>Ga0136617_10000816_pt1 | contig 26955 bp, 24 predicted proteins | sample AntDrymUQ3222106_2_FD_129672 | JGI IMG/M metagenome (GOLD analysis project Ga0136617, IMG submission 129672) | Polar desert sand microbial communities from Dry Valleys, Antarctica - metaG UQ322 (21.06) | ecosystem: Environmental > Terrestrial > Soil > Desert | place: Antarctica: Dry Valley...
GAGTCGGCCAGGGAGACGAAGAACGGACCTGATTCTTTCAAAGGCGCCCAGCTTTCCTGATACTGAAACAGCAGGTCGTGGATCGGCCAGAAACCGTTCTGCTTTGCCGCGCAAAGCGCGAGCTCACCCGCAGGCGCCGCGTGGGGATGCAGATGGGTAAGAGGGAAGTTGATGTACACCCAGCGGACTTTTCCCGGCTTGATATAACGCCGCTCTAGTTCAGGAAAGGTCTCCTGAGCGAATTTCTTGCAGTAGGGACATTGAAAATCGGACATCTCGTACACCGTTACCGGAGCCGTGGGCGAGCCCTTGCTGCGGGTGGCGAGTGGGTTTTCGGTGGCCTGGGCAGAGAGAGGAGCAGAGTTGAGCACCAGAATGAGCCCTGCTACCCATGTCGTCCTGAGGGAGCCCCTCGCTCCTCTTTGGGACAGGCTCCGCGACCGAAGAGCCTGCCCTGAACGGAGTGAAGGGATGACAGGCTGCTTGGACAGGTGAATCATCAACGCCTCCTCAATAGCGCGGTTGGCGCCTGCCGGTTCGACTGGAGAGCAGGATCGTGTCGGCGTCGGCTGGTAGGTTCCAATACCACTGGGAATTCGGATCGCTGGTGTCCCAGCCCCGCGCGTAGATCCACCAGGGCCCCGGTGCGAGGGTGAAATGAGCCCATCCGGTGGCATCGGTCGTATCAGTTACCGGCGCCTGCCTGCGTGCCCTTGCCAGGCTATCGACGAGTCTGTCCCACCCACGGTACGTGCTATCTTCCCATTGCCGAACGGCAGCCCTAAGGCTCTCGCTGCGAGTTACGAAATCGGCGCGCGCCTCGTCCAGCACCGCGCGGGCTTGTAGAGCCCGCCTACTCGTCCGTTTGAGCGAGTCCGACAGCCGCCGGTCTTGAGCCGACAGGCCTGAATGCTCACTCGAACTGCTCGGCAGCGAGTCCAGCCGAGCCCGGAGCAGGCGGAGTGAGTCACGAATCTGGTTCTCCGCATACGAGATTGCGGTGTAGGCCGTAAACGGGCCCCGGAACTGGTCGAACATGCTGTCGAGAGCAGCCGTATGTGGACGGGGCGAACGGGCTCGGGCGTCCAGACTGGCTAGCACACTGTCCCGGTCATAGGGAAGCGCAACGACGCCAACTCCGGCGGCGGGCGCCTCAACCGAAGTGGGATCGGGGATGGAAACCCGGACTCTTACCTGCCGGCTGTCGTCGCACGCCGCGAGCACCGGGCCCATACCAGTGGCCAGGAGCAGGAGAAAGCGCAGCGTTTGATTCAGCAACAGGAGATTGCTTGAGCCTGACACGAGCCAAAGCTACCGCCCTCCTGATGGCGCTTCAACTGATGGGCCCGCAACTCTGGGCCCAGAGTCGAGGCGTAGATACGCTCTTCCCGGCGCAGCCGGTCGGTTACATCAACGACTTCGCCGGTCTGATCGACCCTGCTTCCGAGGCTGCTCTGGACACCCTGGTCCAGCGGCTTAAAGCTGCCACGGGAGCCGAGGTTATTGCCGTAACACTTCCCACCATTGGACAACGGGATGAGGCGGAGGTGGCCCTGGCTATTGGCCGGCGCTGGGGAGTGGGCGCGAAAGCCGATCCGGGGGATCCTCGGCGTAACGCCGGGCTGGTTCTCCTGCTGGTCCCGAGACAAAACCATCAGCCCGGAACCGGTCACGTCCGCATAGAGACGGGATACGGACTCGAGGGTATTGTCACCGACGCTACCGCCGGGCGAATTCGCCGGGAAGTCATGCAGCCCGACCTGGAGCGGGAGGATTACGGGCCTGCCCTCACTAAAGGAGTGCAGGCGCTGGTGAGCACGGTTGCCCGGGGATACGGAGTGTCGGACTCCGCCCTCACAGCCTACCAGCCTCCAGCCGAGCCTGGGCGGAACCGGAACACCGTCGGCAGCATCCTGCCGATCGCGTTGTTTATTCTGTTCCTCCTAGTGAGCTCCCGAGCCTCAGGCGGGAGACGCCGCAGGAGACAGGTATATTGGGGTGGTGGTCCGTGGATCGGAGGTGGCTGGGGTGGTGGTGGCGGATTCGGCGGTGGTGGTGGCGGGTTCGGGGGGTTCGGAGGTGGGGGCGGCTTCGGAGGCGGCGGCGCCGGAGGGCGGTTCTGATGCGCGATTCGGTAACTCGTGTGGTTGATGCTTTTCTTGCAGAAGCAGATAATGCGTTGGGGCAGGGGTACAGTGCGATCCTTTACGGCTCGGCCGCCCGAGGTGACTACATTCCCGGCCGGTCCGACATCAATCTGATGCTTGTTGTCGATCAACTCACCCCGCAGGTTCTCCGCTCCCTTGGACGTGGCTTCAGTGCCTGGCGCAAGCCGGCCCGGGAGCCCCCGCTGGTACTGAGCCGCGCCGAGTGGAACCGGGCGTCTGACGCGTTTCCCGTCGAGATCACCGACATGCGTACCGCCTATAAGGTGCTTCGCGGCGGCGATCCACTCCAGGGCATCCAGGTGGATTCGGCGGATCTGAGGAAGGCACTCGAGCGTGAGTTCCGGGGCAAGCTGCTTCGGTTGCGGCAGGGCTACGCCAATTACGCCCCCGACCCTGCCGCTCTCGGAACCCTCGGTCTCCAGAGCGCAGCGACTATTCTCGTGCTGCTGCGCGGCGTGCTCACCCTCATCGGCAAACCGGTGCCGCACGAGTCGCTCGAGCTCGCGGTAGCAGCCGCGGCCGCCGTTGGCTTCGAAGGAGAGCATCTGCTGCACGTGGTGCGGCACCGGGTAGAGCGTGAGTGGCGGTGTGAGGCCCCCGAATTCGAGAACTACATGGAAGCCGTGGAACATACGGCCCGCTTCCTCGACCAACTTCAGCTCGGAGATCAGCGATGAACCGTAGCTCCAGGATACAGCTTCCAATGCTTGTGTCGCTCGTCTTGGTTGCCGGATGCGGCTACAACACCATCCAGACCCTCGACGAGCGGGTCAACCAGGCGCAGGGACAGATCCAGACGCAGCTTCAGCGCCGGTCGGACCTCATTCCCAACCTGGTGGAGACGGTGAAGGGGATTACCAAACAGGAAGATACGGTCTTCATCTCGATCGCCAATGCACGTGCGCGGCTCGGCGGCGCGGTACAATCCGGCAATGTCCCCGAGATGGCAGCTGCAAACCAGCAGCTCAGTCAGGGTCTGGGACGGCTCCTGGCCATAGCGGAGAACTACCCCCAGCTCCAATCCAGCCAGAATTTCCGGCAGCTGCAGGAGCAACTCGAGGGTACCGAGAACCGGGTGGCAGTCGCCCGGCAGGACTACAATGCCGCGGTAGGGGAATACAACGGCTACATCCGCCGCTTTCCCTACAACCTCACTGCCAAGGTTTTTGGTTTGGGAAACCCCCGCGAATATTTCGAAGCCGAGGCAGGAGCGAGAGAGGCGCCGGCGGTGAAGTTCTAGGCGGGAAAGCCGGGAGGCGGGGATGGCAAAACAAAAGCGGCCTTCCGGATGTGTATCGGAGGCCGCTGGTATTTGTGTAGTTTCTTCCGCTTGCCGGCCTAGTCCGTTACCACTCCATCAGGTAACACATACTTAAGTGGATTGACCGGCCGACCCTTCACGTGCACCTCATAGTGGAGGTGGGGGCCGGTGGCGAGACCGGAATTTCCCACCAGGGCAATTCGCTGACCCCGGGATACCCGCTGGCCGCTGTGCACCAGGAGCTTGGAGGCATGAGCGAACTTGGTTACGATGCCGAAACCGTGATCGATAACGATCTTGTTGCCGTAGCCGGCTTGCCACCCGGCGTCAGTTACAACGCCGGCCGCTGGCGCCTCGATCGGGCTGCCGGTCGGGGCAGAGACATCGATACCTTCGTGGGGCCGGGCCGTATGCAGGATGGGATGAGCTCTCATTGACGAGAATGCGCTGGAGAGCCAGCCCTGGGTCGGCATGATCGAAGGTGTGGCGGCCAACCGAGCCGAGTGGTAGGCCAGACTGTCGGCAGCTTCCCGAAAGGAGGAGGCAAGCAGATTGGCTCTGCGGATCAGGGCGCTTAGGTCAATCCGGATCTCGCTGGATCGCCGAGCCATGCCGGTAACGCCCATGAGGCCCAGGTCGGCTGCAGGACCACCTATTCCGGCCGCCTGCACCTGCGGGTCGATGGGCTCGAGGTTGGCGAGCACCCGGATACGGGCGTCGCGCTGGGAAATACTGCTTATGGTGTCGGCCAGGGTAGCTAACCGTCCGTTCAGCTCGCCAAGCTCGCGAACCAGAGTCTCGTTTTCCTGTTGCAGCCGGGCGGTGCGAGAGAGATCGGTTGTGTGAGAGACAGTCGCGTAGCCGGCGAGAAGTATCAGGACCAGGAGACCGACCGCGGCAGAGGCGGCGACCCGCAGAACGCCGTAGGAGACCTCGACTATGCGCGAGGGCTCCGACCCGTGGGGGACGAGCACCAGAGTCCAACGGCGTTTGGTCATTACCCTACCTCGAAGAATGTCGCGTGTTGCTGCGCAAAACCACTCAGCTAACCTGCAATAGTGAGGCCTTGCCGGAGGTGACGATAGTCACGCCTATAACGCAAGGTGCCCCTTTCGGATCGCCGTTGTCAAGGGCATAAAACAGTGATAACTCTTTCACTGTCAAGTAGTTTGGCAAGTGCTTTGGGTAACCTCTAGACCACTGCGGGCTTGGGAAACAGTATGCTTGGTCTGCGGGTCGACCGCCCTGCCACTGATGGACTCTCAGCAGCTTCCCATTTTGATGCCGACACGTTGCCTTCCATGCCCAAATCCTGCCACAAAGCTTGAGCCTTGGCAGGAATAAAAGGGCTGCTGATGACCGCTAATCTGCAGAGCGCCCGAGCCAGCGCACCCAGCACCCTATCGAGCTCGCCAGCCTGGCCGGACTTCGCCAGAGACCAAGGTGCAGTTTGTTGCACGAAAAGGTTCGCCGCCGACACGAGGCTCCAAACCGCCTCGGCGCCACCACGAAGATCGAGTGCGTCCATGGCCCGGGAGTACTGCTGCAGCGCAGCCCGTCCCGCGTCATCGAGCTGGTTATCATCTCCGCCGTCTGCAGGCACTGACCCCTCCCGGTACTTCGTCATCATTGCGAGAGTTCTCGACACGAGATTGCCGAAGCCGTCAGCCAGATCCGACGTGTACCGCTCATCAAACCGCTCCCAGGTGAAGTTACCGTCGGACTCGAACCCAACTTCGCGAAGGAGGAAGTAGCGCAAGGCATCGGGCCCGTGCCGATCGATCGCTTCGTCGAGGGTGACAGCGGTTCCAGCAGTCTTCGACATCTTGGTGCCTTCCCACTGCACATAGCCATGCGCCCACACTTCCTTCGGCAGCTCCAGCTGAGCGGCAAGCAGCATCGCCGGCCAAATCACACAATGGAACCGCGTGATCCCTTTGCCGATGACGTGTAATTGGGCTGGCCAGAGCCGCTCGTAGTCAGGGGCGGGGAATCCGGTGGCCGACACGTAGTTGATCAGAGCGTCGAACCACACGTAGACCGTCTGTTCGGCATCTCCGGGGAAGGGAATACCCCAAGGCTGACGCAGGCGCGACACTGAAATGTCCTGCAGCCCGCTTTCAATCAGGCGGACCACTTCGTTCCGCCTGATTGCAGGCTCCACCCTCAGCTTGCCGCTGGTGATCAGCTCCAGGATAGAATCGCCATAGCGACTCAGCCGGAAAAAGTGGTTGCGCTCGCGGGTCGGAACCAGCTCCAGAGTGGGATGCTCGATACAGTGTCCGTCGACGATCTGGCTCTCCTGCTTGAACTCCTCGCATCCGGTGCAATAGAGACCCTCATATTCAGACACGTATAGGTCATCGGGGTGGAGCTGCTGAATTCGCTGAAGCAGCTCCGTTACCGAGCGAAAGTGGCGGGCCTCGGTGGTTCTGATCCAATCATCGTTGGTGCACCCGAGACGATCCCAGAAGTCGGCAAAGCGTGAAGCCATACGGTCCACCCACTCCTGCGGGGGGACCCCCGCCTTGGCGGCCGCCTGCAACACGGAATGGCTATGCTCATCCATCCCCATTACGAAATGAACTTGATCTCCTCGAAGCCGGCGGTACCGGGCGATGCAATCGGCACCCACCTTCTCCAGTGCGTGGCCGAGGTGGGGATCGCCGTTGGAGTAGTCGATGGCGGTGGTTAGGTAGAACTTGGACACTCAGGTCTCCTCCGAAGCAGTCATAACGCCGTCCTCGAACTTAAACCGGCCGGCTTTCCCGGACCTGCCCATCTGTGCGGTGGGTCACCGCTCATGTACCTGCTCCCATGTTATCTCGCGTGCGTTGGTAAAGTCATCCTTCAGGGGGTACTCATGGGAGTTCTCGACAAGCTCTTCGGAAATAGCGGTAAGGGGGCTAAGGGCAAGCCCGACTTCTCCGACGTCAGGAGCGGCAGCTCCTCCACCGCACCATCCTCACCCGGTCAGGGCGGCGTCGCTCAGACGAGGACATATACCGTTGTGGCTGGCGATAGTCTCTCGAAGATCGCCAAGCGGGAATACGGGGACGCATCCAAATGGCAGCGGATCTACGACGCCAACCGCGATCAGATCAAGAACCCGGATCTGATTCACCCGGGGCAGGTGCTGAGCCTTCCGCGGGAAGGGTGAGGCTCACCATGAATTTTCATCCAGCAACCTTGGCGCGGGTATGCGGTATTGTCGCGATGCTGCTGGCGGCAGGCTGCGGAAAAAAGGACGCGGGTTCGGCCGCTGCTGGGAACAGCGGAGCCGCAACCAGCGCCGCGTTACGGGTGAGCGAAGTAAAGGTCGGCCGTGCGGTCGGGGCCGACAAGCGCCTCACCGAGGAAACCGCTGACTTCCGGCCCACCGACATCATCTACGCAGTTGTCGAGACGCAGGGGTCGGGATCGGGTACTACGCTGCAGGCGCGCTGGACCTACCAGGACGGACAGGTTGTGGATGAGTCGAGCCGGAGCATTTCTGGGAACGGTGAGGACGTGACCGAGTTCCACATCTCCAAGCCGGGCGGCTGGCCCAAGGGCGAGTACAAGGTCGAGATTCTTCTCAATGGTACGCCTGCCGGGTCGGAGGATTTCAACGTCAAGTAGGTGGAGATTCGTGCCCTCGCCGCGATATAGCAGACTGGTCGGGGGCGCTCGAGACGGATTCCCGAAGTCCTGTTTCTGCAGAAGAAAAGGAAGCCCCAAGCTGCTCGGTCTCCTCGCGCAGCTGGAGCAGAGGTATGATGCGTGACCCGTGTTCCTCATGCCTCAGAAAGACTCGTTCGCGGAAGATATCGACCGCGATGACCTTCTCCGTTCCAACCGCAGTTCTCAACGTCTTGCCCTCCTTGGGAAAGCGCTTGCGGGCCGTGACGTAAAACTCATGCTCATACTTGAGGCAGCAGAGCAGCCGTCCACATCCCCCCGAGATCTGGGACGGATTGAGCGACAGATGCTGATCCTTGGCCAGGCCCAGGCTCACTGGTGAGAGCTCCTTGAGCCAGGTCGAGCAGCAATACTCCCGGCCGCAGCGCCCGACTCCGGACAAACGCGCGGCCTCATCGCGGACGCCGATCTGGCGCAATTCTATACGAGTGCGGAACAGCGAGGCCAGATCTCGAACCAGGGAGCGGAAATCCACCCGCTTGTCGGCGGTGAAGTAAATTGTCAGCTTGTTCCGGTCCCACTGCCACTCGGTGTCACTCACCTTCATAACTAGATCCTTCGCCCGCACCCGTTGGATAACTTTGTGTCGTACATCCTCCTCGGAAGCCCGGATCTCCCGGTGGATCTTCAGGTCGTCCGGAGTGGCTCGCCGCACCACTGGCTTAGCCGCCGGCCTCTCCTCGCTGGCTTCGCCCACTGAGCAGCCGGAACAGCTGCTGCCGCATTGCTTTTCAGCCGAGTCACCGACCGCAGTGACGCGACCCAGGTCCCGGCCGCGCTCCACTTCGACGATGACGGCATCCTTGACCCGGAGGAGATCCGTGTCATCATCCCAGACGAAGTAAGCTTTGCGAGTGCCCTTGAACCGGACTTCTACGGTCTGCGTCATTATACCTCGGTGAATGCGCCCATAGCGGCATACTTCTCGGCGCGGCGCCGCACCAACTTGTCGGGCTTACTCTTGCGGAGCTCGGTAACGTGGCGGATGAGTGCTTCCCGCAGGGCCTCGCCGGCGGCGTCGGGATCTGTATGGGCTCCGCCGACCGGCTCTTTGACGATCTCGTCGATGACCTTGAGGCGGAGAAGATCTTCGGCGGTGATCTTGAGGGCTTCCGCCGCCCGCTCTCTTTGGCTTGCATCCTTCCATAGGATGGCGGCGCAGCCCTCGGGTGAGATCACCGAATAAACCGAGTTCTCCAGCATAAGCACACGGTCGGCCACGCCGAGGGCCAGCGCGCCACCGGACCCGCCCTCGCCGATGACGACCGCCACACAAGGGGTGGGAAGCGCCGCCATCTCCACGATATTGCGAGCCAGCGCTTCGGACTGCCCGCGTTCCTCCGCTCCCAGACCGGGATAGGCGCCCGGAGTGTCGATCAGGGTGATCACGGGACCACCAAACTTGGCTGCGAGCTTCATGAGGCGAAGCGCCTTGCGATAGCCTTCGGGGTGAGGCATTCCGAAATTGCGCTTCAGATTGTCCTTGGTGTCCCGGCCCTTCTGGTGGCCGATGACCATCACGGACAAACCGGCCAGGCGAGCCCATCCTCCAACGATGGCGGGGTCATCCATATAGAGCCGGTCGCCGTGCAGCTCGATGAAATCGGTGAAAATGGTGCTGAGATAATCCAGAGTGTACGGCCGCCGGGGATGGCGGGCCACCATTACCCGCTGCAGTGGCGTGAGACTTCGGTATATGTCAGCCCGTAGCGACTCGAGCTTGCCCTGGAGGCCTTCCAGCTCACCGTCGATGTCGATCTGCCGTTCGCTCCCGATCCGTTTAAGGTCCTCGATCTGCCGCTCCAACTCCAGGAGCGGTTTCTCAAAGTCGAGAGTGTAAACCGAAGCCATCGGATCAGCCCGCCCTGACGTAGCGGACCGACTCGGTGCCCAGCAAACCGCGAAGAGCCCGAACCAGGTCGTCTTCCGCCGCTACCCGCACGCGCCGGGAGCGAAGTCGAACCGCCTCGCCGTTGCCGTCGCTCCACTCAATGTAGAGCGGCGTAGGGCCCGGATGCGCCGAGCAGAGAGCGGCGGCCGCCTGAAGCGCCGATGGCTCTGGGGCGGATGGAGACCGCCATCTGAGGCTGAGGGCAACGGCGCCGGACGCCCTCAGCTCGCCGAGCTGCCGGGCCGTTTCCACTATGAATGGAGCTTGATCCTCGCCGCGGTCCCTGTCGCTGTAGCCACCGGTCAAGAGCAAAGCCGAATCCGGCAGAATCGTCCCGTTAAGCTTGGCCCATGCGTCCGGAAAGACGATCGCTTCCGCCGTCCCGTGGAAGTCCTCCAGTACCAGTCGTGCGTATTCTTTGCCGGTCTTCCTGGAGATCTGCCGTTTGACGCCGGTAACCACCGCGGCTACGCTGATCTGGTGCTCGCCCCACTCACCTAGAGTGGCTGTCGTCCTGGTGCCGAAGAGCTCCACCTCCTGCCGGTATCTCTCCAGCGGGTGGCCCGAGATGAAGAAGCCGAGCACGTCCTTCTCTTTGGCGAGACGCTCCGCCTCAGCCCAGGCGGGAATATCGGGAAGGGCAGGAAGGGAATGCAGGAATCCTTCATCGTCCTCCTTCCCGTCTTTCCCGTCTTTCCCGGCCTCTCCGAAGAGCGACCCCTGTCCCGCCTCCCGCTCCTGATGGAGAAGCTGGGCCTCGGCCAGAGCCGGCTCCAGGGCCTCCATCAACTGCTTCCGGTGTCCACCGAGAGAATCACAGGCACCCGCGGCGACCAGCGATTCGAGCACCCGCTTGTTGCAGAGCCGAAGATCGATTCTCTCCACCAGCTCTGCCAGCGTGCGGTAGGGTGCCTGCTGACGACCCGCGATGATCGATGCAATGGCCCCCTCGCCCACATTGCGAATCGCCCCCAGTCCGAAGCGGATCCGGCGTTCGCCGATAACGGTGAACTTGAATCCCGACTCGTTTACATCAGGGGGCAATATTTCGAGCCCGAGCTCCCGGGCCTCGTTGATGTACTGCACTACTTTGTCGGTGTTGCCGATCTCCGACGAGAGCAGCGCCGCCATGAACTCTGCGGGATGGTGGGTCTTCAGCCAGGCGGTTTGATACGAGAGAACGGAATAGGCAACCGAGTGTGACTTGTTGAACCCGTAGCGGCCGAAAGTCTCGATCTGAGCCGCAAGCTCGTCGGCCAGCTTCCTGGGGTGGCCCAGCGCCACGGCCCGCTCGCAGAACTTCCCCAACTCCTTCTTGATGAGGCCGGAGTCCTTCTTACCCACCGCCTTGCGGAGCACATCGGCCTCTGCCAGCGTGAATCCGGCGAGGACGTTGGCGATCCGCATCACCTGCTCCTGATAGGTGATCACGCCGTAGGTCGGCTCGAGCACTTCCCGCAACGCGGGATGAGGATAGCTGACCTTCTCCAAGCCCAGCTTGCGGCGGATGAAAACGGTGTGCATGCCGGCGTCGAGCGGCCCCGGCCGCAGGAGGGCATTGGAGGCGACAAGGTCATCGAAGCGATCACACTTCATGGCGCGAAGCGTGTCGGTGGCGAGGGGAGACTCGAACTGGAAAACTCCCGCGGTACGGCCCTGGCGAAGCGACTCATACACTTTGGGATCGTCGAAGGTCAGCGCTTCCATGTCGGGCCTGAGGCCGTGCCGGGCCCCGATCATGTTCACCGCGTCGTGAATCACGGTGAGCGTCTTCAGGCCGAGCAGGTCCATCTTGAGCATGCCTACCTTCTCCAGGGCATCCATCTCGTACTGAGTGATGATGGACTCGCCCTCAGCAGCACCGGCGGCACCTTTGGTCGGAGCGGTGCACACGGGCACGTACTCCGAGAGGGGACCCGGCGCGATGACCACCCCAGCGGCATGCACCGACATGTGGCGGGAAATCCCCTCGATCCTGGAGCTGAGCTTGATGAGCCGCTGGTAGGCTGGATTGTCCCGCACCAGGTCACGCAGCTCGTCGACCTTCGCGGCGGCTTCCCGAATCGGCAGGTTATAGGCGGGGCCGGAAGGGATAAGCTTGGTGATCCGGTCCGCCTCGCCCGGCGGGATCCGGAGCACGCGCGCGACGTCCTTGACCGCGGCCCGGGCCTTCATGGTGCCGAAGGTCACGATCTGGCCGACACTGGCCCGCCCGTAGCGCTCCCTCACGTACTCGATTACCTCACCGCGGCGCTCGAAACAGAAGTCGACGTCGATGTCGGGCATGGAGACGCGCGAGGGGTTTAGAAACCGCTCGAACAGTAAATCGAACTTGAGCGGACACACGTCTGTGATGCTGAGCGCGTAGGCCACCAGCGACCCGGCGACCGATCCGCGTCCGGGCCCCACCGGGATGCCCCGCGCCCGAGCCGCGGCTATAAAGTCCTGGACGATGAGGAAGTAGCCGGCGTACCCTGCCGTGTTAATGACCCGGAGCTCGTAGGTGAGCCGATCCTCCACCTCTGGCCGCAGCGGTATACCATAGCGCCGCTCGGCTCCCGTAGTGGCCAGGTGGTTGAGCAGTGCCTCGTCCGTCTCATACTCCGCCGGACGGGGGAACTCGGGAAGGAAGTACCGCTTCTCGAAGTCGAATTCGCACAGATCGGCTACACTGGCGGTGTTGGCGAGCGTATCCGGCCGGTCGGAAAACAGCGTCTGCATCTCCGCTTCGGACTTGACGTACGACTCCTGGCCGGTGAACCGAAAGCGTTTTGGATCGTCCAGATCGCTGCCGGTACCGATCGCAAGCAGAACATCGTGCGCTTCTGCGTCCTCACGTCTGAGGTAGTGGGCGTCGTTGGTGGCCACCACCGGCAGGCCCAGCTCCTGGCCCAGCCGCAGCATCCCCTCGGTTACGGCGCGTTCTTCGGGAATTCCATGCTGCTGTATCTCGAGCCAGAAACCATCGGGACCGAAGGTTCTGCTGAACCATTCAGCGCTCTTTCGAGCTTCGTCAAACTTCCCCTGGCGGAGATGGAGCGCAATCTCGCCCGACAGGCAAGCAGCCAGACAGACGATTCCCTCCGAATGGCTCGCCAGCACTTCCTTGTCGATTCGGGGACGGCGATAAAACCCCTCAGTGAAGCCGATCGAGGTGAGCCGAACCAGATTGCGATAGCCGGTACGATTCCGGGCCAGCAGCACAAGGTGGCTGTAAAGTGCCGGCGCTCCCTGCGGCTTCTCCCGCGCGGCGCGGGACCCGAAGGCCAGATATGCCTCGAAGCCAAGTATGGGGCGGATTTTTTGAGCCTTGGCGTGCTCGTAGAATTCCCACGCAGCATGCATGTTGCCGTGGTCGGTGACGGCCAGGCTGTCCATGCCGAGCTTCTTGACGTGTGCGACGAGCTCAGGGATCTGGTTGGCCCCGTCGAGCAACGAGTATTCGCTGTGGGTGTGGAGGTGGACGAAGGGCATGTGTCGCGAGTCGTGAGTCGTGAGTCGCGAGTCCAAGAATTCCCAACTGCCGTCTTGCGACTCGTGACTTCTGACTCGTGACTATTTCTTCCTTTTCTCGAGCTCCCGCAGCACGTCATCAAGCGGAACGCCGCGAGCCTGCAGGAGCACCATTAGATGAAAGAGGAGATCGGCCGCCTCGGACGCGAGACGTTCGTCGTCCTCCGAATTTGCAGCCACCACCACCTCCACGGCTTCCTCGCCCACCTTCTGCGAGGCCTTCCCGACGCCCTGAGACAGAAGCTCGGCCGTGTATGAGCCTTCAGGGCGCTGCGTCGCGCGTAACGCGATCGTGCGCGCCAGCCGGCTCAGCACGTGCGCACCGGGATCCTCTTCAGTCAGACCGTCCACTGTTCCGCCCGACTGTCCGTCAGCCCGTACACCCGTCCGTCCGATCACTGTGGAAAAACAGGTCCGGGTACCGGTGTGGCACGCGGGGCCGGTCTGCTCGACCCGGTACAGCACCGTATCACCATCGCAGTCCAGCCGGAGCTCGACCATACGCTGAACATGCGACGACGACTCGCCCTTTTGCCAGAGGACGCCGCGCGATCTGCTGAAGTAGTGAGCCAAACCGGTGGCGAGGGTACGCTCGAGGGCGTCCTGGTTGGCAAAAGCAACCATCAGGACATCGCCGGAGCGGCTCTCCTGGGTCACGACAGGGACCAGTCCGTCAGCACCGAACCTGACCGCCGACAGCCGCATGTTCTCGGACACCGAGAGAAGCTACCGGCAGCTTGTGCGATTGTCAAAAGCCGTTGCCGCGCCTTATTTTGCTAGGTTGGCGCAGCTCTTTCCTACACTCGTCTCCCCTCTCTCAGCTGAACCGGGGTGTCTTCAGGTGCCAAGTGTGCGCTCGCTTCTGCTCGCAACGTTCGCCGGCTGTCTCCTGCTGGCCTGTAGTGATGGCAGCGGTCCAGGCGACGGTCCCGCGCTCGTGTGCACTGCTGGAAGCACCGAGGCCCTAAGCGTGGGCGAGCACCGGGTGCTCAACCCGCTTCAGGACGACGCCTGCCTGCGCCTGCCTCCGCCGCCTGGCGCTGGAGCCGAGCATCTCTACGTGCCGGTGGCCACTCAAGGGGAGGAGGCTCAGGATGGAGTCTCCGCTCCATTCGCATTGAACGGTTCTGCCCCGGCTACCGCCAGCGCTCCGGCGCCGACGTCGGCCCGGCTGTCGGCGTTCCGGCAGGCCGAGCCGGCCGAAACCTTTCATGACATGCTGCGCCAGCGGGAGCGGGTGCTCGCCGGGAGCCCGTCGCGGGTACTTTTCGACAAGGCACAAACCGGGTCCGTCAGCTCCGTGCCGCCGGTCCCCGGGGAGCAGCGCACGTTCGACGTCTGCACCAGCCGGCAATGCAACGCGTTCACCCAGGCCACGGCCACGGCCAAAGCTGTGGGCCAGCGCGTGGCCATCTTCGTTGACAATGACGCTCCGGCCGGCGGCTACAGCGACGCGGACCTCACCCAGGTCGGCACCCTCTTCGACGACTACCTGTACCCCATCGACACGGTGGCGTTTGGCCGCGAGTCGGACGTGGACGGCAACGCGGTGGTGATCGTGCTGCTGACCCACCGAGTGAACGCGCTCAGCCCCAACTGCAATACCACCGGCAGCGTGATTCTGGGGTATTTCTTCGGAGCGGATCTCCTGCCGCGGTCCAGCGGCAACCCGGGATCCAATGAGGCCGAGATCTTTTACGGCCTGGTGCCCGACCCGGGCAACCTGGACTGCACTATCTCCCAGGAGTTCGCTCGCTCCCGCCTGCCAGCCACCTTCATTCACGAATTCCAGCACATGATCAGCTTCAATCAGCATGTGCTGGTGCGGAACGGCAGGTCGGAGGACACCTGGCTGAACGAGGGGCTTTCACACTTGGCCGAAGAGCTGGGCGGCCGGCAGATACCCAACGTCGAATGCCCGGTCAGCGGCTCCTGCGTCCGTGACTTCATCCAGGGTGACCTCGAGAACGCACTCGATTACCTCACCTCGCCGGAGAACTTCTTCCTCATCGAACCTGGCAGCTCGTCCGGAGATCTGGCTGAGCGCGGCGCCAACTGGCTGTTCGTCCGGTGGCTGGCTGACCAGTTTGCCACCGATACGCTGCTGGGGACCGACCTCACCAGGCGGCTGGTCGGCACCAGCCTGACCGGTGTCGCCAACGTGCAGGCTGTGACGGGGCAGACCTTCCAGGTCCTGATTCCGGAGTGGCAGCTTGCCAACTTTGTCGACGATCTCCTGGGTTTCCAGGCTGCTTCGCCGCGGCTGCGGTACAAGACCTGGAACTTTCGGGCGGCGGCTGACTCCATCGCGCGGACGTTCCCCTTAGTGCCTGACGCCACGAATGGTGTGGGCTATTCGTACGCCGGCGTGCTGCGAGCAGGTTCGGGGCGCCACGTGCTGATCGCCCAGCCCGGCGCAGCCTCCTCCGTGGACCTGCAGCTTACCGCTCCTTCTGGCCAGGAGCCGGTTGCCTCCTCGGTCCAGCCCCGAATCGCTTTGGTTCGGATTCGGTGAGGCGAATGATTTTCTTCACCCTGGTCGCAGTTCTATTCGCCGGGTACGGCACTGCCTACCTGGCCAGTGAGGACGTCCGGTACCTGACCCGAGCCGGGTTCGAGGAGACCAGGATTCTGCAATCACGTCAACCGATCGCACGCCTGGTACGCGACAGCACAACCGACCCGGTTCTGCGCCAGACGCTGGGACTCGTTCTTCAGACTCGTGATTATGCGGCGCGGCTGGGGCTTGAAGCCCAACAGACGTACACGTCGTACTCCGACGTTGGCCGCGATACTCTGCTCCTGGTGCTTCAGGCGGCTCCCCGGGACTGTATCTGCCCCTACACCTGGAATTACCCCATCGTCGGCCGGATACCGTACAAGGGCTTCTTCGATCCAAGGGCAGCACGGCGAGAGGCAGCCCGGCTCGCGGCCAGAAAGTACGATGTCTACCTCCGGCCCTCCGGTGCCTTTTCCACTCTGGGCTGGTTCGAAGACCCGCTGCTTTCCACCGCTATTGACCGCGACTCGGTGGAGCTGGCGGCAACCGTCTTTCACGAGATTGCGCACAACACTTTGTACGTGAAGAGCGCCACGCCATTCAACGAGAGCTTCGCGCAGCTGGTGGGTTATCGGTCGGCTGAAGCCTTCTTCCGCGACCGCGGCGACAGTGCCAATGCCAGGGACGCGGCCGACCGATGGCATGACGAGATCGTCCTCGGCGACTACTACTCGGCGTTGGTTCGCCGGCTGGACTCAGTTTACGCTCAAAAACCCGACTCGGCCCAGCTGGAAGCGGGCCGGCGGGAAGCGGCGGTCTGGGCTCGGAGTCAGCTGATGGGCCCGGTCGGGGAGCGGTTCCGCGGCTTCCGCGTGGGCCGTCTGGCTGAGCGTCCGATCAACAATGCCCAGCTGATCGGCTCACGCATCTATCGCACGCGGCTGGATCTGTTCGACCGGTGGTTCGAGCGTCATGGACGGGACGTGCGGCGAAGCGTCAGTGCGCTCGAGAAACTCATGGATGGGGTGGAGGGAGACAGCGCGTACGCCCGATTGGAGCAGGCGGTTGGAGATTCCTCCATAACGGAACAGTGATAACCCATGGATGAGAGCTTCGTAAAACGCGAACAGAGCAGGCTACTGGCGGAGCTCAACGAGTTCCTGGCCATTCCCAGTGTCAGCGCTCTACCGGCGCATGCAGCCGACTGCCGCAGAGCCGCGGAGTGGCTGGGCGCCCACCTCCGGAAGCTGGGGTGTCCGGTGGTTGAAATTGTCGAAGGGCAGGGACATCCCGTCGTTTGGGCGGAGAGTCCCAAGTTGCCGGGGAAGCCCACTCTTCTGATATACGGCCACTACGACGTGCAGCCGCCCGATCCACTCGATGAGTGGACCAGCGGGCCCTTCAGCCCCACCGTGCGGGATGGCAAACTGTACGCCCGCGGGGCGGCTGATGATAAGGGACAGGTCTTCTGTCTGCTCAAAGCCTACGAGTCGGTTCTCGATGCCGGCGGGCAGCCTCCGCTGAATGTGCACTTCATCTTTGAAGGAGAGGAGGAGTGTGGCGGGCGGGTAATCTTCGATCTGCTGCATAAGGAGCCGGAGCGGACTCGTGCCGAAGCAGCTCTGGTGTGTGATATGTCGTATTATGCTCCAGGATGGCCTGCGGTGTACACCGCGCTTCGCGGCCTCTGCTACGCGGAGATCTCGGTCCGAACCCTGGAGCGCGACCTCCACTCGGGCACCTACGGCGGAGTGGCCCCGAACGCCATCGAGGCGTTGATACGGATCCTCAGTAAGCTGAAAACAGAGGCCGGCGAGATCCAGGTGCCCCGGCTGTACCAGTCCGTCGAGCCGCCCACCCAGCGGGAGCTCGACACCTGGAAGCAACTACCGTTCGATCAGGAGCGGTTTCTCGCCGATGAGGTCACCGGCAAAGCTCTCACCGGGCTCACCGACCGTTCGATCTACGAGCGGGTGTGGGCCCTGCCAACCTTCGAGATCCACGGCATCCGCGGGGGTTTCGTCGGCGATGGGGCCAAGACGGTGATCCCGGCACAGGCAACCGCCAAGGTGAGCTTGCGGCTGGTGCCGGGCCAGGGATTCGAGGAGGTCGGCAGGTCGCTGCAGAAGGCCGTGGCGGCCCTTGCTCCTGTCTGGGCGGACGTTGAAGTAACGTTGCTGCACGGGGGCAACCCGGTCCAGATAGACGTGGACCAGCCGGCATTCGAAATTCTGAACCAGGTGTTCGAGTCAGTCGAAGGACGGCGGGCGGTCCAGGTTAGAGCCGGCGGGTCGATCCCGATCGTGCCGGAGCTGGGCCTTGCCGGGGCGCCAGTTATTCTCACCGGCATCGGGCTTCCCGACGACGGGCTTCACTCCCCGAATGAGAAGTTGGATCTGCGCCAGCTCTGGAGCGGTATAGAGATCTTCGGCCGATTCTTCGAGTTGTTTGCGGAGAAAGGCGGAGGGGAGAAGAAGGAGGTTTACTCTTCGTCGGGCGTTATCCGCTTGACCGGGCCGGAATAGCGGGCCTCGGTGCGGGCGTGGAGCTCATCTACCCCGATCAGCGCGCGCACAGAAGCGATAATACCGGCCACTACATCATCGGCCCAATAGGGGTCAGGCCGCTCCCCCGGCGCTAGCTCGGCGGCGCAGCTCTCCAGATATCTGATGGCGGTGGTGATCCATTCGGTCTGGGCCGAGGCTACGATGGCCCAGGATCCCGTCGACCGAAGCTCCAACTCTTCCAATGCCTTAAGATGGTGATCCACCCCTTGAGTCACCGGCGCTGATCGCAGCCGATCAGCCACCATCACGAGCAGAGTCCGGCGCTCGCTCTCCTGCGGCTCGGGAAGGGGAGCGAGGTAGTTCCTCTGGTCTGCCACCATCTCCGCCAGGCGAATGCACACCGCTCTGATTGCCGGCATAAGGGCCGTGGGCGCCTCCCTGGACCAGCTGTCCGCCGCGCGGAGGATCTCCTGGATCCGCTGATCCGCCTGGGTATCAGGCGAGGGGCGTCGGGTCGAATCGGCCATGGTAGGGAGAAAAACCGGTTGCTTCCCCAAAGGCAACCGGCTTAGCGATTGCTGGGGCGGTGTCCTCGACCGGCTGAAGCTGCAGGACGTCAGCCATCCCGGCGATAACTGCGTGGCGGGTCTCTTCCCACAGCCCCCCTTGATCGTCCCGCCCGAGTTCCCGGGAGACGCTGGTCATAACTACATCACGGATGCCGCAGGGAACTATGAGATCGAAATAGGAGAGATCGGTGTTAACGTTCAGGGCAAAGCCGTGGAAGGTGACCCACTGCTTCACGTGAATGCCGATGCTTGCGAGCTTGCGTCCCCCGGTCCATACCCCTGTGAGTCCTGAACGAGTGCCGGCTTCGATTCCCAGCAGGCGCAGCGCGCCTACCAATCCGGCCTCCAGCCGCCGCAGATACCAGTGCAGGTCCTCGCGGTGCCGGCGGAGATCTATGATCGGGTAACCCACCAGCTGCCCGGGGCCGTGGAAGGTCACGTCTCCGCCCCGCTCGACCTCGAAGACTCCAACGCCTCTTCGTTCCAGCTCTGCCGGTGATGATGGAAGACTTCCGGCCCGAGTGCCCCGACCGAGGGTTACCACTGGCTCATGCTCAACCAGCAGCAGAATGTCGTCTGTGATCTGTCCGGCGATGCGCTGGCGGCAGAGGCTCCGTTGAAGCTCGAGAACTTCGCCGTACCCGCGGTGACCCAGGTCCTGCACCAGGAGACGGGTACTCACATTCCCGGCCCGAGCCGCTTGACCCGCCGGGCGAGCAGAGCCGCCGTAACACCGCTCAGGCCGAGCAGCATAATGAGGCCAGTACGCCCCAGGACCTGGTTGATGGGAATACACACCAGCATGAGCAGCACGGTGGCGAACCCCGAAACCATAGCCAGGCCGCCCCGCCGGTAAGAAGATGAAATGGGTCCCAGAAGGTGCCACGCGGCCCACGCAGCGATCAAAATACCGGCGACCGTCCCGCTAAAGAGGAGGTAAAGCCGCAGCGTTAGATTTTCCGGGTCGGCTCCGCCCCGCAACGCATCCACCAGGAGCACGGTGGCCGTAACCATCACCAATCCCGCCGAGACGGCGCAGGCGAGCGCGGCCGTCAGGAAGCCTCTCACTTCACACCTCTCGCTTCTAACCTAGATATGCACCACCCGTCCCATCGAATCGAGCGCCGCCTCGGCGATCGCCTCGGAGAGGGTCGGGTGGGCGTGGATCGCAAGGTCGACTTCCTCCACGGTATACTCATTCTGACGCGCCACCGCCAGCTCGTGGATAATCTCGGAGGCGTGTGCCCCAACGATGTGGGCCCCGAGTATCTCGCCGTATTTCTTGTCGCGAATGATCTTCACGAAACCTTCGGTTTCGCTTGACGTACGTGCCCGCCCGTTGGCACTGAAGGGGAATCGGCCAACCTGATAATCCAGCTTCCTCTCCTTAACCTGCTCTTCAGTCATTCCGATACTCGCCACCTCGGGATGGCAGTAGGTGACGCTGGGCACGTTGTCGTACTTGATCGGCTGCGGGTGGTGCCCGGCAATCAGCTCCGCAGCGACGATTCCCTCCCGGCTTCCCTTATGGGCCAGCATCGGAGGTCCAGCCACATCACCGATGGCGTAGATGCCGGGGGCAGTCGTCTCGAGCGTAGCCGGGTTCACTTTGATGAAGCCGCGCTCGGTCAGCTGCACCCCAGCTTCCTGAAGACCGAGGTTTTCGGTGTTCACTGCCCGGCCGGCCGCCATCAACACCTTTTCTGCCTCGATATTCTCGTTCTTACCCCCCGTTTCTACCTCCAGTGCCGCTTTGTCCTTGGCGAGGGTGGCTTTCTTCACCTTGGCACCCGCGTGCACCGCCATCCCTCGCTTCTTGAAGCTCTTGCTAACCGTGTCGGAGGACTCGCTATCCTCTAGCGGCAGAATGCGCGGTAGAGCCTCGATCAGGGTGACCTTGCTTCCGAAAGCGTTAAAGATGTCGGCAAACTCACACCCGACGGCCCCCGCGCCCACTATGATCAGGGTCTTGGGTGGCGACTCCAGAAAAAGCGCCTCGTCCGAGCTGATCACAGTGGTCTTGTTGATCTCCAGCCCGATTTGCGGGATTCCCTTCACCCGTGACCCGGTGGCGATAACGACGGCTTTCCGGGCCTGGTGCTCGTCCTTTCCCACTCGGACCGTACGATTGGGGGCCAGAATAGCGCTTCCCTTGAGCACTGTTACCTTGTGCTTCTTCATCAGGAACTCGACCCCTTTGGAGTTCTGCTCCGAGACCTTGCGCGAGCGCCGCATGGCTACACCGTAGTCGGTTTTAACGGCCCCCACTTCGATGCCCAGCTCCTTGGCGTCGTGTGCCACCAGATTCGCGACGTACGCACTGTGCAGCAGGGCTTTCGTGGGGATGCAGCCGATGTTCACGCACACGCCGCCCAGCTTTTCTTTCTCGACCACGGCAGTGGTCAGCCCGAGTTGGGCCGCCCGGATGGCACAGACATACCCGGCGGGTCCGCCGCCCACCACGATCACGTCAAACTGATTTGCCACGATCTTCCCTCATAGTTGAAAGCGTGAGCAGTAAACGGTGAGCCGTAGGCGCGCGTGGCTGCGCTCATGGCAGCGTTCCGGCTCATCGCTCACCGCTTATGCTTTTTCCTACCAAACCAGCGTTAAAGGGTTCTCCAGCATTCCCTTGAGCGTCTTCAGAAACTGGGCTCCCGTGGCTCCGTCTATCACCCGGTGATCGCAGGACATGGTGAGCCGCATTCGCCGACGCAAGACTACCGCGCCTTCGTGCCCCACCGCCTTCTGCTCTATGCGGCCGACAGCCAGAATGGCGGCTTCCGGGGGATTGATGATCGCGGTGAACTCATCGATGTCCAGCATGCCGAGGTTGGAGACCGAGAAGGTGCCGCCGGTGTATTCCTCGGGCTTGAGCCGCCGCTCCCGGGCGCGGCCGGCCAGGTCGCGTGACTCGGCGGCGATCTCACGAAGGGTCTTCTGGTCTGCGTGCCGGATCACCGGCGTGATCAATCCCTCTTCGATGGCCACTGCCATGCTCACGTGGACTTCGTTCCAGTATCGAATGTGGTCGTCCTGCCACCACGCGTTGCAGGCGGGATTCTGCCGGAGAGCCAGGGCGACCGCCTTGATGGTGATGTCGTTGAACGAAACGCTGACGTCCCGCCCGCCCTCCCCGCTTTCCAGCTTCCCCGCCGCGCCCTTCGCTCCGCTCAGGGCAAGCTGCGCCTGGCGCGCCTCCCATATCCGCTCCATGTCCACCTCGGTCGTGAGGTAGAACGTGGGAACCGGTCCGATCGACTGGGCCAGCCGCCGCGCGATCGTCTTCCGGATCTGGCTGAGGGGGACGTCGGTGTATGGCTGGGCAGCTGGGCGGCTGGGCGGTGGGGCAGTAGAAGACTGAGCCTTCGCTGCCACTCCTTCGAGATCGCGAGCGACAACCCGCCCCTCTGGCCCGGATCCGGTGATTCCAACCAGGTTGACACCGCGCTCAGCGGCAATCCGGCGAGCCAATGGCGAGGCTTTAACCCTGGGTTCAGCTTGCTGGTCTCGTGCAGGAGCCGGCGAGTCGGATTTGACGCCATTGTCTTTGCTGCCAGACGGGCTTTCTGGAGACGGCCGGTGTTCAGTGGCGGCACCGGCCGGTGGCGCTGGCGGCATGGACACCGGGCGGCTCTGGCCCGGCGACGGCTGGGTGCCCTGAGATTCCTTACTGTCCCGCTGCCCCGCTGCCCCGCGGTCCTTCTCCCCCGATGCGCCGCTGCCTCGCTGTCCAGCTCCCGCTTCCCCGCCTCCCCGCTTTCCCCCTTCCCCGGTGTCGTCGCCCGGCGAGCCGATCACCGCAACCGGCTCTGACACCGGCACGGTGGCACCAGCCTCGACGATGTGCTTGAGCAGGGTGCCGGCGGCGCGCGCCACCAACTCCATTACCGCCTTGTCGGTTTCGACCTCCGCGAGCACGTCACCGACCGCGACGGCGTCGCCCTCCTGCTTCTTCCATTCCACCAGGCGACCCTCCTCCATGGTGGGGGAGAGGGCTTCCATGACGACGTTTGTTGGCATGTGTTCTTCCGTTTAAGAGTCTAGGGTCGAGGGTCAAGGGTCTACACAACACTTTTGACTCCAGACTCTAGACTAGACTCTAGACCCTAGACTCTAGACTACTCTCGATACAACACCTGGTTCACCGCGCTGACCACCTTGGCCGGATCGGATTTGGCCGCCTTCTCCAGCTGCTTGTTGTAGGGCATGGGGACGTCGGCACCGGTAACCCGCAGAACTGGGGCGTCGAGCTCGTCGAACACTTCTCGTTGGATGGTATCCACCACCTGAGCGCCGACCCCGGCGAACGGCCAGCCTTCCTCCACCACCACACATCGGTGCGTCTTGGCGACCGAGTTGAGCACCGCTTCAGTGTCCATCGGCCGGATGGTGCGCAGATCAAGCACTTCGGCGTCGACATCTTCGTTCGCGAGCTGCTCGGCGGCCTTGAGCGACACCCCGACGCTCTTTGAATGGCAGATGATCGTTACGTCGCTGCCCTGCCGCTTGATGTCGGCGCGGCCGAGCGGGACGACATGCTCACCCTCGGGCACCTCGCCCTTGATGTTGTAGAGCATCTCGCCTTCGATGAAGATCACCGGGTTGTCGTCGCGTATGGCGCTCTTGAGTAGGCCTTTGGCGTCGGCCGGCGTGGCCGGCATAACAACCTTGAGGCCGGGGATGTGAGCGTACCAGCTCTCGAAGGCCTGGGAGTGCTGGGAGGCGAGCTGTAGCGCTGACCCACCGGGTCCCCGAAACACGGCGGGTACTCCCACCTGACCGTTGGACATATACCGCATCTTTGCCGCAGAGTTGACCAGTTGATCCACCGCCAGTAGGGCAAAGTTCCAGGTCATGAACTCGATAACCGGCCGGAGACCCACCATGGCGGCTCCGACCCCCACCCCCGCAAATCCAAGCTCGGTGATTGGGGTATCCACCACCCTCATGGGGCCAAACTCGTCGAGCAGCCCGCGGCTTACCTTATAGGCGCCCTGATAGACCCCGACCTCCTCACCCATGAGGAAGACGTTCGGGTCCCGTTGCATCTCCTCGCGGAGGGCATGATTGAGGGCGTCTCGGTATGTAAGGGTCGCCATAAACAGCGTTAGCGGTGAGCGGTGAGCGGGCGCCGGCGGAAATCTGCCGGGGCGTCCCCCTACCGCTTACCTCTTACCGCTCACCCTCCTCTCCAGCGTACACATGGGTATACAGCTCCTCGGGAGCCGGATCGGGTGCCTGATCGGCGAACTGATAGGCCTCCTCCACTTCTTGCAACACATTCTTGTCCATGGTCCGGACGGAATCTTCATCCATCAGTCCGTCGGCGATCAATCGCTGGGACCAGCCGGCAATCGGGTCGCGCTTGCGCTGCCCCTCGACTTCCTCGCGGGTACGGTAATGGCCGTGTATAGGGTCCGACATGGAATGGCCCATGAACCGGTAAGTACGGACCTCGAGCAAGGTGGGCAGCTTTTCGTTGCGAGCCCGCGTCACCGCCCGCTCCATGGCCGCATTCATGGTCAGCACATCCTGCCCATCCACCACTTCATTGGCCATATCGTAGGAGCAGGCCCGCTCGGAGATGTCGTAGAGCGCGCTGGCGCGCTCGAGTGCGGTGCCCATGCCGTAGCGGTTGTTCTCGCAGAGGTAGATCGCCGGGAGCTTCCACAGCGCCGCCATGTTCAGCGCCTCGTGAAACGCGCCATTGTTCACCGCGGCCTCGCCGAAGTAGCAGACCGCCACCTGGCTGGTGCCGCGGTATTTGGCGGCAAATGCCATCCCGGTGGTGAGGGGGATGTGCCCTCCGACGATGCCGTGGCCGCCGAGGAAGCCCAAGGATGCGTCGAACAGGTGCATGGAGCCCCCCTTGCCCCCAGTGCATCCGGACGCCTTCCCGAACAGCTCGGCCATCACAGCCTGAGACGAGATCCCGCGGGCCAGGGCGTGGCCGTGCTCGCGGTAAGAGCAGGTGATGTAGTCATCCGGCCCCAGGGCGGCGAGACTGCCGACCGCCACCGCCTCCTGACCGATGTAGAGATGACAAAAGCCGCCGATCTTGCCCAGGCTGTACGCTTCCCCGGCCTTCTCCTCGAAGTGGCGGATCAGCAGCATCTGCCGAAGCCAGCCTCGGTACTCGTCGGCGCGGGCGGGATCGAGACCCTTGGATTTGGTCTTGGACCGGGGAGCGGCGGAGCTGGCCACTAACGGTGCTCAGCCGTGGATTTGAGAGGTCCCTCGCGGAGCCTGCCCTGAGTAGCGGCGAAGGGCTCGGGATGACCGCCGCCGTTCGGAGCAGATCCTTCGCTGCGCTCAGGCCGCGCGGAGCGCGCCTGTTCCCACGCATGATAGGACGACCGCGTAAGCGGGCTGGACTCCACGTGGGAGAATCCCATCGACAGGCCTATCTCCCTCAGCTCCGCAAACTCTTCGGGGGTGTAATAACGCGCCACCGGCATGTGGTTCCCGGAGGGCCGTAGATACTGGCCCAGAGTGAGAATGTTGACGTCGCTGCGGCGCAGGTCTCTCATGCAGACCAACACTTCGTCCCACTCCTCTCCCATTCCGAGGATCACGCCCGATTTGGTCAGACCCTCTGGAACCATGCGCCGCGCGGTCGACAGCAGCCGAAGTGCCCGATCGTACCGCCCGCCGGGACGTGCCATCCTATAGAGGCGCTCGGCGGTTTCAAGATTGTGGTTCAGGATATCGGGACGGGCATCCATGACTATGTTGAGCGCCGGCTCGGAGCCTTTGAAGTCGGGAATGAGCACCTCGACCGAGGTCTCGGGCAAACGCCGCCGGATTTCCGTTATGCACCCGGCGAAGGCCTCAGCCCCACCGTTCGGCAGATCGTCTCGATCTACCGAGGTAATCACGACGTGCTGGAGCCGCATCCGATAGACCGCTTCCGCCAGACGAGTGGGCTCCAACGGGTCGAACGCCTTCGGAGTTCCGTGCGAGACGGCGCAGTAAGTGCAGTTGCGGGTGCAAACGTCGCCCAGAATCATGAACGTGGCGGCCTCGTGCTCCCAGCATTCGCCTACGTTGGGGCAGCGTGCTTCCTCGCACACCGTGTGAAGGCCGAGCTCGCGCATCATGCCCTTCAACCGCACGTAGTTGGCGCCGCCCGGTGCCTTGACCTTGAGCCAGCTCGGTTTTCGGCCCGGTATCACCGGAACTGCTGAAGATGAGCTCGACGCCTGGACCGAGGCTGCTCGCGTCAGTTGGACCAGCGGAACTGCCACTGCTGCTCTCCTGACTGGCCGATTCTAGGCCGCTGTTGGTTCGCCGTGGAAGCTAGCAGGGGCAGGCTGCCATCAGCTAGCTGCGACACCGCTCCAGCAGGGCCTGCGTATCCGTTTTCACCTGCTCCGAGGCTTTCTCCTGTTGTTCGGTGGGCCCGCGGTGCGTGGCGTACTCCGCGAACGTCCTTCCGAGAGCCTCGATACTGGTCTGTCCGTCCGCCTCGGCAGCTACATCCACATCCAGCTTGTTCAGCATTCGCCGGAACTGGGTATCGGCCCGGCGAGACTTCAAATCGATCTTGGTTGACGTTACCCGGAGCTCGGCTGCATCCAGCGAGGTCTGTCTGTAGCCCAACTCCCCCAGCTGCTTCTTGACACAGGCGAACGTCTCATCAGGTCCCGCGGAGGTGCGAGTACTTGCGGGGGTTGAAAAGGATTTCTGGCCGCATGCCGAAAGGGCAACGACGCCTGCGAACAACACACGGTGCAGCATCGGGTCTACTCCGAGGGTAAATGGGAATCACGAAATCTACACAGACCACGGGGGAACCCGCTGCGTTGGGTGCTGGATGAGGAGAAAAAAAGACGGCCTCCCGAAGGAGGCCGCCGAACTGCAGGAGCAGAACCGCTTAGAAGAACAGCATCAGACCGACAGCAGGAGCCACCGACTTATTGTCGTCGGTGCCGCCGTCGTCGTCTCCGGTGACGGCGTAGTTGAACTCAGCCACCGCCTTGAGCGACTTGGTGGCCTGGTAGTAGATGCCGCCAGAGGCGAGCCAGTTCTTGGTCTTGAAGTCGGCTTCGGTGTCGGAGTTCTGGAGGACGCTGATACCCCAGCTACCACCAACGGTCAGCTTGCTGTTGGCCGGGGTAAAGGTCACTTGGCCAATTCCACCATACGACTTCCGCAGTTCGCCGCCGCCGTCGTCAGTGGCGCCGTTCAGGAACAGCAGCGTGGTTCCGAGACCTTTCCCGTAGTAGCCGCTGGCAGTCAGCGAGAACGACGCGCCACCGAAGCGCACGCCGCCACTGCCGCCCCATGCCGTGGCGCTCTCATCGGCTACGTCGCCCGTGCTGTTGTTCTGGAGCAGGCCACCGACCCAGACCTTGGTGTTCCCGGCGCTCCATACACCCTCGGCCTCGAGCCGCGGAAGCTCGATGGTGGTGAATGGGGGGTTGGTTGCGGGATCGAACAACCCGACGGAGAGCTGGAACGGCCGGCCCGCTGGCGTGCTGTAGGTCATCTGGGCCTTGAACTGCGGATAGATATAGCCGAAACCGATGCGGCCCAGCGTGGTGCCGCCGCCGAGCTGCCCGCCCGTGGCGCCGATGCCGAACAGGGTCTGGTCGGTCAGGATGTTCTGGCGCCCGAAGAGGCCGAGCTCGCGACCGGCGAGAATCTGGCCCCAGGAGCCACCTACGGTCAGATATACCTGGCGCATGTCTATCTGGGCGCCGAAGCAGTCGTGCCCCTGACCGCCAACGCTGTTCGAACCGGCGCCGATGCCGCACTGAATCTGGGGCGCAAAGCCGAAGTGAACGCCCACGTCAGTGTTGCCTTCCTTGCCCTTCGCATCAAAGACGGCGAAGGCGGGGAGCAGACCGGTACGGATAC
>Ga0136617_10000817_pt1 | contig 26953 bp, 23 predicted proteins | sample AntDrymUQ3222106_2_FD_129672 | JGI IMG/M metagenome (GOLD analysis project Ga0136617, IMG submission 129672) | Polar desert sand microbial communities from Dry Valleys, Antarctica - metaG UQ322 (21.06) | ecosystem: Environmental > Terrestrial > Soil > Desert | place: Antarctica: Dry Valley...
CAAGTTCCCCGTCAACGAGGCGAACCCGCTCGGCTCGTCGATGGTGCGCGAGTCGATCAACGCCCCGTTGACAACTGCGTCCGGCAACCGCAACGGGTACGTCCTCGAGGTCAGCGAACGGCGCGGCGACCACACGTCGACGACGTTCGACTGGCAGTTGTTCTTGGTGTGCGGCGACCCCGATGCACCGGAGACGTACTTCGGAGGCTTCCCGAAAGAGGACGTCAGCCCGATCTCGTGCCCCGACAACGTGGCCTTCGATCGCCGCGGCAACCTCTGGATCTCCACGGACGGCAATGCGCTCGGCGTGCACGACGGCCTGTTCGCGGTGCCGGTGGCCGGCCCGAACCGCGGCCGGGTGCAGCAGTTCCTGAGCGTGCCGAAGGGCGCAGAGACATGTGGGCCGTTCATCACCTCCGATGACCGCACCGTGTTCGTCAGCGTGCAGCACCCGGGCGAGGACGACGGCTCGACGTACGAGGACCCCGCGTCCACCTGGCCGCACACGGACTCGTTCCCGCGGCCATCGGTGGTGTGCGCCTACGAACGCGACCGACGTTAGACGCTGTCGAGCTGTCGGCCTCACGACAGGAGCAACCCCACCAGACGCCTCTGTCTGCTGACGTAGCATCGGCAGGTGCCCGACGATACGCCCGAAGACCGCCGCGGTCTCGTCTACGGCGCGGCGGCGTTCGGGTTGTGGGGCGCCTTCCCGCTGTACTGGCCGTTGCTGGAACCGGCGGGTGCAGGCGAGATCCTGGCCCACCGGATCATCTGGTCGCTGGCCTTCAGTGGTCTGCTCCTCGTCGTGATGCGCAAGGTTGCGGCTCTGCGTCAGATCTGGCGTACGCCAAGGGTGCGCCTGGCCATGACTGTTGCCGGGCTCACCATCGGCAACAACTGGTTCACCTACATCTGGGGAGTCAACAACGGCTACGTCGTCGAGACGTCGCTCGGCTACTACATCAACCCGCTGGTCACGGTGCTCCTCGGTGTCATGGTCCTCGGCGAGCGGCTCCGGCGATGGCAGTGGCTGGCCCTCGGGATCGCACTGGCGGCCGTCGTCGTGCTCAGCGTGCAGCTCGGCCGACCGCCGTGGATCTCGCTCGTGCTGGCCTTCTCGTTCGGTATCTACAGCTTGGTCAAGAAGCAGGCAGCCGTCGGCCCGATCGAAGGTTTGACCTACGAGGGCGCGGTATTGGCGCCGCTGGCGATCGCCTATCTGGTGTGGCTCACCGTGGCAGGACAGGCGCAGGGTTGGTCGCACGGGGTCGACCACGTCGCCCTGCTCTCGACGACCGGCATCGTCACGGCGTTGCCGCTGCTGTTCTTCGCTGGCGCCGCCAACCGGATCTCACTCGTCACGCTGGGCCTGCTGCAGTACATCGCGCCAACTCTGCAGTTCCTGCTCGGCGTGCTCTTCTTCGACGAGCAGATGACGCCGTTGCGCTGGGTCGGCTTCTCGATGGTCTGGCTGGCCCTTGTTGTGCTCACGGTCGAGTCTCTCGTCGTGAGCCGGCGTCGGTACGGCACTAGTACGCAGCGGCGATCCGGTCATTGCGGGGTCGCCGTCGACGCGGGCGGGGTGCTCGACGAGGACTGCCTGCCTCGGCCAACTGCCAGCAGGTCGGATCGCTGACCCTCAGGGCGCCACGAACCGCAGCCGCACAGACTCACCGGCGAACCTGCCGACGAGGATCGCCTGGGCATCTCGCGCCCGGGTGTCCCAATGGCCGCGCAGCACCCCGCTGTGACGCGGTCCGCGAACGTGCAGAACGACATCGACGCGCTTGTGGTAACGATCCCAACGGACCCTTCCGCTGACGGTCAGGTCACGCACCAGGCGCACGTCATGAAGCCGAAAGCGGACGACGCGGTCACCCGAGTACGTCCACCGCCCTCCGCGGAGGCCGACGCCGCGGCCGGAGTAGTTGTTCCACCACCGGTCCAACAGGTCGGCCGCGGCCGCCGGACCGATACGCCGGACCCGAAGCCGGTCGCCAGGCGACCGGGCCGCCTCGACATCGGCCACCCGTACGGCGAACACCCCAGGCGACCGGATCGGCTCGATCTGCCGGGCGCAGGCCCGACGTTGCCCGGTGGGCTCGACCCGAGAGTCTCGCACGAACGCGCGCAGGATCCGGACCGCGCACGCATCGGTGTCACCGATCGCCGTGACGTGGAAGCTGTTGCGCACCACAACAAGCACGGAGTTCGGGAACTGCGCGGCAACCATGGCTCCCTCCGCCGCCGTCGTGATGGAATCCAGCTCACCACTCAGCACGAGCACGGGCAACCTCGGGTACTGCCCACCCGGCGGGCGAACCGGACCGGCCGGGTTGGTCGGCGGCGCAGTCGGCCAGCGCGTGCACCAGTCGAGGGCCTGCCAGTCGGAGGCGGCGTACTCGCGCACGGTGAAGGGGCCGTACGTCCCCGGCCTGGTCTGCGTGCGGCGCGTGAGGGCCGCGGCGTACTGCCGCTCGCGCACCCGGCCGAGTTCGACGGTCATGTCGTACACCTGCGGGTAGTCGTGGCACGCGACGGCGGCGTCGAGGCCCTCGCTGTAGTACCGCGGGGCGCCTGCGTCGGAGCTGCCCCGGTCGCCTCGGCGACCAGTCGCAGCAGAGGCACCCGGTCGTCGCGCAGCCCCGACCGCAACGCGGCCGTCATCTCGCGGTAGAACGCCGGCGTGTACGTCGCGCCGAAGGCGAGCGTCGTGAGGTTCGGTCCGTCGACACGCACCCGCATCCGCCTGCCGTCGGCGTCGTACGACACTCCCCGCCACGGATCGGCACGGACCTCGCGAAGCACCCTGCGCAGGGACGGGAGGAACTGTGGCCCTCCGTTGCGGCAGGCGGCTGACCGGCGGCAGGCCAGCGCGAACGCACGGCGCATCGCCGGCGCCTGGGTCGGGTACCAGCCGCTCTCGCCGTACGCCGGGTAGGCACTGTCGACTGCCAGGCTGCGCACCAGCTCGGGGTGGCGGCCGGTGAAGACCTGCGCGAAGAACGTGCCGTACGAGTCGCCGTACATGTCGACCGACCCGAGCTCGAGCGCCCCGATGACCGCGGCGAGGTCGTCGGCAGAGCGAGCCGTGCTGTAGTCGTCAGCGCGTGCGCCGAGTTGGCGCCCGCAGCGCGCGGCCGCGATCCGGTAGGCGATCATCAGGTCTTGCAGGGCGGGGCAGTTGATCGGCGCCGATCGGCCCGTCCCGCGCTGATCGACGAGCAGAAGGTTCCGGCGATCCAGCAGCGGTCCGTACATCTGCACGTACGACGTCCCGGACCCGGTCGTGCTGTAGCCCGGGCCGCCCTCATGCGGCACCACCGTCCCGATCGCCGGGCTACTCCGGATCCGGGCCGGCACGAACGCGAAGCCCACACGCACCCTCCCGCGCGACGGGTCAGACGGGTCCCACGCACGGCGGATCGAGCCGCACAAGGCCCTGCGCACCACATCGCAGCGGTCCAACGTGAGCTCACCGACACGGACACCCGCGGTGGAAGGGCCCGCCGGCACGAGAGTGGTCCGCGCCGAGCTCGACGGTGTCACCACCAGCAACGGTGCCGTGACCGCCAGCACGACACCAGCCGTGAGCAGGGGAAGACGTCGACGCAGTCGCACGGGCTCATCATGCCGTGTGTGCGTCGCCTTCCGTTCACACTGTCGCCATCGCGTGCTCAACCACTCTCCTTAGCGTCGAGGCGTCTGCCCAGTGCTGCGAAGGAGCCCCTGTGTCCGAACTCCGCCTCTTGCCCATCATCGAGAACCGGCACGGAAACCGGAGCATGATGACGTGCAAGTTCCGCTGCAACAACGCCTGCGACCATCCCGAGCCAAACCAGTCCGGAAACCCGTACATCGGTGACGTGTTGGCCAGCGCGATCTCGCGCCGCGCGATGCTGAGCGGGAGCGCGGCCGGTGCAGCCGCGCTGGTCGTGACCGGAGCCGGTGGATCGTCGGCCGCGGCGGCCACGTCAGGAGCCGCCGCACTGCGGCGACCGGCGCGCATCTCCGAGCTGGCGTTCTCTCCCGTCGCACCGAACAAGCGCGACAACATCACCGTCCCTCAAGGCTTCCGGTACGACGTGGTGGCGCGGTGGGGCGACCCCGTCGTCGCGGGCGCGCGCCGGTTCAACCCGTACCGGCAGAGTCCCGAGAGCCAGGCGGGCCAGTTCGGATACAACTGCGACTACGTCGGATTCTTGTCCCTAGACGACGACCGCGCCCTGCTGGCGGTCAACCACGAGTACACCGACGAAGTGCTGATGTTTCCCGAGGGCTACTACGACGAGGACGAGATCAAGCGCATCGCCATGCAGGCGCACGGCATGTCGGTCATCGAAATCAGACGGCGCGGCCGTGACGGAGGCTGGAAGCAGGTCAAGGCACGCCAGGCCCGGTCCAACCGCAGGATCACCGTGACCACACCGATGCATTTCACCGGTCCGGCGGCCGGTGACGCGCGGCTTCGGACGCGTGCGGACCAGCGCGGCCGCGTCGTCCTGGGGTCGCTCAACAACTGCGCTGGGGGTATGACTCCCTGGGGCACCGCGCTCAGTGGCGAGGAGAACTTCAACGGCTACTTCGACAAGAGCGGCGAGATCGACCCGAGGTACGCCGCGTCGTACGCCCGCTACGGCATCGCCGGCACCGGCCGCGGGTGGGCCGACGTCGACGACCGATTCGACCTCAGCGTCGAGCCGCACGAGCCGTTCCGCTTCGGCTACATCGTCGAGGTTGACCTGATGGATCCCGACTCGACCCCGCGCAAGTTGACCATGCTCGGGCGCCTCAAGCACGAGGGTGCGACGTGCTCGATCTCCCGCGATGGCCGCGCCGTCGTCTACATGGGTGACGACGAGAAGGGCGACTACGTCTACAAGTTCGTCTCCCGCGACAAGTTCAAGCGCGGACGCGGGCCGGCCGCTCGTCGCCACAACCTCCGGCTGCTCGACGCCGGCACCTTGTACGTCGCGCGGTTCACCGGTGACGGCACCGAGGACGGCGTCTTCGACGGGTCCGGTTTCTGGATCCCGTTGACCAACGACCGCGAGTCATACGTCGACGGCTGGTCGGTGGCCGATGTGCTCATCAACACGCGGCTGGCCGCCGACCAGGTCGCGCCGACCCGGATGGACCGACCCGAGGACGTCGAACGTAACCCGGTGACGGGCAAGGTCTACTGCGCGCTGACCAACAACGACGGTCGTGGCACGAAACAGCCGGTCGACGAAGCGAACCCGCTGGCGTCGTCGATGACCCGCAGCGCCCTGGGTGCCCCGCTCGAGTCGAAGTCGGGCAACCGCAACGGCTACGTACTGGAGCTCACGGAGACCAACAACGACGGTGAGGCCGAGAGCTTCCGCTGGAACCTGTTCCTCGTCTGCGGCGACCCGGAGGCACCGGAGACGTACTTCGGTGGCTTCCCCAAGGACCAGGTGTCGCCGATCTCCTGCCCGGACAACGTGGCTTTCGACAACCTTGGAAATCTCTGGATCTCCACCGACGGCAACCAGCTCGGGTCCAACGACGGGATGTTCGCGGTGCCCACCGAGGGGAGCGACCGGGGGAGGGTGCAGCAGTTCCTCACGGTCCCGCTCGGGGCGGAGACCTGTGGACCGTACGTCACGCGGGACGACCTCAGTGTCTTCGTGGCCGTCCAGCACCCGGGTGAGATTGACGGTGCCACGTTCGAGAACCCGGCGAGCACCTGGCCGCACTCCGACCCGTTCCCACGCCCTTCGGTCGTGTGTGCGTATCGGTCCGCCCCGCGGGACAAGCAAGACGAGCAGTCGTAACCCGCTCAAGGACGGACGTGGCGGTGGCGAGTGGCCCGGGGGCACTCGCCGCCGTCGTCCGTGCGGAGACCTGGCACGCTGACCTGATGGACCTCGAGAACGACCCCCGGCTGCGGGGCGTCCGAGATCGTGCCTGGGCAGACCCGAACGTCGTCGGACTCGTCCTGACCGGCTCGCAGGCCCGCGACGGCATGGCGAACGAGCACTCTGACCTCGACGCGTACGTCATACTCGCCGACCCCGACCCGCGTTGGCAGACCACCCGCTCGGCAGCCGTCGACCTTCCCGTGACGACGCTGGCCGAGCTGCGCGAGTTGCCGATCGACGACAACTCCGACGACTGGTGGCAGCGGTACTCCTTTGCCCACGCCAAAGTCCTGCTCGACCGGAGCGACGGCGAGGTGACGCGCCTCGTGCAGGCCTGGGGCTCGCTGACCCCGTCCGAAGCGCATCACGTCATCGCCGCCCGGCTCGACGGGTACGTCAACTGGGTCTACCGCTCGCTGAAGAGCTTCCGCGACGGGCGGGTCTTCGAGGCCAGGCTCGATGCGGTGGAGAGTCTGTCGTGGGGCCTGATGGTGGTCTTCGCCATGCACGGTCGAGTGCGGCCGTACAACAAGTACCTGCGGTGGGAGCTCGAGAACCATCCGCTCGTGGGCGACCCGTGGCGCACCGACGAACTCGTCGACCTCCTGCTTGCCATCTTGACCGATGGCTCACCCGAGGCGCAGCGCGCGCTGTTCGCCAAGGTCGAAGCCGCCTCGCGCACGGCCGGCTACGGCCCCGTCCTCGACGCCTGGGGCGACGAGCTCACCCTCCTGCGTTGAGCCGTCAAGCCGTGGCCGTTGAGCCGTCAAGAGATAGCCGTTGAGCCGTCAAGTGATGGCCGTTGACCCGTCAAACGGTGACCCTTGACCCGTCACATGCCGTCCTCGGCCACTCCTTGACGGCTCGAGGCCACGGTTTGACGGGTCAACGGCCACGGTTTGACGGGTCAACGTTAGGAGGTGCGGGTCTCGAGGAGGTCGCACAGGCCGTGCAGGGCATCGCGCGCTGGGCCGTCGGGCAGGGAGGCAAGCAGGTCACGCGCCACCTGGGTCCGGCGTCCGACCTCCGCACGAGCCAGGTCCATCGCTCGGTTCTCCCGCAGCAGACCGAGCGCCTCGGCGTGCAGGCGCTCATCGCGGATCGGGCCCGACAACAACTCGAGCAGCCGCTGGTCGTCGGCGCTTGCCGACTGCTGCGCGTACAAGGTCGGCAGGGTGGCGATCCCTTCGCGCAGGTCGGTGCCGGATGCCTTGCCGAGGTCGCTGCTCTCGCTCGCCACGTCGATGATGTCGTCGGACAGCTGGAAGGCGGTCCCGATCTCCTCGCCGTACGCCGTCAGGGTCTGCTCCAGCTCGGCCGACGTGCCGGCGAGCTTGGCGCCGAACCGTGCAGACGTGGCGATGAGCGAGCCGGTCTTGTCCGCGACCACCGACAGGTAGTGCACGAGCGGGTCCTCGCCTGGCTGTGGGCCTGCCGTCTCACGGATCTGGCCGAGCACCAGCCGGCCGAACGTCTCGGCCTGGATCCGCACCGCCTCGGGTCCGAGCCCGGCCACGATTCCCGACGCCCGGGCGAACAGGAAGTCCCCGGTGAGGATCGCGACCGAGTTGCCCCAACGGCTGTTGGCGCTCGGCGCCCCACGCCGCAGCTCGGCCTCGTCCATGACGTCGTCGTGGTAGAGCGTGGCCAGGTGCGTCAGCTCGACGACCAGCGCAGCGGGTACGACGCCCGCGGCATCCGGATCTCCGAACTCTGAGGCGAGCACGCACAGCAGCGGACGAAACCGCTTGCCACCTGCTTCGAGCAAGTGGTGCGCCGTGTCGTCGACCAGCGGGATGTCGGAGCGCACCGCGTCGCCGAGCGCGTTCTCGATCTCGAGCAGGCGCCGCCGGACTCGCGACTCCAACTCAGGCTCGACGTCAGGTAACCCGAGCACGGGCGCGCTGTCCCGACTCATCAGCGGATGAACTCACCGGCGGTTCGCGCGAGCTCGAGCATCGGCTGCGGCATGACCCCCAGCAGCAGCGTCATCGCCGCACCGATCGTGATCGTGGCTGTCGTCATCACGCTCGGGACTGCGACCGCCGGCCCGTCGCCCACGGGGTCGGAGAAGAACATCACCACGATCACGCGTACGTAGAAGAACGCCGCGACCACGCTCATCAGCACCGCCACCAGCACCAGCGGCCAGGCGCCGCCTGCCCAGGCCGAGGTGAACACGGCCCACTTGCCGGTGAAGCCCGACGTGAGCGGAATCCCGGCAAGGGCCAGCAGGAAGAACGCGAAGACCCCCGCCAGCACGGGCGACTCCTTGCCCAGCCCTGCCCAGCGCGCGAGGTGGGTAGTCTCGCCACCGGCGTCGCGGACAACAGTGATCACCGCGAAGGCCCCGATGGTGGTGAAGCCGTACGCCACCAGGTAGAACAACACCGCCTGCAGACTGCTGATCTCGGTGCCCGCGATCTCGAGTCCTTGACGGGCACCGACGAAGCCGGTGATGAGGAAGCCGGCGTGCGCGATCGACGAGTACGCGAGCATCCGCTTGATGTCGGTCTGGGTGATGGCAATGACCGATCCGACCGCCATCGTCAGCGCGGCGACGATCCACATCATCGGTTCCCACTCCCAGCGGACGCCGCCGAGTGAAACGTAGAAGACCCGGAGCAGAGCTCCGAACGCCGCCACCTTCGTGCACGCCGCCATGAACGCCGTCACCGCGGTGGGAGCGCCCTGGTAGACGTCGGGAGTCCAGGCATGGAACGGTGCCGCGCTGACCTTGAACAGCAAACCGACGGCCAGGAGGGCCATCCCGATCAGCAGCAGCGAGTCACCGCCGACAGTCGCCGACACCGCGGTATCGATCTCCGCCAGCTGGAAGCTGCCCGCGAAGCCGTACACCAGCGCGATCCCGTAGAGGAAGAACGCCGACGAGAAGGAGCCGAGCAGGAAGTACTTCATCGCGGCTTCTTGGCTGATCAGCCGGCGCCGACGGGCCAAGCCACACAACAGGTACAGCGGCAGCGAGAAGACCTCCAACGCAACGAACATCGTCAGCAGGTCGTTCGCCGAAGCGAACAGCATCATGCCGCCGACCGCGAACAGCATCAGCGGGAAGACCTCGCTGTGCTCGACACCTTGCGCCGACGCCTCCCGCTCTGCCTCGGTACCGGGCAGGGCCGCGGCCTGACCGGCGAACGCGGTGATGCCGCCCTCGAGCTGGCGTTCGGCGAACAGCAGCAGGCTGATCAGCGAGAACACGAGCAACGTGCCCCACAGGAAGATCGACGGTCCGTCGACGGCGACGGCACCCATCGCCTCGATCGAGCCGCGCGAGCTGCCGTCGTTGTGCGTCGTCAGGTCGAGACCGACCAGCACGACAGCGACAAGGGCCGCCAGCAGTCCGAGCATCGAAAGCCCGACCTGTGCGACGTACCGGCGCTCGCGCGGGGCGAACGCCTCGACCAGCACACCGACGAGGGCCGCCCCGAAGACGATGAGCAGGGGCGACAGGGTTCCGTAAGCGATCTCCGGCTTGTCGAACTCCGCGGCGGCCAGGATCACGACCCCTCCTCACTCGCGACGGTTGGTTCGGGATCTTCGACTCCGACCTGCTGGAGCAACGCGTCGACGGTCGGGTTGACCGCATCGAGGGCAGGCTGCGGGAAGAAGCCGAGCACCACAATGAGCAGCAGCAACGGAGCCAGGGACGCGATCTCACGCGGCCGCAGATCGGGCAGCGACCGGGTCGCCTCCTGCACCGGCCCCGTCATCGTGCGCTGGTACGTGTACAGGATGTACAACGCCGCGAGCACGATGCCGAACGTGGCGATCACCGCAGCCGGGATGGAGACCGTGAACGTACCCGCCAGCACCAGGAACTCGCTGACGAACGGCGACAGCCCGGGGAGTGACAAGCTCGACAGCCCCGCCACCAGGAAGCTGCCAGCGAGGATCGGCGCGACCTTCTCGACGCCGCCGTAGTCGTCGATCATCTTGGAGCCGCGCCTGCTGACCAGGAACCCCGTCACCAAGAACAGGGCCGCCGTCGAGAGCCCGTGGTTGAACATGTACAACGCCGCGCCGGCCTGCGCCTGACTGGTCATCGCGAAGATGCCGAGGACGATGAAGCCGAAGTGGGACACCGAGGTGTAGGCGATCAGCCGGCGGATATCTTGCTGACCGATCGCCAGCAGAGCACCGTAGATCACCGAGATGACCGCCAGCGTCATCACCACCGGCGTGGCCCACCGCGACGCCTCGGGGAAGATGTTGAGGCAAAAGCGCATCATCCCGAACGTGCCGATCTTGTCGAGCACGCTCACCAGCAGCACCGATGTGCCTGGGGTTCCCTCGCTGGCCGCGTCCGGCAGCCACGTGTGCACCGGCCACATCGGCGCCTTGACGGCGAAGGCGATGAAGAAGCCGAGGAACAGCCACCGCCCCGTCGACGTGCTCATGTCGCCGTTCGCGGTGAGCTGCATCAGATCTTCGAGCAGGTACGACGGGCCGCCCGAGTTGTCGCTCGACACGACGTACAGCCCGACGACCGAGCCCAGCATGAGCAGGCCACCGAACAGGCTGTACAGCAGGAACTTCACTGCTGCGTACGACCGCTGTGCGCCGCCGAAGCCGCCGATCAGGAAGTAGATCGGGATCAGGGTGGCCTCGAACAGCACGTAGAACAAGAAGACGTCGGTCGCCGCGAACACGCCGATGGCCAGGCCCTCGAGCGCCAGCATCCAGGCGAAGAAGGAATTGACGCTCCAGCGCCCGTCGTCGGCGTCGTTCCATGACGCCAAGATCACGACCGGCGTGAGGATCGTGGTCAAGAGCACGAGCACGAGACCGAGCCCGTCGAGTCCGACGGCATAGCTGGCTCCGAAGGCGTCGATCCACGAGTGCATCTCGACGAACTGGAAGCCGCCGTCGAGGTCGAACTGGAGCGCAACCACGACGGACACCGCGAAGGCGAGGCCTGAGATTCCGAGCGCGAGCCGCTTCGGCAGGGCACCGTCCTTAGGCGCGAGCAGGACGAGACCAGCGCCGACCAGCGGGATCAGTGCCAGGATCGTCAGCCAGGGCACCGACATCTCGGTTCCGCTCATGCGAGCTTCACCGCCAGCACCGTCAGGACCAGGATCGCCGAGCCGCCGAGCATCGACAACGCGTACGACCGGACGAAGCCGTTCTGCCACCTGCGCACGCGACCCGACGTTCCACCGACCAGTGCGGCCACGCCGTTGACGGCCCCGTCGACACCGCGGTTGTCGGCGTACACCAGCGATCGCGTGAGGTACTGACCCGGTCGCATGAGCGCGGATTCGTTCAGTGCGTCGCCGTACAGGTCGGCGCGCGCTGCCTTGGTGAGGGGCGACACCCGCGAGGGCGCGATGACGGCGATCGTCTCGCGGCCGTACATCTTGACGGCGATGGCGACGCCAAGGACCACCACGACGAACACGATGGCGGTGATCGCGAGAGCAGGCAGCGGCAGCGGATGCTCCTCCTCCGGGCCGACGACCGGCTCGAGCCAGTGCACGATCCAGTCGTTGAGCAGCAGGACGCCGCCACCGACGGACAGCACGGCCAGCACCATCAGCGGCACCGTCATCACCTGGGGCGACTCGTGCGGGTGCGCCGTCGCCGCCCATCGCTTCTCGCTGACGAAGGTCATCAGCATCAGCCGGGTCATGTAGAACGCGGTGATCCCGGCGCCCAGCAGGGCGCCGATGCCGATGAAGATATTCTCTCCGAAGGCAGCCTCGATGATCTTGTCCTTGGACCAGAAGCCGGAGAAACCCGGGAATCCGATGATCGCCAGGTAGCCCATCGCGAACGTCAGGAACGTGACGGGCATGACGGTGCGCAGCGCGCCGTACCTGCGCATGTCGACCTCGTCGTTCATCCCGTGCATCACTGAGCCGGCGCCGAGGAACAAGTTCGCCTTAAAGAAGCCGTGGGTCAGCAGGTGGAAGATCGCGAACGCGTACCCGGCCGGACCGATCCCCGCCGCCAGCATCATGTAGCCGATCTGGCTCATCGTCGAACCAGCCAGCGCCTTCTTGATGTCGTCCTTGGCGCACCCGATCACCGCACCCCACAACAAGGTGACAAGCCCGACGATCACGACTGCGGTCTGCGCGGCCTCGGTCTGCTCGTAGACGAAGCTCGACCGCGTCACCAGGTAGACGCCCGCCGTCACCATCGTCGCGGCGTGAATCAAGGCCGAGACCGGGGTCGGGCCCTCCATCGCGTCGATCAGCCAGGACTGCAGCGGTACCTGGGCCGACTTCCCGCAGGCACCCAGCAGCAGCAGCAGCCCGAGCGCCGTGGCGGTCCCGGTGGAGACCTCTTCCATCCCGCTCGCGACGCCGGTAAAGGCCGACGTCCCGAACGACGCGAACATCAACATGATGGCCAGCGCCATCCCGAGGTCTCCGACCCGGTTGGCGATGAACGCCTTCTTGGCCGCTACCGCGGCTGTGGTCTTGTGCTGCCAGAACCCGATCAGCAGGTACGACGCGAGGCCGACACCCTCCCATCCCAGGAAGAGTGCCAGGTAGTCGTTGGACAGCACCAACGTAAGCATCGCCGCGACGAACAGGTTCAAGTAGCCGAAGAAGCGACGACGGCGGTCGTCGTGCTCCATGTAGCCGATGGAGTAGACGTGGATCAGGCTGCCGACACCGGTGATGAGCAGTACGAACAGCGCCGACAACGGGTCGAACAGCAGGCCGAACTCGACCTTGAACCCACCTACCTCGATCCAGGTGAACAGCTGTTGTGTCAGCGCATCGTCGTCGCTTCCGGACAGCTCAAAGAACGCGACCAGACCGAGCACGAACGACGCGACTGCCGCCGCGGTACCGAGCAGATGGCCCCAAGCGTCGGCGAGCCGCCCGCCGAGCAGCAGCACAGCCGCACTCACTGCGGGTACGAGGACGATGAGCGACAGCAAAGACTCCATGCTCACCCCTAGTACTTCAGCAGGCTCGCGTCGTCGACCGAGGCCGAGCGACGTGTCCGGAAGATGGTCATGATGATGGCCAGCCCGACGACGACCTCCGCCGCGGCGACGACCATCACGAAGAAGGCGGCGATCTGTCCGTCGAAGTTTCCGTGCTGGCGGGCGAAGGTGACGAACGCGAGGTTGGCGGCGTTGAGCATCAGCTCGACGCACATGAACACGACGATGGCGTTGCGACGGACCAAGACGCCGATCGCGCCGATGCCGAACAGCATCGCCGACAGCACCAAGAAGGGCTCAGTGCTCATCGCTCCCCCTCGGCATTGTGAGCAGCATCGCGAGCGCCAGCCTGGGAAGCATCGCGCGCCGCGTCTGAGTCACTGTCGGTCGGCGATCCAGGCGCGCCGGACATGTGCGTCCGCTCGACCTGCTGCACCTGACCTTCGATGCGTGCCTCGACGGCACGGTCACCGGACACGTCGCGGACGGTGCCGCGAGCTCGCATGACCCGCGAGATCGACAGTTCCGACGGTGTGCCGTCCGGCAGCAGGGCCGGGGTGTCGACTGAGTTGTGGCGGGCGAACGAACCGGGCGCAGGCAGGGCTCCCGGGTGCACGCCGCGCGACGCGTAGTCGCGCATCCGCTGGGTCACCATGTCGCGCTGGGTCGGCTTGGGTGTGAGCCGCTCGCGGTGAGCGAGCACCATGGCCCCGAGGGCGGCGGTGATGAGCAGCGCGCTCGTCACCTCGAACCCCAGGACGTACTTGCTGAAGAGCACCGAGGCGAGCCCCCGGACGTTTCCGTCGGCCTCGGACGTCGCGGCGTCGAGGCCGATCACCGTACCGAGGCTCGCCTGCATCACGCCGGCCACGAGCAGGCCGCCGAACAGCAACCCGAGCACCACAGCGGCGACGCGTTGCCCGCGCAGCGTCTCCACGAGCGAGTCCGACGAGTCGACGCCGACCAGCATCAGCACGAACAGGAACAACATCAAGACGGCGCCGGTGTAGACGATGATCTGCACGGCGAACAGGAACGGTGCGTTCTGGGCGGCGTACAGCACCGCGAGCGAGACCATGACGACGGCGAGCAGGAGTGCGCAGTGCACGGCCTTGCGGGCCATCACCATGGCGATGGCACACAGAACCATCACTGGTGCCAGCACCCAGAAAGCGATCACACCGGGACCTCGCCGTCCGTCGTGGACGTCCGCGACGTGCCGAGTCCGCGGTAGTAGGCCCCTTCGTCGTCGCCCAGGCGCATCGGGTGCGGCGGCTGCTCCATGCCGGGAAGCAGCGGCGCGAGAAGGTCGTTCTTCTCGTAGATGAGGTCGGCCCGGTTGTTGTCGGCCAGTTCGTACTCGTTGGTCATCGTGAGCGCCCGGGTCGGACAGGCCTCGATGCACAGGCCGCACAGGATGCACCGCAGGTAGTTGATCTGGTAGACGCTTCCGTACCGCTCGCCCGGGGAGAAGCGTTCACCCTCGGCGTCGTTGTTGTCGGCGCCTTCGACGTAGATTGCGTCGGCCGGGCAGGCCCACGCGCAGAGTTCGCAGCCGATACACTTCTCGAGACCGTCCGGCCAGCGGTTGAGCTGGTGCCGCCCGTGGAAGCGCGGGGCGGTCGGCTTCTTCTCGTACGGGTACTGCTCGGTGACGACCTTCTTGAACATGGTGCGGAACGTGACGCCGAAACCCGCGATCGGGTCCCAGAACTGCTCCTTGACGCCTCCGCCACGTCCGGTGGACGAGCCGCTAGCCACTGATGATCTCCTTACGTTCCTCAGATCGCGGACTTGACGGCGGGACAGGGTATCCACCCTCGATGTCGTCGTGCAGGACCGGCTGCGCCGCAGCAGCGTCGTCGTCTGTGTCCTCGCCGAAGAAGCCGAGCGCGATGAACACGACCAGCGCGACGGCGGCCGCGATCAGCAAGTACCGGCGGTCGATCGGCTCCTCGAGGCTGAGTGCGCGCACGGTTCCGACCGCGATGATCCAGATCAACGCCGCGGGGATCAGCACCTTCCAGCCGAACTTCATGAACTGGTCGTACCGCAGTCGTGGCAGGGTGCCGCGCAGCCAGATGAACGCGAAGATGAAGATGAACACCTTGGCGAAGAACCACAGCACCGGCCAGTAGCCCTCGTTGGCGCCTTCCCAGATCGACAGCGGCCAGGGCGCCCGCCATCCTCCGAGGAACAGCGTCGTCGCCAGCATCGAGACCGTGACCATGTTGATGTACTCGGCCAAGAAGAAGAAGGCGAACTTGATCGACGAGTACTCCGTGTGAAAACCGCCGACCAGCTCGCCCTCGGCCTCGGGCAGGTCGAATGGGGCGCGGTTGGTCTCGCCGACCATCGCGATCGAGTAGATGACGAACGACGGTAGCAAGATCACACCGAACCAGAGGTCCTGCTGGGCGTCGACGATTCCGGACGTCGACATCGAGCCGGCGTAGAGGAACACCGCGACGAACGACAGCCCCATCGCGATCTCGTATGAGATCACCTGCGCCGACGAGCGCAAGGCCCCAAGCAGCGAGTACGTCGACCCCGACGACCAGCCGGCAAGCACGATGCCGTAGATGCCGACCGAAGCCATCGCCAAGATGTAAAGGACGCCGACCGGCAGATCCGTCAGCTGCAGCGGTGTCACGACGTCGGAGAACGGGATCTTGACCTCGGGTCCGAACGGGATCACCGCCACCGCCATGAAGGCCGGGATCGCCGACAACAACGGGGCCACCACGAACACGACTTTGTCGGCGGCCTTCGGAACGAGGTCTTCCTTGAGCATCAGCTTCACGCCGTCGGCAAGGCTTTGCAGCAAGCCGAACGGGCCGTGCACGTTCGGGCCGATCCGGTGCTGCATCCGCGCGACGACCCGCCGTTCGAGCCAGATGTTGAACAACGTGAACACCAACAAGATCGCGAAGGCCAGCACCACCTTGATAACCACGACCCACCACGGATCCTGGCCGAAGCCCGAGAGGTCCTCGGCGGCGAGGTTGACGTCAGAGGCAGCCATCAGAGACCTCCCCGAACGTCGACGCGAGCACCCGGGTGGGTGCCGAGGTCGCGGAGCAGGTTGACGCCTTCGGAGTTGCCAGGCAGCCAGACCACATCGTCGGCTACATCCGCGACCGCAGCCATCCGGCTGATCTCTCCCCGGTCGGTGGACACCGTCACCGGGTCACCCACTGCGAGCCCGAGCCGCGCGAGCGCGTCCGCGCTGAGCAGCGCGACCGCACGTCGTCCGGTGGCCCGCAGATACGGCTCGCCGTCGACACCGCGGGCATCGTCGATCAAGGTGCGCCAGGTGGCGAGAACGAACCCTTCCGAACCTTCGTCACCACGCGTTGCGGACTCAGCCGCTGTGGCGAACGCATGCCCTTCTCCATCCCAGGGTCCGAGCTCGACGAGTTCGCGGCGCGCTTGCTCGATGGTGCGGAAGCCGAGCGGCGTGTCGAGCTCGTCGGCGATCCCGGACAGTACGCGGGTGTCGGTGAGCGACGTCGACGCGAGGACCTGCTCGAACGGGCGCGCGCGACCCTCCCAGTTGACGAATGTGCCGGCCCGCTCGGACACCGGGCCGACCGGCAAGACGACGTCGGCGCGGGCGGTCACGGCGGAGGCTCGGACCTCGATGCTGACCAGGAAGCCGACCGCGTCCAGAGCCGCGGCGGCGGCCCTCGGGTCAGGCAGGTCGTCGAGCTCGACACCGCCGACGACCAGGGCACCGAGCTGTCCGTCGGCTGCGGCAGCCAAGATGGCGTCGGTGTCGCGCCCAGCCGCTGCCGACATCGTCGCACCCCACGTGGCGCCGACGTCGACTCGAGCGGCCGGGTCGGCCAACGGCCGCCCGCCCGGCAGCAGGGTCGGCAGCAGGCCGCTCTCGAGGGCTCCGCGCTCGCCGGCCCGCCGCGGGACCCAGGCGAGCTTGGCGCCGGTCGAGGCGGCCAGCACCGATACGGCGCTCAGCAGCCCCGGGGTGGCGGCTGCTCGCTCGCCGACCAGGATCACCCCGCCGCCGTCGAGGGCGAGCTCACCGTCGTTCGCGAGATCCCGTACCGCACCGCTCTCGCCACCGGGAACAGTGCGTACCAACCTGCCGCGCAGCTTGGTGAGGCCCTTGGACGTGTGCGAGCCGACGGAGACGACGCGGGTGCGGTGGCGACTGACAGCTTTGCGCAACCGCAAGAAGACGATCGGAGACTCATCCTCGGGTTCGAACGCCACCAGAGCGACCGCGTGCGCGTGCTCGAGGTCGGCGTAGGTGACCATGGGCCGAGTCGCCACGTGGCTGGCCAGGAAGTCGGCCTCCTCCTCCGAGTGCGGACGAGCACGGAAGTCGATGTCGTTGGTTTTCAGCACAGCACGGGCGAACTTGCCGTACGCGTAGGCGTCTTCGGCGGTGAGCCGGCCACCGGGCAGCACTCCGACGGCGCCGGCGGCTGCCAGCCCACGGCCGGCAACGGCGAACGCCTCCGGCCAGGAGGCCGGCCGCATCTCGCCCGTCTCGTCGTCGCGGACGAGAGGTCGGGTGATCCGGTCCCCTACCCGGTCGGACATGAACGCGAAGCGGCCCTTGTCGCAGTTCCACTCCTCGTTGACCTCGGGGTCGAACCCGGCCAGTCGACGGGTGACCTTTCCTCGCCGGTGATCGGTGCGCAGCGCGCACCCGCTGGCGCAGTGCTCACACACCGACGGCGTCGAGATCAGGTCGAACGGCCGCGAGCGGAAGCGGTACGCCGCGGACGTGAGCGCGCCTACCGGGCAGATCTGCACGGTGTTCCCAGAGAAGTACGACTCGAACGGCTCACGCTCGTAGATGCCGACCTGCTGCAGGGCCCCGCGCTCGATCAGCGCGATGAACGGGTCGCCGGCGATCTGCTCGCTGAATCGCGTGCACCGCGCGCACAGCACACAGCGCTCACGGTCGAGCAGGATCTGTGGCGAGATGTTGATCGGCTTGGTGAAGGTGCGCTTGGTCTCGGTGAAGCGGGACTCGCCGCGGCCGTTCGACAAGGCCTGGTTCTGCAGCGGGCACTCCCCACCCTTGTCGCACACCGGGCAGTCCAGCGGGTGGTTGATGAGGAGGAACTCCATCTGGCCCTGTTGTGCTTTGTCGGCGACCGGGCTGGAGTGCTGAGTGCGCACGACCATGCCCGGAGCGACCGTCAGCGTGCACGACGCCTGTGGCTTCGGGAGCGGCCGGCCGTTGCCGGCGTCGGGGATGACGACGAGGCACTGGCGACATGCTCCGACCGGGTCGAGCAGCGGATGGTCGCAGAAGCGTGGGATCTGCACACCGATCTGCTCGGCGGCGCGGATCACCAGGGTGCCCTCCGGCACCGTGACCTCGACGTCGTCGATGGTGAGGGTCACCGTCTTGACGACCGTCTCCCGACCAGTGGCTTGGTCCACGTCGCCGTCTTGAGCTTGTCGAAGGGTCATGCGGGCGCTCCTGCCCCGGCCGTGGCGAACAGCGTGGCGGCCTCGCGGTCGAACGGACAGCCGCCGACCCGCAGGTGCGCGAGGTACTCGTCGCGGAAGAACTGGATCGAGGACGTGATCGGGGCGGTTGCGCCGTCACCGAGTGCACAGAACGCCTTGCCCAGGATGTTGTCGCACAGGTCGACGAGTGTCTCGAGGTCGTCCTCGGACCCTTCGCCCCGCTCGAGCCGGGCGAGGGTCTGCACGAGCCACCAGGTGCCCTCGCGACACGGCGTGCACTTGCCGCACGACTCGTGCTTGTAGAACTCGGTCCAGCGCAGCACCGCCCGCACGACGCACGTGGTCTCGTCGAAGATCTGCAGCGCCTTCGTGCCGAGCATCGAACCGGCTGCACCGACGCCCTCGTAGTCGAGTGGCACGTCGAGGTGGTCCGCGGTCAGCAGCGGGGTCGACGAGCCACCGGGCGTCCAGAACTTCAGCTCGTGCCCCTCGCGGACACCGCCGGCAAGGTCGAGCAGCTGGCGCAAGGTGATGCCGAGCGGTGCCTCGAACTGACCAGGGTTCGTGACGTGGCCCGACAACGAGTAGAGCGTCATACCCTTGCTCTTCTCCGTGCCCATGCTGGAAAACCACTCCGGGCCGTTGTCGACGATGCAGGGGACGGACGCGATCGACTCGACGTTGTTGATCACCGTCGGGCAGGCGTAGAGCCCGGCAACGGCCGGGAACGGCGGGCGCAGCCGCGGCTGGCCGCGCCGTCCCTCCAGCGAGTCGAGCAGCGCGGTTTCCTCGCCGCAGATGTACGCACCCGCCCCGGCATGGACGACGAGCTCGAGGTCGTAGCCAGAGCCGTGGATGTCGGTGCCGAGGTGGCCGGCGAGGTACGCCTCCTGCACCGCGCGCTGGAGACGACGGACGACGTGCAGCACCTCGCCCCGGATGTAGATGAACGCGACGTTCGCGCGGATGGCGTACGACGAGATGATCACGCCCTCGACGAGGGTGTGCGGACTCGCCATCATCAGCGGGATGTCCTTGCACGTGCCGGGCTCGGACTCGTCGGCGTTGACCACGAGGTAGTGCGGCTTGCCGTCCCCTTGCGGGATGAAGCCCCACTTCATGCCGGTAGGGAATCCAGCGCCACCACGCCCGCGCAGACCCGAGCTCTTCACCAGCTCGATGACGTCGTCCTGACCCTTGCCCAGCGCGGTTGCGAGGGCGCGGTAACCCCCACGGTCCTCGTACGCCGACAGAGTCCAGGCGCGTTCGGTGTCCCAGCCGTCGGAGAGGACTGGCGTGAGCATGTCGACCATCAGTCGGCCTTCCCCGTGTCGTCGCTCGATGTCGCCTTGCCCGCATCGTCTGACCCGTCCGGCTCGGCACTGTCTGGGGTGTCGGCGGGTGAGCTGGCGACCGCCACGTCGGACTCCGTGCGCGCGGACTTCGCTGCCTGGTCCGCCCCGACCTCGCGTGCGGTCCCAGCCTCGCCCGACGGGGCGGCCCAGCCGCGTTCGCGTGCGACGCCGAGTCCGTACAGCGTCGCCGGCCCGGCGGCTGGTCCTTCGTCCGCGCGATCGTCGGGGAAGCCGGCGAGCACCCGCTCGGCCTCGCGCCAGGTGCAGACCCTGGCACCGCGGGTCGCACGTACCTCGTTGCCCGCCACCAGTTCATCGACGATCTGGACGGCCGACTCCGGAGTCTGGTTGTCGAAGAACTCCCAGTTGACCATCACGACTGGGGCGTAGTCGCAGGCGGCGTTGCACTCGACGTGCTCGAGGGTGATCTTGCCGTCGTCGGTCGTCTCGTCGTTGCCGACGTCGAGGTGGCCCTGGAGCCGCTCGAAGATGAGGTCTCCACCCATGACGGCGCACAGCGTGTTCGTACACACCCCGACGTGGTAGTCACCGACGGGCCGACGCTTGTACATCGTGTAGAACGTCGCGACTCCCGACACCTCGGCGGCGCTGATGCCCAGCATGTCGGCGCAGGTCTCGATCCCCTCAGGAGTCACGCAGCCTTCGACACTCTGCAGGAGGTGCAGCATCGGCAGCAGCGCTGACCGGCTCTGCGGGTAGCGGCCGGCGATCTCGCGGAGTTCGCCGACGGTCTCGGGCGTGACCGCGCCGTCCTGCGCTTGTCGAAGGGTCACCTGTCCACGCCTCCCATCACCGGGTCGAGGCTCGCGACGGCCACGATGACGTCGGCGATCTGGCCGCCCTCGCTCATCGCCGGAGCGGCCTGCAGGTTGACGAACGACGGGTCACGGAAGTGGGCCCGGTAGGGGCGGGTGCCGCCGTCGGAGACCACGTGGCACGCCAGTTCGCCGCGCGGCGACTCGACGATGCCGTAGGCCTGGCCCGCCGGCACGCGGAAACCCTCGGTGACCAGCTTGAAGTGGTGGATCAGGGCTTCCATCGACTCACCCATGATGTGACGGATGTGGTCGAGTGAGTTGCCTATGCCGTCGGACCCGACGGCCAGCTGGGCCGGCCACCCGATCTTCTTGTCGCCGATCATCACCGGCGCACCCTCGAGCCCTTGCAGTCGCTTGGTGGCCTGCTCGACGATGCGCAGCGACTCCCACATCTCGTCCAGCCTTATCCGGAACCGGCCGTAGGCGTCGGCGGTGTCCCACGTGACGACGTCGAACTCGTACTCGTCGTACCCGCCATATGGCTGCTTCTTGCGCAGGTCCCAGTCGTAGCCGGTGGCGCGCAGCGGCGGGCCGGTGATGCCGAGGGCGAGGCAGCCCGCCAGGTCGAGGTATCCGACGTCGACCAGGCGGGCCTTGAAGATCGGGTTGGCGTTGCAGAGGGCGGCGTACTCGGGCAGCCGCTTCTTCATCAGCGAGACGAACTCGTCGATCTTCTCCAGGGTGCCGGGTGGGATGTCCTGGGCGACTCCACCGGGCCGGATGAACGCATGGTTCATCCGCAGGCCGGTGATGAGCTCGAACAGGTCGAGGCACAGCTCGCGCTCCCGGAAGCCGATCGTCATCACCGTCAGGGCACCGATCTCCATGCCGCCCGTTGCGATGGCGACCAGGTGCGACGAGATGCGGTTGAGCTCCATCAGCAGCACGCGGAGCACACGTGCCTTCTCGGGGACATCGGCCTCGATGTCGAGCAGTCGCTCGACGCCGAAGCAGTAGGCGGCCTCGTTGTAGAACGGGGACAGGTAGTCCATCCGGGTGCAGAACGTCACACCCTGCGTCCAGTTGCGGTACTCCATGTTCTTCTCGATGCCGGTGTGCAGGTAGCCGATGCCGCAGCGGCACTCGGTCACCGTCTCGCCGTCGAGCTCGAGCACCAGCCTCAGCACGCCGTGCGTCGATGGGTGCTGGGGCCCCATGTTGACGACGACGCGTTCTTCGGCGTCGAGGTCGACACCGGCGACCACAGAATCCCAGTCCTGGCCGGTGACCGTGAAGACCTTGCCCTGCGTGGTGTTCTGGGCCGGCGCGAAGGGATCTTCGTGCGCACGGGTATCGGTGTTGGCCGGGTCCGCGCCGTGGGTGTCGGCGTGTTCGTCGCGAGTCTGGGTCATCAGTTGTAAGCCCTCCGCTGGTCGGGCGGTGGAATGGTTGCACCCTTGTACTCGACCGGGATTCCGCCGAGCGGGTAGTCCTTGCGCTGTGGGTGCCCTGGCCAGTCGTCGGGCATCTGGATGCGTGTCAAGGCCGGGTGTCCGTCGAAGACGATGCCGAAGAAGTCGTACGTCTCCCGCTCGTGCCAGTCGGCCGTGGGATAGACGGACACGACCGACGGGATGTGGGGATCGTCGTCCGGGCAGCTGACCTCAACCCGGAGTCGTCGGTTGTGCGTCATCGACAGCAGGTGGTACGCCGCGTGCAGCTCGGCGCCCGCTTCGTGCGGGTAGTGCACTCCGCTGACACCACTGCAGAACTCGAACCGCAGCTGCGGGTCGTTGCGGAGCTCGGTGACCACAGCGACCAGGTGGTCGCGGTGGACGTGCAGGGTCAGCTCACCGCGGTGCACCACGAACTTGCGCAGGGCGGTGACGGACTGGTCGCCGAGGACCTGCTCGAGCCGGTCGGCGGCCTCGTCGAACCAACCGCCGAACGGACGCTCGGTCGAGCCCGGCAGCACAACCGGGCGTACGAGACCCCCGTACCCGGACGTGTCGCCGGACCCCTGGACGCCGAACATGCCACGACGTCGGTCGATGACGTCGAGGTCCTGGCGTGGCAGCGGCCCGGGGTCGTCGCTGACGATCAAGGCGTTCTCGTCGGTCGGGTCCTGCTGCGACTTGTCGGCGACGGACTTCTCGGAAGCTGGTTTGTCGTCGAGCGAACGTTCGGCGGTCGGCTTCTCCGGCACACCCGTGGGCTGCCCAGCCGGTGGAGGTGGGGCCGGAGCGGCCGATTTCTCGTTCGACTCGTCGGACTTCTTGTCTGGTGACTGCTTGGGCTGCTTCGGCTGGTCGGCGCTCATCGCAGCAGTCCGCGCATCTCGGAGGTCGGCGACGCGGCCAGCGCGGTCTGCTCGTCGGTCTCGACCTCCGCCAGCCGGTGCGCGCCGAGCTTGGCCTGCTGGATGTCCGCGTGCAACTTCAAGATGGCGTCGATGAGCATCTCCGGCCGCGGCGGACAACCTGGGAGATACATGTCGACCGGGACGACGTGGTCGACGCCCTGCACGATCGCGTAGTTGTTGAACATGCCGCCACTACTCGCGCAGACCCCCATGGCCAGGACGTACTTGGGGTTGGCCATCTGGTCGTAGATCTGGCGCAGCACCGGCGCCATCTTCTGGCTCACCCGTCCGGCGACGATCATCAGGTCGGCCTGCCGCGGCGAGGCGCGGAAGACCTCCATGCCGAAACGCGCCATGTCGTAGCGCGGCCCACCGGACGTCATCATCTCGATGGCACAGCAGGCCAGACCGAACGTCGCCGGCCACAGCGACGCCTTGCGGAAGTAGCCCGCGAGCCCCTCGACGGAACTCAGCAAGACGCCGGACGGCAGCTTGTCTTCTATACCCATACGTCACCCATCCGGCTAATCCCACTCCAGACCGCCGCGGCGCCAGACATAGGCGTACGCAACGAAGACCGTCAGGATGAAGAGCACCATCTCGACGAGGCCGAACAACGCCATCTCGTCGAAGTACACCGCCCAGGGGAACAAGAAGATGATCTCGATGTCGAAGACGATGAAGAGCATGGCGGTGATGTAGTACTTCACGGGGAACTTGCCGCCGCCGACGGGCTGGGGAGTCGGCTGGATGCCGCACTCATACGAGTCGAGCTTCGCGCGGTTGTAGCGCTTGGGCCCGATCTGGGAGCTGGCCACCACGGAGCCGATCGCGAACAGCGAGGCCAGTGCGGCGAGTCCCAGGATGGGGATGTAGGGGTTCACGTCGCAGGACTCCCCTCGGGCTGGGCGGAGCAGGTCGGTCTCAGCATCGTAGTGGCCGGCTCGGCGGCGCTTGCAGCGGCACTCATGCGGCCGGCGCCAGCCGGGAGAACCCGTTGATGACGTGGTCGGTGACGTCACCGTCGCGGGCATCGGTGAGGTTGGCCAGCGCCTTGAGCGCAAAGGCCATCAACGTCCTGCGGGGCAGCCCGTAACGGGTGGCGTACCGCATCACGTGCGGGTTCCCGATTGCCTTCACGAACACTCTGCCGAGGGTGTAGTAGCCGCCGTAGCGTTGGTCCAGCGCACCGACGTACCCCTGCAGGGCTCGCTCGTGCGCGTCGGCGGTGGACCTGCTCAACGCCTGCGTGGCGACCTCGGCGGCCATCTCGCCGGACTCCATGGCGTAGGCGATGCCTTCGCCGTTGAACGGGTTGACCATGCCGCCCGCATCCCCGACCAGCAACATCCCGTTCGCGTAGTGGGGCTTGCGGTTGAAGCCCATGGGCAGGGCCGCGCCACGGACGGGCTGGGTGCGGTTGTGCTCGCGGAAACCCCACTCGTCCGGGGTGTGGTCGAGCCAGCGCCGCAGGAGGTCCTTGTAGTCGACCGACTGGAAGGCTGCGCTCGTGTTGAGGATGCCGAGACCGACGTTCACGGTGCCGTCGCCGACGCCGAAGATCCAGCCGTAACCGGGGAGCAGGGCACTGCGACCGGGCTCGCCCTCCCACAGCTCGAGCCACGACTCCAACCAGTCGTCGTCGTGACGCGGGCTCGTGTAGTACGTGCGGACGGCGACACCCATCGGGCGGTTGTCACGGCGGGGCAGCCCCATCGCGAGGCTCAGCCGGGTGGAGTTGCCGTCGGCGGCGATGACGATCGGAGCGCGGAACGTCACCTCGTCGCCGACCTTGCGCCCTGCGTCGTCGAGGGGCTTGGCCGTGACCCCGACGATGCGTCCGCTGCCGTCACGTACAGGTCCGGTCACGGCGGTGCGTTCGTGCAGTTGGGCGCCGGCCTTCTGAGCCTGCCGGGCCAGGATGTCGTCGAAGTCGAGGCGGGTGCGCACCAGGCCGTACGACGGGTAGTCGGCCAGGTCCGGCCAAGGCAGCTCGAGTCGATGCCCACCGCCCACGATGCGCAGGCCCTGGTTCTTGATCCAACCGGGCTCGTCGAGGTCGAGGCCCATCCGGATCAGCTGACGCACGGCGCGCGGAGTCAGTCCGTCGCCGCAGACCTTCTCGCGCGGGAACGCAGTCTTCTCGAGCAGCAGCACGTCGACGCCGGCCTGCGCGAGGTACGTCGCGGCCGTCGAGCCTCCAGGACCTGCGCCGACCACGATGACATCAGCGTGACGCTCCGCCGCTGCGGGCTCGATCATCGCCTGCTGGTCCTCTCGAGGGTCGCGACGAGGGGTCGGCGTGTGAACATGTGAAAATCTTCACGAACACCCGGACGTCGCCAGTGTAGGACCATCACAAGCGCGTCGCACAGGCGGTCAGCGCAGGTGGGTATGGCGTAAATCGTGGGGCAACCTGCGGTTCCGACCTCAGCTGGATTTCCCGTAGACGTGGCTGATCGCGAGCCGGCAGACGAGTCGGCGGTCGGCGACCATGGCCGAGCGGTAGTCGTCCCAGTCGGGATGGTCCTCGCCGCGCACGCTGCGGTAGACGTCGACCAACTCCTCGACGGCCTCGTCGTCCGGCGCGGCCGCGACCTCGGACAGGGTCACAGAGCCTTCGACCACGGCATACCGCCACCCGTCGCTGCTGCTGACCAGAAGGGACGCACGTGGGTCGCGACGCAGGTTTGCGGTCTTGGCCCGGCCGTCGGTGATGGAGATTCGGATCTGCGCCGTGTCGGGCTCGTAGCCGAAGTTGACATGGGACAACTGGGGCTGGCCACTGCGCTTGATCGTGGCGAGGACGCCGAGGTTGGTGTCGGCAACGAGGGCGAGCAGGGCGTCGCGGTCGGGCATAACGCCGAGCATGCCACCAGAGTCAGCGGACGGCGCGGTGCAAGGCGACGATCCCGACGGTGAGGTTGCGCCACTCGACATCCCGCCAGCCCGTCCGCTCCAGCTGGGTGGCCAGCACCGACTGGTCGGGCCAGGCCTGGATCGACTCGGCCAGGTAGACGTACGACTCCGGGTTCGAAGACACTCGTCGCGCCACGGTGGGAAGTGCCTTCATCAGGTACTCGACGTACACCCGTCGAAACGGTGGGTACGTTGGCCGGCTGAACTCACACACGACCAGGCGGCCGCCGGACTTGGTGACCCGCAGCATCTCGGCCAGACCCAGCCCCGGGTCGGCGACGTTGCGCAGACCGAACGAGATTGTCACGGCGTCGAAGCTCGCATCGGCGAACGGGAGCATGGTCGCGTCGCCCGCCACGAACGGCAGCCGCGGCCGGTGCCGCTTGCCGACGCGCAGCATTCCGACGGAGAAGTCACAGGCGATGGCGGCGGCGCCCTCGAACACGAACGGCACCGCACTGGTTCCGGTCCCGGCGGCAAGGTCGAGCACCCGATCGCCGGGTTTCGCGTCGACCGCTTGCACGACCGCGCGCCGCCAGCGGCGGTCCTGCCCGAGAGACAAGACGTCATTCGTGACGTCGTACCGCTCGGCCACGTCGTCGAACATCGCGGCCACCTCGTGCGGCTGCTTGTCGAGGCTGGCGCGGCTCATGTGACCAGCCTCGCACGTGGCGCGTGGTGGCATCTCCGGTCACCGGCTCTACCCTGCTAGCTGTGACGACTCTCTCCTCGCACGCCGCCCAGGAGTCGCCGCTGGTCGCACGCACCACCGTCATCGAGGACCCTGGCCCGCTGCTGGAGCTGCTCCCGGCCGAACACCCGCTGTCCTGGGTGCACCGAGGCGACGGACTGGTTGCCTGGGGTGAGGTGGACCGGTTCGAGCCGACAGGTCCGACGCGCTTCGTCGCCGCCGAGCGCTGGTGGCGCCAGGTCTCCGAACGATGCGTGGCTCGCGACGAGGCGGACGTCCCTGGCAGCGGCGTGGTGGCCTTCGGGTCGTTCGCCTACGCCGACGAGCCTGGACAGTCCGTGCTGCGGGTCCCGTCCGTCGTCGTCGGCCGGCGCGGCGACCTGGCCTGGGTCACCACGATTTCGTCCGGCACGCTCGCCACCGCTCCACCACTGACCCGTAGTGCTCACCCGCAGGCGCCGACCGGCGTGGCGTTCAGCGACGGCGCGATGAGTGGCGCGGCATGGGAGCTGGTGGTCGCGGAGGCGGTCCGTCGCATCCGGGGCGGCCAGCTGGAGAAGGTCGTGCTGGCGCGTGA
>Ga0136617_10000819_pt1 | contig 26947 bp, 29 predicted proteins | sample AntDrymUQ3222106_2_FD_129672 | JGI IMG/M metagenome (GOLD analysis project Ga0136617, IMG submission 129672) | Polar desert sand microbial communities from Dry Valleys, Antarctica - metaG UQ322 (21.06) | ecosystem: Environmental > Terrestrial > Soil > Desert | place: Antarctica: Dry Valley...
GGCGCGTTCGCCGTGTTCGATTCGCCACAGGTGTGGGTGGCTCATTCCGGCCAGTTCGGCGATCACCCGTAGCGACTTGCCGCGGGCGTCGCGGATCTGGCGTACTCGTCGGCCGATCGTCCGCGCGTCGTCGCCGATCTCCATCAACAACCCCGTCCCACCGGAGCAGGCTACGTGCCGCTGAGTTACACCGGCAGACCGGCGCGGTAGGCCATCCTCCGCAGCTCTCGCCCGGCCGGGGAGTCGGGGCGGATGCGGGTGAGCAGCTCAGCGAGCGCCTCTCGGGTGAGCGGGTCGCGCAGCACGTGATGCGGGGAGATCAGCTCAGCGCGCCGGAACGCCTTTACCGCATCTTCATAGCGCCCCCGCAGCCGGGACAGTGACCGTCCATAGGTGACCCAGTAGTCGGCCTGGCGTGCCCGGAGCAGGTGGGTCTCCGGTAGCAAGCTCTCGGCGATGCGGGCCGCTTGCTCGTGGTCGCCGGTCTCCAGCACTGCGCGCACCTGGTACTGGCCGACCTCCTGTGGGCCGAAGCCCATTCCGTAGGCGTTGATCTCCCCGGTTCGCCCGGCCATCTCAGCGGCGTGCTCCAGGGGTGCGGCCATGTCGTCGGGCCGGGAGTCCGCTGCGGCCAGAAACGAGCGGCACAGCGCTAGGGTCCCCGACAGCTGCATGCCTTCCGGGGTGCGCGTGGGCACGCTTACCGCGTCCAGCTCGGCCCGTGCGAGATCGACCGCTCCCGCGGTGACCAGTACGTACATGCCGCCCCAGACGGCGAGGCCACGTGCCTCCGGGGTGTCGCGGTCCTGGGCGGTCCGGGTGGTCAGGCTGGCGGCCAGCTCCCGCAGCTCGACCGACGCCCCGACGAGCCGCAGCCATCCCACGGTGGCATGGGAATGCAACAGTATCGCCAGATCGCACAGCTCGGCGACATCACGACCGGCCGCGATCGAGGTGTGCAGGTCCCGCACCAACCCAGGCAGCGCGGCGCCGACCTCACCACCGGGGTCGCAACGGTTGTAGGCATCCACCGTCGCCGCTACCCGCGCCCGCAGGATCTCCAGCGGCTGCACCTGGCCGCCGGGTCGGTTCCGGCTCGCCGCGATCACCGCCATCCGCACCGCGTCGACCGCGGCGTCGGTGTGCCCGTTGGCGGGGGCCGGGATCGGCAGTCTGACCAGGTCCGAGGGGCCGATGTCCAGTGCTTTGGCCAGGGCGGCGATCTCGGAGAGGTTCAGGGCGCGTTCGCCGTGTTCGATTCGCCACAGGTGGGCGTGGCTCATCCCGGCCAGCTCGGCGATCACCCGCAACGATTTGCCGCGGGCGTCGCGGATCTGGCGTACCCGTCGGCCGATCGTCCGCGCGTCGTCGCCGATCTCCATCAACAACCCCATCCCACCGAACCAGGCTACGTTCCACCCTGGGCGTCACACGTGAGGTGGGTTGCGACACCGTGTGCGGCCTCGGCGGTCGCACGTGGTAGATACTCGATGTTGTGGACGTCTCTCTAGGCATGCCCGCTCCCCCCGCGCCTACCCTGGCCCCGCGGCGGCAGACCCGGCAGCTGCAGGTCGGGTCCGTCGGGGTCGGGTCCGAGCATCCGATCTCGGTGCAGTCCATGACCACGACGCTGACCGCCGACGTCGACGCCACCCTGCAGCAGATCGCCGAGCTCACCGCCGCGGGCTGCGACATCGTCCGTGTCGCGTGCCCGAGCCAGGACGACGCCGAGGCGTTGCCGGCGATCGCGCGCAAGTCGCAGATCCCGGTGATCGCCGACATCCACTTCCAGCCCAAGTACGTGTTCGCCGCGATCGACGCCGGCTGTGCCGCGGTGCGCGTCAACCCGGGCAACATCCGCAAGTTCGACGACCAGGTGCGCGAGATCGCGGTCGCCGCGAAGGACCGGGGCACCCCGATCCGGATCGGGGTCAACGCCGGGTCGCTGGACAAGCGGCTGCTGGAAAAGCATGGCAAGGCCACGCCCGAGGCGCTGGTCGAGTCGGCGCTGTGGGAGGCGAGCCTGTTCGCCGAGCACGACTTCCACGACATCAAGATCTCGGTCAAGCACCACGACCCGGTTGTCATGGTGCGCGCCTACGAGCTGCTCGCGCAGGCCTGCGACTACCCGCTGCACCTCGGCGTCACCGAGGCCGGTCCGACGTTCCAGGGCACGGTCAAGTCGGCGGTCGCGTTCGGTGCGCTGCTGGGCACGGGCATCGGCGACACGATCCGGGTCTCGCTCTCGGCCCCTCCCGTCGAGGAGGTGAAGGTCGGCGCGCAGATCCTGGAGTCGCTGAACCTGCGCCCGCGCCAGCTGGAGATCGTCTCCTGTCCGTCGTGCGGGCGCGCGCAGGTGGACGTCTACCGGCTCGCCGACGAGGTCACCGCCGGGCTCACCGGCATGGAGGTGCCGCTGCGGGTGGCCGTCATGGGCTGTGTCGTCAACGGGCCGGGGGAGGCCCGCGAGGCCGACCTGGGGGTCGCGTCCGGCAACGGCAAGGGCCAGATCTTCGTCAAGGGCGAGGTGATCAAGACCGTCCCCGAGCACGCCATCGTCGAGACGCTGATCGAGGAGGCGATGAAGATCGCCGAGACGATGCCGGACGAGGGCGAGCCACAGGTGAGCGTCGGCTGAGCGGCGCCGGTGTACCTGGCACGGTCGAGCGTTCGCCATCCCGTCGTGGGCGCAGCGGCGGGCGTCTGGCATCGTGAAGAGGTGCTTCGTGTCGCCGGAGCGCGGTCCCTCGACAACCGGGACCGCGCGGGAGTGCGCGCGGTCCTGGAGAATGATCCGGTGGCCGCCTGCATGGTCGCCGCGCGCGTCGAGGTGGCCGGGCTGGACCCGTGGCGCCTCGGGGGCGAGCTGTGGGCGGTCGGGTCCCGGCTCGACGGGCTCTGCTTCTCCGGCGCCAACCTGGTGCCGCTGCGCGGCGAGCGCGGGGCCCTGCGCAGCTTCGCCGACCGGGCCCGCCGGCACGGCCGCAGCTGCTCCTCCCTCGTCGGGCGCGCCGAGCTCGTCCTGCCGCTGTGGGACGACCTCGTCGGGTGCTGGGCGCCGGCCCGCGAGGTGCGCGCCGACCAGCCGCTGATGGTGCTGGCCGGGCACCCCACCGTCGTCGCCGATCCGTGGGTGCGGCCGGTGCGTCCCGACGAGCTGGACCGCTACCTGCCCGCGGCCGTCGCGATGTTCACCGAGGAGGTCGGGATCGACCCCCGGATCGGTGACGGGGGAGCGGGCTACCGCTCCCGGGTGGCCGAGATCGTCACGGCCGGTCGGGCGTTCGCCCGGTTCGAGGGCGACGAGGTGGTGTTCAAGGCCGAGATCGGTGCGCTGTCCTCGCAGGTCGGGCAGATCCAAGGGGTGTGGGTGCACCCGTCACGGCGCGGCCAGGGCCTGGGCACGGCCGGTACTGCCGCGGTCGCCGAGCGGCTTGCCGCGATGGGTCGGATGTCGAGCCTGTACGTCAACGGCTTCAACCACGTCGCCCGCTCGGCGTACGCGCGCATCGGGTTCACCCAGATCGGCAGCTTCGCCACAATTCTCTTCTGAACAGGTCAGGTCGGCTCGGCGGCGGGCCGCTGAACGGCTCCTGTTCACCGCTGGCTGAACAACCTGTGCCCAGGCCTGCTTGCGCGACTACTCTGGTGCGCGTGTCGTCTCACCGGATACCTGCGCTCGCGCTCTCAGCCGACGTGGTGGCGGTGATCGTCTTCGCTGCTGTCGGTCGAGTCAGTCATGCCGAGTCCGATGACCTGCTGGGCCTGCTCGGCACCGTCGCGCCGTTCGCGGTCGCGCTGGTGGCCACCTGGGCCACGCCGATGGTGCGCGCGCACCCGGTCGGGCTGCGGGCCGGAGCGTACGTGCTGGCCGGCACGGTGGTGCTGGGGCTGGCGTTGCGGACGGCGTTCTCCGGATGGCCACCGCTGAGCTTTGCCCTGGTCACGGTCGTCGCGCTCGGAGTGCTGCTGCTGGGCTGGCGATCACTGTCCACGGCGGTGTCGCATCGCGCGGAGCATTGGGTTCGCTGAGCGCTGTTCGCGTGCTCAAGTACCGGCTGCGGTGCTCGCCCACCGCCCTACACTGGGGACATGTCCATCCGCACGCTGCTCACGCCCGGCACCGTCACTCCGATCCGTCCGGTGCCCGCGCACATTCCGCGCCCGGAGTACGTCGGCAAGAAGGCTCCCGCGCGCAGTACCGATCCGTGGGTGCAGACCCCGGAGATCATCAAGGCGATGCGGGTGGCGGGGCGGATCGCGGCGCAGGCTCTCGCGGCAGGTGGTGCCGCGGTGGCGCCCGGGGTCACCACCGACGAGGTGGACCGCGTGGTGCACGAGTTCCTCATCGACCACGACGCGTACCCGTCCACGCTGGGCTACAAGGGTTTCCCGAAGTCGTGCTGCACGAGCCTCAACGAGGTGGTCTGCCACGGCATCCCGGACTCCACGGTGATCCAGGACGGGGACATCGTCAACATCGACATCACCGCGTTCATCGGGGGTGTCCACGGGGACACGAACGCCACGTTCCTCGCCGGTGACGTGGCCGAGGAGGACCGGCTGCTGGTCGAGCGCACCCGGGAGGCCACGGCGCGCGCGATCAAGATAGTGCAGCCGGGTCGCGAGCTCAACGTCGTCGGGCGCGTCATCGAATCCTACGCCCGCCGGTTCGACTACGGCGTGGTGCGCGACTTCACCGGGCACGGCATCGGCCGCAGCTTCCACAGCGGGCTGGTCGTCCTGCACTACGACGACCCGAGCGTGCACACCGTTCTCGAGCCGGGGATGACGTTCACGATCGAACCGATGATCACCCTCGGGGCGATCGACTACGACGTCTGGCCCGACGCGTGGACGGTCGTCACCAAGGATCGGGCCCGCACCGCGCAGTTCGAGCACACCGTGCTCGTCACCGCCGACGGTTCGGAGATCCTCACCCTGCCCTGATCGGCGTCCTCGGGTGTTTTGCCGGGGGACGCTCGGCCCGTACTGTCGGTGGCGTGGCTCAGGTCTACGACGGCATCTCCCCGGAGCTGGCGACCTGGATCCAGGCCCAGCCGGTGTTCTTCGTGGCCACCGCCCCGCTGTCGGTGGACGGCCTGGTGAACATCTCGCCCAAGGGCACGATGGGCACGTTCCGCGTCGTGGACGCGCACACCTTCGCCTACCTCGACATGACCGGCAGCGGTGTGGAGACCATCGCCCACCTGCAGGAGAACGGGCGCATCTGCGTGATGCTGTGCGCCTTCGACGGCCGGCCGAACATCGTGCGCCTGCACGGCACCGGGCGCGTGGTGTTCGCCCGCGAGCCCGGGTTCGCCGAGGCGATCGCCGGGTTCGGGCAGGCTGCGGAGCTCCGCAGGCCGTACCTGCGGTCGGTGATCGTGGTCGACGTCGCCCGGGTGTCGGACTCCTGCGGCTATGCGGTGCCGCGGATGGACCTGGTCGAGGAGCGCGAGACGATGGACGCGGTCTGGCAGAGCCGCGACGCCGCCCGGATCGCGCGGTACCACGCGGAGAAGAACGCGACCAGCCTGGACGGCCTGCCGGGGCTGCCGGTCACGACCACCCCGGACTGAGCCTCAGGCAGCGGGTGCGCCGAAGATCCCCACCAGCCGGTCCAGGGTGGCCCGGATCGAGGTCAGGTTGCGCTCCGGGGCCTTCGTGAGCTCCAGCACGCGGGGCGCTATCGCGTTCGCGTAGTCGAAGGTCTCGGTGACCCGTGTGGCGCCGTTCACCGGCTCCAGCTCGTAGCGCCAGATGTGGCGACCGAAGTGCCGCCAGCCGATCCGGCGGCCCTCGTCGAACTCCACCACGGTGTTGTGCACCTGGTAGGGGATGCCCCAGTGCATCCGCACCCCGAACCGCGCGCCCGGCCCGAGCCGTCGGGGCCCGCTGAAGGTGTCGCGGACCGTGCCGGACCCGTCGAACGCGGCGTGCCGGCGTGGGTCGGCGAGCAGGTCGAACACCGCCTCGGGCGGGACGTCGACGACGGTGCAGGCACTGACCGAGCGCTGTCTCATGCAGCGGCCCGGTGCCTCTTGAGGATCTCCAGCGCCTGGTCGGCGTGCAGTTCCATCTGCTTCTCGTCGGCGACCGAGTCGATGATCGTCCGGTCCGGTCCGATCACGAACGTGACCCTGCGGGTGTGCAGGCCGCCCGGCAGCCACCAGCGCCACGCACCGAGCTCCTTGGCGATCGCGTTGCCCTCGTCGGACAGCAGCGGGTAGCCCAGCGAGTGGGAGGTCGCGAAGGTGTTCTGCTTGGTGACGTCGTCGCTGCTGATGCCCACCGGCTGGGCGCCGACGGCGGCGAACTCGGCGGCCAGGTCGCGGAAGTGGCAGGCCTCCTGGGTGCAGCCGCCGCTGGACGCGATCGGGTAGAAGAACAGCACGACGGGGCCGCGCCGCAGCAGGTCGCTGAGCTTGCGGGGGGTGCCCGTCTCGTCGGGCAGCTCGAAGTCGCTGACCTGGTCGCCGGGGTTCATGCGGGGTCTCCTTTTCTCGGTGGCAGCGGGAAGAACCCGCTGGTGCGTTGCACGTAGTCGGCATAGCCCGGGCGGCGGTTCCCGATCGTCGACTCCAGCAGCTTAGCCCCGGTGCCCTTCGCGAGCAGGAACGTCATGAGCGCGGCGGAGACGATGCCGATCAGGCCGGGCAGGTGGTGCCATGCCAGCAGGGTGAGCCCCCACCACACGGCGGCGTCGCCGAAGTAGTTGGGATGGCGGGTGTAGCGCCACAGCCCGCGGTCCATGACCTGGCCGGAGTTGGCCGGGTCGGCGGTGAACCTCGCCAGCTGCGCGTCGCCCACGCTCTCGAAGGTGAACCCGACGGCCCACACCGCCACGCCGAGGACGGCGGCGATCTCGGTGCCGCCCAGGAGGCTGTCGCCGAAGCCGTACTGGCCCAGCTGCACGGGCAGCGACACGATCCACAGGATCGCGGCTTGGGCCAGATAGACCGTGCGGAACAGGTGCAGCGTCGGGTTCCCGCGGGCACGCGCGGCGATGGCGACGTAGCGGGGGTCCTCGTCCTTGCCTCGGTTGCGGCGCTCGATGTGCCAGGCCAACCGCAGGCCCCAGACGCAGGTGAGTGCGGTGATCAGCCAGCGTCGCCAGCCGTCGCCTGCCCCGGCCGACAGGATCAGCGTGGTGATGGCGACGATCGCGAACCCGGCGCCCCACACCACGTCGATCCCGTCGTGGCGTCCGCCGCGGACCCGGACGGCGACGAACAGTGCCGCGAGGAACGTCACGAGGACGACGACGGCGCTGACCCAGAGGTTGGTCAGCGCTGCGTCCCAGGGGAAGTCGGTCATGGGCTTATCGTGTCGGATCGGCGAGGGCCGCGCGCGGTATCGAGCCGGGTGCGGCCACGCCGTTGCTCGCCGCCTCGGCGCCGCGATCGATCTCGGGGTCGCGGCCCAGCGTCGCGGTGCGGCCGCGGGGCAGGCCGGAGCGGCCGTCGACGTCCGGGCGCACCATGAGGATCTGGTGCACGCCCATCCGGTTCTCCTCGAACGCGAGCGCCGCGCCGGCGAGGTAGAGCAGCCACACGCGGTACTGCTCCGCGCCGATCAGCGCGATCGCCTCGGCCTTGCGGTCCTGCAGCGTGTCCAGCCACGGTCGGACGGTCCAGACGTAGTGCTCGCGCAGCGAGTGCACGTCCACGACCTCCAGCCCGGCCTCCTCCAGGAAGTTCAGCGTGGAACCCAGCGGGCGCATGTACATGTCCGGTGCGACGTAGCTCTCCATGAACGCGCCGCCGCCGGGGGCGGTGTTGTTGCCCGCCGCTCCCCGTGACATCTGCTGCAGCAGCAGCCGGCCGTGCGGGAGCAGCAGCGTGTGCAGCTGCGCGGCGTAGGTGGGGTAGTTGCCCTGCCCGACGTGCTCGCCCATCTCGATCGAGGCGATCGCGTCGAAGGGTTGATCCGGGATTTCTCGGTAGTCCTGCAGCCGGATCTCGACCTTGTCCGTGAGCCCCAGCGCCTTGACCCGCGCCATGCCGAACGCCCGCTGCTGCGCCGAGAGCGTCACCCCGACGGCGGTGACGCCGTAGTGCTGCGCGGCGTGCACGAGCAGCGAGGCCCATCCGCAGCCCACGTCGAGCAGGCGCATACCTGGTGCCAGGCCCAGCTTGCGGCAGATCAGGTCGAGCTTGTCGCGCTGGGCGTCTGCGATGCCGTAGGTCGCGTCGGCCTCCCGCGTCCAGTAGCCGCAGGAGTAGGCCAGCTGCGGATCGAGCAGGAACTCGTAGAAGTCGTTGGACAGGTCGTAGTGGTGCGCGATCGCGGCGCGGTCGCGGCGGCGGGTGTGCAGGCCGCCGGACAGCCGCGCCTCGGAGGCCGGGGCCGCCGGGCGGGGTCCGAGGATGCCCAGCCGCAGCGTGAGCTTGGCCGCGTCGAGCTTGTCGGCGGTGGTGAGCCTGAGCGCGCTCAGGTCTTGTGCTTTGGCGAGTTTCCAGAACCGGGACAGCCCGTCGGCGATGTCGCCCTCGACGTCCAGCTCACCGGCGACGAACGCCCGGGCCAGGCCCAGCTCGCCGGGGTTCCACAGCAGCCGTCGCAGCGCCCGCCGGTGCCGGATGATCGCGACGGGGGAGTCGATCGGCCCGGCCTCACTCCCGTCCCAGGCCCGGATCCGGATGGGCAGCGGCGTACCGAGGAGGCGTTCGACGAGCGTGGCGAGTCGAGGGGCGACGGGACTGGGCACGGGCTCTCCTGTGTAGTGCTCGGTCGTGCGCGGAAATAGTCGCTGGAACAGCGTTATCCGCTCACGGGCGCCGGAGGCGCATTTGGTGGACGTCGAGGTAGTTGACGCGGAAGCCGGCCTCGCAGTAGGCCAGGTAGAACTCCCACATCCGGCGGAAGGTCTCGTCGAAGCCCAGGGCGGCCACGGCCTCCCAGCGGGACAGGAACTTCTTCCGCCAGTGGGCCAGGGTGCGGGCGTAGTCCGGGCCGAGGCTGCGCCGCTCGGCGATGCGCAACCCGGTGTGCTCGGCGAGGTTCTTCTCGATCGCCTCGACCGAGGGGATCACCCCGCCGGGGAAGATGTACTTCGAGATCCAGGTGTAGTCGTTCTGCGAGACCACCATCCGGTCGTGCGGCATCGTGATCGCCTGCAGGCCGACCTTGCCGCCGGGTGCCAGCAGCCGGTCCAGCGACGCGAAGTACGTGGGCCAGTACTTGACCCCGACGGCCTCGACCATCTCCACGCTGACCACGGCGTCGTAGCTGCCCTGCGCCTCGCGGTAGTCGCGCAGCAGCACCTGCACGCGATCGGCGACCCCCGCCGCCGTGAGCCGCTCCTCGGCCAGCTTGGCCTGCTCGGCGGAGATCGTCAGCGTGGTGACGCGGGCGCCGCGCTGCGCGGCTCGGGTGGCCAGCCCGCCCCAGCCGGTGCCGATCTCCAGGATGTGCTTGCCAGGGCCGACGTCGGCCATGTCGAGGATGCCGTCGATCTTGCGGTTCTGGGCGTCGGCCAGGTCGTCGTTGTCCTCGGCGAACCAGCCTGAGGAGTAGGACATCGTCTCGTCGAGGAAGAGCGTGAACAGGTCGTTGGACAGGTCGTAGTGACGGTGGATGTTCTCCCGCGAGCCCTCGACGGTGTTGAGCTCCTCGCGTGGCTGCCGCGCCTCGGCGTAGCGGCGCCCCAGCCGTTGCAGCACCGGCGGGATCAGCAGGGAGAGCCGAGCGGCGAACGGGGTGAGCAGGTCGGCGAGCTGTGTCGAGGTCCAGTCGCCCGCCATGTAGGACTCGCCGAACCCGATCTTGGAGCTGGCGCCCAGGCGGTGGAAGAAGGCCGCCGGCCGGACGATCCGCATCACCGGCGAGTCGTCCCCGCCGGCGCCGATGCGTTCCCCACCGGGGAACACCACACGCACCGGCAGCGACCGCACCGCGCGCCGGAACAACGACTGGGCGATCCGCGCCCGCAACGGCGAGTGCGTCGGGGTCGCCAGCCCCGGCCAGACACCCTCGTTGGGCCGGGGCACGAGATGGTTGTTGGACCGCTTGACGGCCGTCGGTGCGGGTGCGGTGTCAACCGGTGGTGGGCTGATGGGTTCGATGGTCACTGGACGCCCTTCTGCGGTGCGTGCTTCGGCCGGGGGACCACGGGCAGCCGGCGCAGCCACAGCGCGATGCCGTGGCAGCGGATCAGGGCCGAGGTCCGGTGGGTGATGAGCGGGCGACGCAGCAGCATCCGGATCAGCGCGCGCGGCGTGGCGGGGCGGCGGGTGCCGACCACCGTGGCGGTGAGCGCGGTGGCACCCTGCTGGCGCAGCGTCACCGAGATGGCCAGCCGGTCCCCGGGTTCGCGGAGCAGCATCGTGTACTGCCCGTCGACGGACAGGAACGGCGATACGTAGAAGTCCTTCGCCGTCACCGCGCGCCCGGCCTCGTCGGGGCGCAGCAGGTAGCAGTGCCGTTCGCCGTAGGTGTTGTGCACCTCGGCCACCACACACTCGAGCTCGCCGTCGGGGCGGTGGCACCAGTAGACGCTGATCGGGTTGAAGACGTAGCCGAGCAGTCGTGCGTTCGCGAGCATCAGCACCTGGCCGCCGCGCAGGTCCACGCCCTGGGTGGCGAGCCAGGCGTCGAGGTTCTGCCGGATCGTGCGCTGCGGGTCGCCGAGGTGGTCGCGCGCCTCGAAGCGAGCGAACGGGCGCAGCCAGCGGGGTAGCTGCGGCAGGGCGTCGAGGTCGACCAGCCACAGGTAGATGCCGTGGCTGAACGAGCGGTCCATGGCCTGCGTGCGGACGTGCCGGACCTCGGCGTCGTAGAGCGCGGGCACGCCTGGTCGTGCGCGGAAATCGTCGCCCTGGCGACGATTTCCGCGCACGGGCGCCGGAGGCGCGCTCACCAGGCCACTCCTAGGGAGGCGGCGGCGCGCACGCCGGCGGCGCAGCCGTCCTCGTGGAAGCCCCACCCGTGGTAGGCCCCGGCGAAGGCCACGGTGCCGTCGTTGAGGGCGGGCAGCCGCCGCTGCGCGGCGACCGACTCGGGGGTGTAGATCGGGTGCTCGTAGCGCATCCGGGCAATCACCGTGTCGGGGTCGACCCGGCCGGCGCCGTTCAGGGTGACCACGTAGTCCTCGGGCTCGATGAGGCGCTGCAGGCGGTTCATGTCGTAGCTGACGAGCACCGGACCGTCGTCCGAAGTACACGCCGGCTTGAGGTAGTTCCACGAGGCCCGCGCGGCGGCGCGGCGGGGTAGTACCGAGGTGTCGTGGTGCAGCCACGTCTCGTTCTGCGAGTACCCGAACGCCCCCAGCACGGCACGTTCGGCGTCGGTCGGGGTGGTCAGCAGCGCGAGGGCCTGGTCGGGGTGGGTAGCGATCACCACGCGATTGGCGCGGTGCACGCCGTCTGCGCCGTCGCGGATCTCGACACCCGCCCCCGTGCGCGTCACCGCCCGCACCGGTGTGGAGACCCGCACGGCGGAGAGCCCCTTCACCGCCCGCTCCACGTAGCTGCGCGATCCGCCGACGACGGTGCGCCACTGCGGCGAGCTCCCCACCGCCAGCAGGCCGTGGTGGTTCAGGAACGTGAACAGGTAGCGCGCCGGGTAGGACATCGAGATCGACGCGCCCGCCGACCACACGGCGCTGACCACCGGGATCATGAAGTGCTCCACGAAGTAGCGCGAGTAGCCACCGATGGCGAGGAACGCGCCGAGCGTGACGTCGCCGGTCCGTTCGTCGGTCAGCAGCCGCCGCGCGTGCCGGTGGAACCGGACCACCTCGCCGAGCATCCTCAGGTACGCCGGTCGTCGGAGGTTGGAGGCCTGCGGGAACAGACCACCCAGCTTGCGCGCGCCCGCGTACTCCAGGCCACAGCCCTCGCAGCGCACGCTCATCGACATGTCGGAGTTCTGGGTGGCCACGCCGAGCTCGGCGAACAGCCGCAGCAGGTTCGGGTAGGTGCGCTCGTTGTGCACGATGAACCCGGAGTCCACGTTGGCCGTCCCGCCGTCGGAGGTGGGCAGCTCGTGGGTGTGCGCGTGCCCGCCGAGACGCCCGTCGGCCTCGAACACGGTGACGTCGTAACGGCGCTGCAACAGGTAGGCGGCCGTCAGCCCGGCGACGCCGGAGCCGACGACGGCCGCGGTCGGTCGCGTCATCGGGGCCCCCGGGCGGCGAGCAGGCTCAGCGCGCACAGCGCCGACCAGCCACCCGCGACCACCGCGGAGCGACGGCGCGCGTCGGGGGTGGGGGACAGGGTGCCGAACAGCACGGCGTCGCCCGCGTCGAACAGCGCCCGCGCCACGATCGCGGTCCGCAGCGGTGGACCCGCGGGGGCGAGCACCATCGCCGCGCCCACGGTGATGTCGCGGACGCCGATCAGGCCGGCGGCCACGCGGATGGCGGGCCCGAGGCTGCCGTCGGGCTCGACCATCGCCACCGGTCTGGCCAGGATCCGCGGTCGGACCAGCGCTGCCAGGCCGTACGCGGCGGTGGCGGCGCCGAGCATCCGGGGGATCAGGGTCATCGATCGGCTCCAGGTCAGTTCGTGGCAGATAGGGTGGCCGCCAAGCCCTTCGGGGTGGGTTGACGCAGAGCATTCGCAATCTCGGGGTCCTCGGGTTCGATGTCGAGCATCCCGAGGACGAACCGCCGGACCAGCCAGGCCCAGTCCCCGGCCCGGCGCACCATGAAATGTCCCGCGCCGGGCACGTCGAACCGGCAGATCCGGTCGGTGACCCGCTTGGCCCGTACCGCGTAGGCGTAGGACGCCTGGGGGTCGGTCCAGTGTTCGCGGTCGCCGTGGGCGATGAGGACGGCGCGGCCGGCGAGCTGGTCCACCGGATCGGACTCGTCGAGCCACGGGGCGAGCGCGCACACCGCGACGACCCCCGCCGCGTCTGCCGCTCCCAACGCGGCCCGGCCACCCATCGAGTGCCCGAGTAGCACGATCGGCACGTCCGGGTGGCGCCGCGCGAGCTCGTCGAGGGCCCAGCGGGCGTCGCGCAGGGCGTCGCGGGCCGGGGCGTTCCAGCCGCGGTAGCGGTAGCGCAGCAGGTACACGGCGGGGCCCGCCCCGGCGAGCATCCGCGCGAACAGCGCCATCCGCCGGTAGGTCAGCCGCTTGCGCTCGCCGCTCTCCCGGCTGTGGGAGCGACCGCCGTGCAGGACGAGCACGACCCCCGGTGGTGCGGCGGGGACGTGACCGACGGGCTCGATGCGGGGCAGGCGGGAGTTCTCGGGCAACGGGGGTACCTCACGGGCGGGCGGAGCGGGACGGTACAGGTGTTCCACCACATACGGGTGTTCCATCGAGCCCGGACACCCGGATGGCCGCTGGGATCGACATCACATCGGGACCGGGGCCAGATGGGGTGGCCACCGGACACGATCATCCCGCTGCGGGCCGCGCCGCGCATCGCGACGGCAGCCACCACGCCTGGAATGATCCGGGCAGCGCCGGCTGCCGAACGCCGGGAGAGCACGTCGAGGAGGACGCATGACGGCGGACCGGCCGCTGACGGTGGCGCAGAAGATCAGGATGACGTTCACCCGGCGCTGGCGTGGATCGGGCTTCTGGTTCGGCCTGGCCATCGCGATGATCTGGCCGTTCGCGATGTTCGGCACCCGGATCGGCTGGCGCGGCGGGGAGCACGTGCCGCGCACCGGGGGCGCCCTGCTGGCGATCAACCACGTGTCGTTCTCCGACCCGATCTTCGACGTGGCCTTCAGCATCTCCCACGGCCGGATGCCGCGGTTCCTCGCGAAGGGGTCGCTGTGGAACGTGCCGATGGTGCGTTCGGTTCTGGGCCGGGGCGGGCACATCCCGGTCTACCGCGAGTCGGCCCGCGCCGGCGGCGCCTACCGCGACGCGATCGCCGCCGTGCGGCGCGGCGAGATCGTGGCGTTCTACCCGGAGGCCACCTACACCGCCGACCCCGACGGCTGGCCGATGCGGGCCAAGAGCGGGATCGGCCGGATCGCGTTGATCACCGGAGCGCCGGTGATCCCGGTGGCGAACTGGGGCACGCAAGACGTACTGCCGCCCGGTACCGCACTGCCGCGGCTGCTGCCCCGGCGGCGCGTGACGATCGCGGCCGGGCCCCCCGTGGACCTGTCCGCCTGGCTCGGCGGTCCCCGCACCCGCACCGCACTCGAGGGTGCCACCGCCGCCATCATGGCCGACGTGACGGCGCTGCTGGCCGGGATCCGCGGCGTGGCGCCGCCGGCGGTGGCGTTCGATCCGGCCGCCGCTGCTCAGCAGCAGCGGCCGGCGAGCTAGCCGCTCAGGTTGCCGGGCTGGCCAGCTTCTCCAGCCGCCGCCGCGTGGGCCAGCGGACCGAGTGCGCCCAGCCGAGCTTCTCGAACGCCCAGATCACCCGGGCCGAGATGTCGACCTGCCCGTGCTGCACACCGTGGCGCGCGCACGTCGGGTCGGCGTGGTGCAGGTTGTGCCAGGACTCGCCGAAGCTGAGCACGGCCAGCGGCCAGACGTTGCGCGAGTGGTCGCGCACGGCGAACGGCGCCGCACCGATCATGTGGCAGATCGAGTTGATCGACCAGGTGACATGGTGCAGCAGCGCGACGCGTACCAGACCGGCCCAGAAGAACGCGGTGAGCGCGCCCCACCAGGACCAGGTCAGCAGGCCGCCGAGCGCGGTCGGGACGAGCAGCGTGAGCGCGGACAGCAGCACGAACAGCTTGTCCACAGCCAGGATGTCGCGGTCGGCGAGCAGGTCGGGGGTGAAACGCCGCTTGTTGGTCTGGTTGCGGTCGAACAACCACCCCATGTGCGAGTGCCAGAAGCCGCGGACCAGAGCCACCGGGCCGCTGCCGAACAGCCACGGCGAGTGCGGGTCGCCTTCCTTGTCGGAGAAGGCGTGGTGGCGGCGGTGGTCGGCCACCCAGTCGATGACGGACCCCTGCATCGCCAGGCTGCCGGCGACGGCGAGCAGCACCCGCAGCGGTCGCTTGCCCTTGAACGAGCCGTGGGTGAAGTAGCGGTGGTAGCCGACCGTGATGCCCAGCCCGCTGATCACGTAGAAGGTCAGCGCCAGCGCGATGTCGACCCAGCCCAGCCCCCACCCCCAGGCGAACGGGGCGGCGGCCAGCAACGCCAGCAGCGGGACGACGGCGAAGACGTAGACGGCGATCTGCGGTGACAGGCCGTGTCGTCCGTCGAGGATCGGTGTGGCCGGTGACGGGTCGGTGGGCCGGGTCGGACTCTCGGCAACGGTCATGGGTGGACACCTCGTGGCTCGATGGAAGGGTTGCCTTACTGACGTCCTGTTTGTACCAGGCATTCGGTGCATCACGGCACCGCGGATCGTGTGGTGAGTCCTATAGGTCCAGTCCGAGTAGCGCGTTCTCCACCACTTCCGGCAGGGCGGGATGGATCCAGTACTGCCCGGTGGCCATCTCCCGGGCCCCGAGCCCGAAGGACATCGCCTGGATCAGCGGCTGGATCACCGTCGAGGCCTGCGGGCCCAGCACGTGCGCGCCGAGCAGCCGCCCGGAGCCGCGCTCGGCGAGGACCTTGCAGAACCCGGTGGTGTCCTCCATCGCCCAGCCGTAGGCGACGTCGCCGTAGGCCGCGACCGCGATCGCGACGTCCAGGCCGTCGGCGTGGCACTGCGCCTCGGTGCGGCCGACGCTGGCGATCTGCGGGTCGGTGAACACCGCCGAGGGTACGAACCGATGGTCGGTCCGGCGCGGCGCATCGGGGTGGCGCAGGTTGTGGGCCACGACCCGGGACTCGTGGTTGGCGACGTGCTTGAGCTGGTAGGGCGAGCTCACGTCACCGAGAGCGAAGATCCCCTCGACGGGCGTGCGCTGCTGGTCGTCGACGACGATCCGGCCGTCGGGATGGGTCGGGACACCGGCCCGGTCCAGATCGAGCCGGTCGCTGTTCGGGATCCGGCCGACGGCGACGAGCAGGACGTCGCCGCGCACGACCGTGCCGTCGGTCAGCTCGCAGGCCACCTCGGACACATCGCCGGACACCCGGACGACCTCGTGGCCGAGGTGGACGTCCCACCGCTGCCGGGCCAGCGCGGTGAAACGCTCGACGACGGTCGCGTCCTGGCCGCGCAGCAGCCGGTCGCTGCGCCCGATGATCGACACGCGGGAGCCCAGCGCGGAGAACACATGCGCGAACTCCGCGCTGACGTAGCCGCTGCCGAGGATCACGACGTGCGCGGGCAGCGAGTCGAGCCGCATCACCGTGTCGGAGGTGTGGAACGGCACCCCGGACCCCGCGATGGGTGCGGGGACGACCGGGCGCCCGCCGGCGGCGATGACGATCCGATCCGCGGTGAACGCGTCGGTGCCGGAGCCGTCGGTGCGCTCGGCTCCCAGCTGCTTGTGCCCGGTGAACCGGGCGTGCCCGGCGTAGACCGTGACGTTGCGGCTTCGCTGCACCCGATATTCCCGTCCATCGGCCGAGATCGGGTCGATCCGGCCGAACACGCGGTCGCGGAGATCGCGCCAGCGGACCTTGTCGATGCTCGCGTCGATGCCGTAGCGGCTCGCGTGCGTGACGGCGCGCGCGACGTCGGCGGGATAGACGTACATCTTGGTCGGGATGCAGCCGACGTTGAGGCAGGTGCCGCCGAAGGCGCCGTGCTCGACGAGCGCGACGTCGAGATCGTCGAACCGACTGTCGATGATCGAGTTTCCGGAGCCGGTGCCGATGACGACGAGATCATGGTGGCGCACCGCACGAGGGTAGCTGGCTCGCCCCCGCCGGTCGCAGCTCGTGCGCGGGTCGTCATCTTTGCGCCTTCTCCCGCGAAGTGCCCGCGTGGACACCCCTGATCTGGTAGGCAGAGGGGATGACCAGCCACGCCATGGCGGCGACCGTACATCGGACCTGGGCGGCCGACCTGGAGCCCTGCATCCTGTACGAGCTGCTCCGGCTGCGTGTCGAAGTCTTCGTCGTGGAGCAGGCCTGCCTGTACTCAGAGCTCGACGGTCGCGATCTGGAGGACCGGACCCGGCACTACTGGCTCGGCGGCAACGGGAACCCCAAGCCGGTGCTGGGATGTGTGCGGCTGCTCGAGGAACCGAACGGCGACTATCACGTCGGCAGGTTGTGTACCGCGCGATCCGCCCGTGGACAGGGCCGTGGGCGGCAGCTGATGGAGGCGGTGCTCGGGGAGGTCGGCGACCGGACCTGCGTGCTGCATGCCCAGGTGCACGTCAGTGACTTCTACCGGCGTTACGGGTTCACCCCTACTGGTCCGTCCTATGACTGGTACGGCGTCGCGCACCTGCCGATGCGCCGCACGCGACGATGAGCCGAGCCCGCTGTCGCGGGTCGGAGCCGCCCCGGTAGTCCATGATCGAACGTTGCCGGACCGTGTTCCGCCGCACCCGCCGGGTTGCGCGATACTTCACCCGAATGCCCAGCCAGCACGGCGTGAGCGGAGCGAGGGAGTCAGATGACGAAGAACCCGACGCGGGTGAGCACGCAGAAGGCGGGCCGGGAGTCCTCCGCCCACGGCAGTGCCGGCCCGGCCGACCCGCACGCCGATCCGGTCACCGACCCGGCGATGCGGCGAACAGACGTCGAGGAGCCCGACGACCCGACAGCGCCCATCTCCGGTGACCCGGCAGTGCCCGGCGCCGACGATCCGGCAGCGCCGAGCTCCGAGCCGGGACCTCACGCGCCGGCCGTGACCCGCACCCGCACCGGTGGGCTGTGGACCGGGTTGATCCTGTCGGCGCTGGTCCTGGCGTTTCTGCTGATCTTCATTGTGCAGAACACCGAGGCGGTGCAGATCACCTTCCTCGAGTTCTCGGGCACCCTGCCCACCGGCGTCGCGCTGTTGTTCGCCGCGATCGCCGGGCTGCTGCTGGTGGCGATCCCGGGGGGCCTGCGCATCCTGCAGCTGCGCCGGGCCGCCCGGCGCAACCGCTGACCGTGCTGCGTATCGGAGGGCGGCCGCTCCCGGTCGTCGGACGGGCCCGCATGTACGTCTGCGGCATCACGCCCTACGACACGACCCACCTCGGGCACGCGGCCACGTTCGTCTGGGCCGACGTCGCCGCGCGCGTGCTGCGCCACCTCGGCGTCGAGGTCGAGGTGTGCCGCAACGTCACCGACGTCGACGACGTGCTCGACGACGCTGCCGCGCGCACCGGCTCCCGGCCGGACAGCTTCGCCGCGGTGCAGCAGTTCCGTTTCGACCGCGACATGGCCGCGCTCGGCGTGCGCCGCCCGGCACACGAGCCGCGGGCGCACAACCACGTCGCCCAGGTCGTGACGCTGGCCGCGGCGCTGTTGGAGGCCGGTGCGGCCTACCGCCGCGGCGGCACGGTCTGGTTCCACGGCGCGGACGTGCCGGCTCGGGTCGGGTTGGACACCGACGCCGCGGCGAGCCTGGCAGCCGAGTTCGGTCAGGAGTTCGGCCATCCCGACGCCGAGCACCCCGCCGACGTGCCGATCTGGCGGGAGGGGCGCCCGGGCGAGGCGGCCTGGCCCAGCCCGTGGGGTGAGGGCCGCCCCGGCTGGCACGCCGAGTGCGCCGCGATGGCGCTCACCACGCTCGGGGCCGCGCTGGATCTGCATACCGGTGGCGCCGACCTGCGCTTCCCGCACCATGCCTACGAGGCTGCGATGGCCGAGGCGCTCACCGGGGTGCGCCCCTTCGCGCGGGCGTGGCTGCACGTCGGGACGGTGCGGGTGGCTGGGGCGAAGATGGCCAAGTCCACCGGCAACCTGGTGCTGGTCTCCGACGTGGTCGCCAAGCACCCGGCCGCCGCGTTGCGGCTGCTGCTGCTCGACCGGCCGTGGTCACAGGACTGGGACTACGACCCCGGCGCCCTCGACGCCGCGACCGCCCGCCTGGACCGGCTCTACACCGCCGCCGCCCGCGGCGCCGGGGACGGCCGCTCCGCAGCCACGGACGCCGTCACGTCCGCCTTGCTCGACGACCTCGACGTCCCCACCGCCCTCGCGGTAGCAGAGGAGGCAGGCGGCCCCGCCGCCCGCCTAACCCTCTCCACCCTCGCCCTCACCTAACCACCCGCGAGTCGGTACGAACTGGCGCGCGAGTCGGCACAACCTGGTGCGCGAGTCGGTACGGATTGGCGGCCGAGTGCGCCGTTATGTGCGGCTCAGGCGGCGGCGTCCCGCCTGCGACCCCGCGCGCCGGAGCGCGCACCCGGCCGTCCGCCCGAGGCGCTACGGCCCGACCGGACCGCCCCGCTGCGGGGCTTGCGCCCGCTGCCGCGCGGGTTCTGCGCGGGCTTGGGCGGCTCGATGATCGGCACCCCCGACGGCGGGCGCGCGCCGGTGATCCGCGCCAGCGCGGCGTCGCCGGGCAGGACCTCGGTGTTGGTCGCCCGGACCCCGGCGAGCCGGGTGAGGCGGTCCACGTCGCGCCGCTCGGCCGGCGTCACCATCGTGACGACGGTGCCCGAGTCGCCGGCGCGGGCAGTGCGCCCGGCGCGGTGCAGGTAGTCCTTCGGGTCGGCGGGCGGGTCCACGTGGACGACCAGGCTCACGTCGTCGATGTGGATACCGCGAGCGGCCACGTCGGTGGCCACCAGCACCGGGGTGTGCCCGTCCTTGAACTCGGCGATCGCGCGGTTGCGGGCGTTCTGCGCCTTGCCACCGTGCAGCGCACCGGCCGCGATGCCGTCCCGGCGCAACGTCTTCACCAGCCGGTCGACGCCGTGCTTGGTGCGCACGAACAGGAGCGTGCGCCCGTCGCGAGCGGCGATCTCGGTGACGATCCGCGGCTTGGCGTCGGTGCCGACGACGAGGACGTGATGGTCCATCGTCTCGATCTGCGCGGTGGCCGAGGCGACCGAGCGGGTGACCGGGTCGTGCAGGTACCGGCGCACCAGCGCGCCCACGTCACCGTCGAGCGTCGCGGAGAACAGCAGCCGCTGCCCGTCGGGTGGGGTGAGGTTCAGGATCGCGCGGACCTGGGGCAGGAACCCCATGTCGGCCATCCGGTCGGCCTCGTCGATGGCGGTGACGCTGACCTGGGAGAGGTCGCACGTCTTCTGGTTGGTGTGGTCGGTGAGCCGCCCCGGCGTCGCGACCAGCAGGTCGATCCCGCGCGCCAGCTCGGCGGCCTGGCGGTTGAACGACATGCCGCCGACCACCGACGTGGTGGTCAGGCCGAGCGCCTTGGCGAACGGTGCCAGCGCGTCGACGACCTGTTGGGCGAGCTCGCGGGTCGGGACGAGCACGAGGCCGCGCGGCGTCCGGGCGCTCGAGCGGCCGCCGGCGAGCCGGGACAGCAGCGCGAGACCGAAGGCCAGCGTCTTGCCGGAGCCGGTCTGGCCGCGGCCGAGCAGGTCACGCCCGGCCAGAGCGTCCGGGAGCGTCGCGGCCTGGATGGGGAACGGCTCGGTGAAGCCGTTCGCCTCCAGCGCCCGGACGACGGGCCCGGGCAGCCCGAGCTCGGCGAAGGACGGCATGCCCGCCTCGGGGGCGGCCCACAGCACGTCCTCGACGGCCCCGGCCCGTCCGGGGGTGGTGGCGGGAGCCGGGGAGTTTCCGCGCGAACCGGCGCGGGCGGAGCGGGGCCGGCCACTGCGGGAGTGGGGCTGGCTCGCCGGGCGTTGGGCACGGCGAGGGGATGTGGATGTCAAGCGGACCTCCGGGACGTGGCACGTCACGCGGGGTCGCAGCGCCGAGATGGCGGCGGCTGGCGAACGCAGGGACGAACCCGGGTACCCCATGAGATGACGACACTGGGGAACCGTGATGAGTGTTACGGATGCGCCTGCGGGCCATCTCGGGCCGGGCGCTTGAGATCGAGTCTACCCCTCCTGGCCAGACCCGACACCATCGGTACATGCAGCTACTGCTGTGACGGTCTCGTCCCCCGCCCCATTCCCAGCTCGATCAGCAGTTCCTCGTGCAGCACGTCGGGTTGCCCCACCTCGGAGGGTAGGCCGCGCGCGGCGAACCATTCGCCGATCCGCGCCACGTCGCGCGCGAGGAAGTCGGGGCCCTGCGGGTTTCCGACCACGTCCACGACCTGCGGGAGGTCGATGAGCACCAGCCTACCGTCGTGCACGAGCAGGTTGTAGGCCGAGAGGTCGCCGTGGGTCAGCCCGTGGCGGGCCAGCCCGAGTAGCGCGTCGAGAAGCTGGTGCCAGAGATCACACAGCTCGGTGACGTCCGGACGCAGCTGCGCGAGTCGTGGCGCGGCCGTGCCATCGTCGGATCCGATGAACTCGAGCAGCAGTTCGGTACCGGACACCTGTACGGGGTAGGGCACCGCGACGCCGTCGGTCCAGAGCCGGGTGAGCGCGGCGAACTCCGCGTTCGCCCATTGGCCGGCCAGGATGTCGTGCCCGAACGCCGTCCGGTTCGCCATCGCGCGCGTCTCCCGGGAGCGGCGCACCCGGCGGCCTTCGAGGTAACCCGCGTCGCGGTGGAAGAGCCGGTGCTCGGCGGTGCGGTAGCGCTTGGCCGCCAGCAGCGTGCGCCGGTCGGTGCCCGGTACGGCGCGCTCGATGAGGTGGACGTCGGCCTCCTTGCCGGTCTTGAGCACGCCGAGCTCGGTGTCCACCGCGGCGTGCTCGGTGATCACCCAGTCCGGGCGGGGTTCGGGGCCGTGTTCGGCTCCGTCCCAAGTGGACCAGCGGTCGCCCTCGGGTGGACCGTCGGGATCGGCGCCTTCCAGGCCGTCGAGGGCGGCGAGGTCGGTGTGGGTGGGCCGGTGACGTGCGGGGGTGTCGGTGTCGTAGTCGTCGTCGAAACGGCGGCGGCGACGTTGACGGGGTGCATCGCTGTAGGGGTCGTGCTTGCGCAACGGGGTCTCCTGTGTGGTGGCCCCGCAGGCTGGACTCAGCGCGGGGCAGGGATCGGACGAGGGCGTGCCACGTCCCAGGCAGCGGTCGACATGGGGCACCTCCTCCGAACTCACACCGGACCACCGGCTCACTGCGGGAGAGACTGCCCGGCTGTCCCGGCTGCCGCAAGCCGATTTCCGAGCTGCGGGTCGCCCGCTGACCACTCCGACATCAGCACCCAGGTGCGTGGGGTCGACCAGGAAGCGACGGCCGGGCTCGCCGAAGGCGAGCAGTACCATACTGCCTCGGCGCGGGGCGTGGACAGTGTGAAGGCCGCGTGAATAAGCAAGAAACGTAAAAGGAGGGTGGCCCGCCATGGCCACGTCTGACCCACTCTATCCAGCCACGATGCTTCTGCCGATGGGTGCGCCGGGCGGGGTTCGGATGCTTGTGCCGGACACCCCTGGGGTGCTGCGACCCTACGCCGCCACGCTGGGTGTGCCGAGTAGACCGGATGGCAAGAAGCATGACACCACCGCGACCAAGTCAACTTATCAGACCAACAGCGAGACGATCAACGACGGCACTCGCTCGACCGACTCGGTTGTTGACACGGATGTCGATGACTAACACTTCGACTGTGGGGCCGAGTTGGTGCTGGTGGTCACGGCGCCGAACGACCCGACCGCCGACGAGGTCGAGATCGAGTTGAGGAAACGGTCCTCCGCGATCGTGCGTTTCGACACCGGTGATTTTCCGACCGGCATGAGTATGGCTGTGCGGAATGATTCGACGCGGTGGCGCGGGCAGCTGGTGATCGGCTCCGACGTGGTCGATCTCGACGCGGTCAGATCGGTGTACTACCGCAGGCCGAGCAGATTCGTCCTGCCCTCGGGGCTGTCCGCCGGTGATGCGGCGTTCGCTTCCACAGAGGCCAGGTTGGGCTTCGGTGGCCCGTTCTCGTCGTCGCCGGTGCTGTGGGTCAACCATCCGGCTAAGGTCGCTCATGCGGAGTATAAGTCCACGCAGTTAACCACCGCGGCGGCCGTCGGGCTGTCAGTGCCGCGGACCTTGATCAACAACGACGTCAAGGCGCTGCGGGCGTTCGCGGCCGAGGTTGACGGCCCAGTCGTCTGCAAGACGTTCTCGTCGCTGATGCTTAATGACGGGGAGACGATGGAGTCAGTCTTCACTACGATTGTCGATCCCGCCACCGTCGACCCTCGGCAATTTGCCGTAACCGCCCACCTGGTCCAGGAGTGGGTACCGAAAGCTTTCGACGCGCGAGTCACGATGGTCGGCCGGCAGCCGCTGACAACGGCAATACATGCGTGCTCCGACGCGGCGCGTGTGGATTGGCGCGCTGACTACCAGGCTCTTCGCTACGAGCGTATCGAACCGCCTCCCGACGTGGTCGAGGGTGTACGGCGGTACCTCACTGCGTTCGGGCTGAACTACGGAACCTTCGATTTCGTCGTCGAGCCGAGCGGGGCATGGATATTCCTGGAGTGCAATCCAAACGGGCAATGGCTGTGGCTGGAGCACGAGGTGGGCCTGCCGATCGCGGCCGCACTGGCCGATCTGCTCAGCAGCGGGATCTCGCCGTGGTGACGTGGCAGGAACGCGCTCGTGCCCTGGCTGACGATCTCGCTGCGCTCGGCGCACTCGACCCGGCGTGGCGTGAGGCGTTCGAACAGGTGCCCCGACACGTCTTCGTCCCGCGGTTCTATCGGCCGGACGGCATCCTGGTTGACGGGACCGATCCGGACATGCGAGGCCAGTGGCTGGATGAGGTTTACCGCGACGACTCGCTGACCACGCAGCGATTAGCCGAACCGGGTAGCGGCAGGATGGTACCGACCAGCTCTTCAACTCGACCGAGCTTGATGGCCTGGATGCTGCGCATGCTGGATGTGGACGATAGTCACACCATTCTGGAGATTGGGACTGGGACCGGGTATAACGCCGCGCTGCTTGCCCACCGGCTCGGTGACCACCGCGTCACCAGCATCGACATTGACCCAGATCTCGTCGAAGCAGCCAGGATCGCGGCTCGCGGGATCGGGCTCACCCCCTATCTCGTGGCAGGCGACGGAGACAAGGGCGTTCCTGAGCGGGCTCCGTTCGACCGGGTGTTAGCCACGTGTGCAGTGCCCATGATCCCAACCCAGTGGGTCGCCCAACTGGCCGATCGGGGGATCATCGTGGCTGATGTGCGGGCTGCCACGTCCAGCTCCCTCGTCACACTCCACCGCACAGCGGAGGGCATCGCCGAAGGCCGCTTCCACCGCACGCCGGGCTACTTCATGTGGCTGCGACCACGGGCCGACGATCCGCGGCGAGACGAGCAAGAGAGCAACTTCGTCTACGACCACACCGCAAGCCGGCGTTCCACGACCTGGCTCGATCCAGCGCTGCTCGCCGACTCCGGCCTCGGCCTCATGGTCGCGACCAGCGTGCCCGACCTCGTCCAGTCAGTGACCTTCACCGACCCGCCCGCCTACGGCCTGCGCACTTGCGACGGCTCGTGGGCCAAGGTCGAGACAGACAGCAAGAACGTCATCCAAGCCGGGCAACGATCGGTCTGGAACGAGATCGAAGCCGCAGCCCGACGTTGGGAACAGCTCGGTAAACCGAACCTATCCCGGTTCGGACTCACCGTCTCCATCGACAGCGGCCAGCAAGTCTGGCTCGATGACGCGGACGGCTATCACGTGCCTCGGCCTGAAGCATGACGCGGCGGCAGCCGGGGCGAGTCGCCGCGCGGGAGGTGTGAGCCGTTGGACGCTGTCGTTGAGCGGACCTGCGCCTGCGTCGAGCGCCGGGCAGGTGTCTCGGCGTGCCAGCCACCTCTGCGAGGAGCTCTTCGGGACGCCGCCGGGGCGGCTCATCGACCCGCGCGCCCGCCAGGAAGGAGACATGGCGCAGCTCCGAAGACAGACAGTTGACCTATTCGCCAGCAAGCCCCGCATCGCATGGCGCGCGTGCTCGGCTCCTCACTGCGAAGGCCACCCGCCAGGCGGGCACGGCTCTCGCTGAGTCCCGCCGTGATCACGGCGGGACTCGCCGCAGGCGTGGACCGGCCGTCATGCTCGGGGCGCGCGACGGCACGGCCGCACCCCGGCTCGTCCAGCTGCGTTCGGACGCCACCGAGGTGGGTGAGTTCTGGCTGTTCCGCGGGGTGGCTGAGCACCTGGGCGTAGGTGACTCGACGCGGACGCCGTCAGCATCCGGCCGGTCAGCGTGGCCTCGACCAGGGCGAGCTCCTCGGCTCCGCCGACCACGTCGGCGAGCCGCACCGCGTACTGCTCGTGCCGCCCGGCCTCGCGGCGATAGGCATACACCAGCACGGCGACCTCGGTGAGGATCACCGCGGTCCGTCGGCGTCGAGCACCTCCCAGATCGCCTCCCGGTCTGTTGGAGCGACCAGGAAGCGACCACCGGGCTCACCGAAGGCGGGCAGTATCACACCCTCGGCGCGGGGCGTGGGCAGCGTGAGGGTCGCGCGCAGCCCCTCCTCCATCACGCTGGTGAACGTCCTGCCTTCGGTGGTTGCCTTGGCCTTGACGGCATCCACGAGCGCGTCGGGGAGGTTGATCGTCGTCCGCACGCAGACGAGCATACGCAGAGTGATCTGCTGGTCTGTACGACAGCTTGGTTTCAACCGAGGAAACGCGTCGGGTGAGAGTCGGTAAAGGATGTCCATCAGCCGTCTCCTGGAGGACTCGGCGGGGTTCGTCCGTACTCCGATCGAGTAATCAGTTGACCGGTGGGCAATCAATACCCCGGTTCTTCGGCGCATTGGGCGTCGTTGCAGAATAGGTCACCAACAGGAGGTGATCATGTCAGATCGCGAACCAACGATCCGCAGCCGGGAACTCGGCGAGGGACTGCGCCGGGCCATGGAGCGCGCCGGGGTAAACGGTAAGCAGGCCGCGTACCAGCTCGACCTGTCGCCGACCTTGGTCTCGCGGCTGCTGTCGGGCCAGCGCCACGCTACCGCCACGCAGGTGGCGGGCTTCTTGGCCATCTGCCGGGTGAAGGGCCCCGAGCGCGACCGCTTGCTCGCACTCTGCGACGAGCAGCGCGCCCCCGGCTGGCTCCAGCAGCACGGCACCCGGCTCCCCAAGCAGCTCACGACCTACATCGAGCACGAGGCCAAGGCCGCCACGATCAACGAGTTCCAGTCAATGCTGTTACCCGGTCTGCTACAGATCGGCGACTACGCCCGCGCCGTGCTCAGCCGCATCGCCACCGTACCGGCCGACGAGGTCGACGAGCGGGTGGCCGCCCGACTGGCCCGCCAAAGCCTGTTCAGCCGGGATCGTCCGGTACGTTTCACCTTCTACGTGCACGAGTTCGCTCTCCGACTTCCGGTCGGTGGTCCGGCAGTGATGGCCGATCAGCTGCATCATCTGCAACGGATGTTCGTGCGGCCGCATCTCACGCTGCGGGTGATGCCAGCCGCGTTCGGTGCGCACGCCGGGACCGCCGGGTCGTTCACGCTGATGGAGTTCGCCGAGTTCAAGCCGGTGGCGTATGTGGAGAGCGAGACCTCCAGCCTCTTCCTGGAGACGCCTCAGGAGATCAAGGCCTACCAACGTGTCCTGGCAGCCCTGGCGGACGCAGCGCTGGACGAGGAAGAATCCAGAGCGCTGATTGCCAGCCTGGCAACCGGGTTCCGTGCTGATCGAGAGGATCATGATGACCGAGTCTGAGTCGGACGGCATCGTCTGGCGCACGAGCAGCTACACGGCTGGCAGCGGTAACTGTGTCGAGGTCGGCTGGCGCACCGGCAGCGACGAGTACGGTGCCGCGGTGGCCCGGGTTCTGGTGCGCGACACCAAGGACCGCACCCAACCCGCCCTGATCTTCTCCGCCACTGCCTGGCAGGCCTTCCTCGCCACCCTCACCCGAGGATGACTCCGAGTACTGTCCTGACTACAGCGCGCGGCTATCATTGTTAGCCGCGTTGGAGACCCGCCCTGGCACGGTCAGCCGGTGGGCTGAATCAGCTCAGTCCATGTCCGGGACGGCTGGCAGGGTGATCTGCCCCGCGGTTTTCGGACCGCCTGATTTGTTTATTCTACGCTGTGTCCTGCGTGTCCGTCCACTCGTCGAGGATCTCTTGTGGCGTCTTGTAGCCGAGACCCGAGTGGAGCCTGCGGAGATTGTACCACAATTCGATGTACCGAGCCACGTCTCGGCGGGCGTGCTCCC
>Ga0136617_10000821_pt1 | contig 26928 bp, 20 predicted proteins | sample AntDrymUQ3222106_2_FD_129672 | JGI IMG/M metagenome (GOLD analysis project Ga0136617, IMG submission 129672) | Polar desert sand microbial communities from Dry Valleys, Antarctica - metaG UQ322 (21.06) | ecosystem: Environmental > Terrestrial > Soil > Desert | place: Antarctica: Dry Valley...
AAATTCAGGAGCAAGCTCGCCATCTTCGACAGCGAGCTCATCGCGAACTCGCTCATCTACCCGATTTAGGCGTGTTACCACAACGCATAGCTTCGAGGTTCCCTCTCCCGCTTGCGGGAGAGGGTCAGGGTGAGGGGCCGTTCAACTCGAGCAGGATGGTTTCGAGCAAAAGTTGCGGATGCTTCAGTACAGTGCTGTGCTAGTCCTCCCTCACCCTCGCCCCTCTCCCGCGAGCGGGAGAGGGAATCGGACTTCGCGACAGACCGCGTTAGTGTTAACACGCCCTAGCTACACGCGGCGGCGGTACTCTCCGGTGCGCGTGTCGATCTCGATCCTGTCGCCGGTGCTGACGAAAAGCGGAACGGGCACCTCTAAGCCGGTGCCGATCTTCGCCGGCTTCAGGACCTTGCCGGATGTGTCGCCTTTGACCGCGGGCTCCGTGTAGGTCACTTCGCGCACGACGGAGTTCGGCATTTCGACCGAGATCGCCCGGCCGTCGTAAAACGTGAGCTCGCACGCGAGCCCTTCTTCGATGTAATTGACCGCGTCGCCCATATTTTCGCGCTCGACGTCGAATTGGTTGAACTCGTTGTCCATGAAGACGTACATCGGGTCGGCGAAGTACGAGTAGGTGACTTCCTTGCGCTCGAGCTGGACGACGTCGAACTTTTCGTCGGCGCGGTAGACAGTCTCGGTACCGCCGCCCGACAGAAGGTTCTTGAGCTTCATCTTGACGACCGACGCATTGCGGCCCGATTTATTGAACTCCGCCTTTTGCACCACCATCGGATCCTTGCCGATCATGATGACATTGCCGGCGCGAACTTCTTGAGCGATTTTCATGACATTCCTGTGATGCAAAGTGCGCAGTTCGAGAACGCGCATTCGCAGAGAAAAGAGGCGCGGCGTAAATTTGGCCGCTTCTACGAAAGGCCAATTTAGAAAACCTGTAATTATAAGCCGCTGCTGGCAAAGTTGACCAGCCGCGCCATGAGATCGTCTTGCTGCGCGAGGTCGCTCGCCCAATTGCGTCCGTGCGTCGAAAGCGCCCGGACGCTCGCCCGCAGCGACGGCCAAGCGGCGGCGGTCGCGGCTCCATCTCCCGCGTTGAAGGCGCCCCAGAAGCGGCATGTCGCGTCCTTGGTGGAACTGTCGAGTCCATCCGTGTAGCGGACAAGAAAGGCTTCGAGCTTCGCATCGTGGGCTGCATCAGCTTGTGGATAGATATGCCAGACGAATGGACGCGCTGCCCATTGCGCGCGTACGAATGAATCTTCGCCGCGAACGAAATTGACGTCGCTAGACCACAAGCGCAAGTCGAAAGCGTCCTGCGGCACAAACGGGTGCACGACAAGTGTCAGCCGCCCGCAGGAGAGGGGTACGCCTGGGTGCGGGACATCCCCGCCCAACCAATGGTCGAGCTCGGAACGCGCGACACCTTCCGGAATGTTGCAAACAATATGCTCGTCGCCTTCGGACCAGGCGTCGAAAAGCGCGGGCAGTGCGGTATTCGCATAGCAAAACAGCGAAACCGTTAGCGCTGCCCCACGGTCGTGCGTCTCTTTCGTCCTGTGGACCTCAGCCTGCGCGCGATCCCGCGTGGCGATCAGATCGCGCTCGCGCAGCAGGCCGCCGGTGCGATCGGTGAATCCTGGAAAGAAGAACCAGCGCGTCAACGGCAAGTGCGGATGGCGCGACGGCAGTCCGTGCGACCGCTCGATCCACGCTTCCGCGGACAGATACTCCAGATTGATCCATAACGGCGTCCGCGATTTGGCGGCCATTGCGACCAAATACGACTCCGGCAGGCCACACCCGAATCCTTCGATGACGATGTCCGCGGGTCGCGCATCGGCCGGCATTGGCTCGCAGATCCCGCGCACGCGCACGCCCCGTAGCCATTGGTCGTCGCGCGTGACGTCGAGATCGGGGACGATCCGGCCAAGGACGGCGCGATGGTCGATCCACAGTGTCACGGCCACGCCATGTTCGCGCGCGAGTTGGCGCGCAAGGCGCCAGCAGATTCCGGCGTCACCGAAATGATCGACGGCTCGGCAAAACACATCGTAGGCTGGCGAGACAACCATCGCGAATCCTAGTCGAAAAAGCCCTATCAACTCTATCTCAACGGATTTCGCCGCGCGGTCTAGATGACCTCTGGTAAGGTGTCGAACGAGCAGACGATAAAGGAGTCACGACGATGCCGGAAGCGTTGCAGATCGATGTGGTGTCCGACGTCGTTTGCCCTTGGTGCTTGATCGGCAAGCGGCGGCTGGAGGCGGCGATCAAGCCGTTACGCCAAAGAGAACCGGGGCTCGACGTCGCTGTGCGGTGGCATCCGTTTCAGTTGAATCCAGATTTGCCGCGCGAAGGGATTTCTCGCCGCCGCTATGTCGAGACCAAGTTTGGCGGGACCGAGCGCGCCGCCGAGATCTATGCGCGAATCACGGCGGCCGGGGCGACCGTTGGCGTTCCCTTCGCATTCGATGCGATCGCTCGTCAACCCAACACGCTCGACGCGCATCGGTTGATCGCATGGGCGCAAGTGCCGGCCAACGAGACTGACTCAGATGTTGCCAACAGAGGCGGCGATGCTGACGTATTGGTTGAGCGCCTGTTTCGCGCGTATTTTCTCGAGGGTCGCTTTATCGGCGACCGTGGCGAGTTAGCGGCGCTCGCGGCAGACGCCGGTTACGATCCAGCGAAGGTACGCGCTATCCTCGATTCCGATGCGCTGGCCGAAACGGTTGCGACAGCGGATCGGCGCGCCCGGGAATCCGGGATCTCCGGTGTGCCGTTTTTCATCTTTAACGGCAAGACAGCGGTTTCAGGTGCACAGCAGCCGGATGTGTTGCACGACGCCATCGAACAAGCCCGCGGGTATTCGCGGCTGCCTCAAACAAGAGAAGCGTCAGACCGCGTCGTCCCAGGGAATTGACAGCCGGATCGCGGCATTGATGAGCCCGACCATGCTGTAGGTCTGCACGAAATTTCCCCATGGTTCGCCCGACACCGGCTGCAGGTGCTCGGCAAGTAAACCGTGCCGATTGCGACAGGCGAGCAGTCGCTCGAATAGGACCCGCGCGTCGCCTTTGCGGCCGATCGCTGCCAGCGCATTAACCAGCCAAAACGTGCATACGACGAATGCATTTTCGGGCTCGCCGAAGTCGTCGCGCTCGATGTAGCGAAAGACGAAATCGCCACGTCGCAATTCGTGCTCGATCGCGATGACCGTGTTGATGTAGCGCTCATCCGTTGCCGGCAGGAAGTTAAGCTCTGCGAGCAGAAGCAGGCTGGCATCGAGCTCGTTCCCGCCGGCAGTGCTCGCGAAGCCTCTACGCGTCGCGCTATAGCAGTTGGCGATCACGAACGCATGGATGCGATCCGCTTCACTGCGCCATGAGCGCGCTTTTTCGCTCAGGCCGAGCTGCGCCGCGATGCGCGCAAGACGATCACACGCTGCCCAGCACATGACACTCGAAAAAGTGTGGACGCGCGACGTGCCGCGCAGCTCCCACAAACCGGCGTCGGGTTGGTCGTGCATCGCCACCGCCCGCTGACCAAGAGGCTCGAGCCGGTCGAAGAGCGCCGCATCGCCGCGCTGCGTCAGCCGTTCATCAAAAAAAACGTGTGTCGCGGAGAGAATCGCCGAGCCGTAGACGTCATGCTGGATCTGGCGATACGCGTCGTTGCCCACCCGCACGGGGCCCATACCGCGATAACCCGGAAGGGTGGTCTCGACTCGCTCGGCCAGCGCCGCATGGCCGTTGATCTTGTATACCGGTTGCAAAGGTGCGTCGCGCGCGCCGGCGGCGATACCGACGATGTAACGCAAGTAGCGCTCCATGGTTTCGGTCGCGCCAAGACGGTTTAGCGCGTTCACCACAAAATAGCTGTCGCGCAGCCAGCAATACCGATAATCCCAGTTGCGGCCGGAATCTGGCGCTTCGGGGATCGAGGTCGTCATCGCTGCGACAATCGCGCCGGTATCGTCGAACGCGTTCAACTGCAGCGTGATCGCCGCGCGAATCACTGCTGACTGCCACTCGAAGGGGATGTTCAGACGGCGCACCCAGGTTCGCCAGTAATCTTGCGTTGCTTCGATAAAGCGACGGCCAGTTTCATGAATGTCGCCGATCAAGGGCTCGTCGGCCGACAAAAGCATCGTGACCGTGCTCTCGACGAAGAACGGGCGCTCCTCGAGGACTGCGGTGAGCGAAGCATCGGTCGTGAGCCGCAGGATGAACTGGGGCCCGACAAAGCGCACATGATGACTGCCGGTCGTGACAGCGGGAGCCTCGCGCCCATAGGCGGCGGCGGGTCGCAACCGCACGACAACTTGCGGGCTGCCCGCAATGCGCCGCAAGTGCCGGATGATGGTCATCGGCTGATGGACGCGCCCGTGCTGAGTGAAGCGCGGTGCGCAATCGGTCAACTCGATCACGCCCCCGTGCGAGTCGGCAAGGCGAGTCACCAGCACGGCGGTGTTCGCGACGTACTTCTGCTCGACTGGCGCGCCATCGACGAGCTCGATTGACCAGACGCCGCGCGCGTCTGCCTCAACCGCGTCGGAGAGCAGTGCGCAAAAGGTCGGATCGCCGTCGAATTGCGGAAAGCATCCCCAGACGATCGCGCCGGCCGCGTCGATCAATGCACCGATGCGGCCGTTGCCGATGAGCGCGAGATCAAGGTTGCGCATCGGTTCTAAGTCCGCGCATTGGTACCGGATGGTAAGAGAAGTCCCAACAGCCATTGCTGCACTGCTGCGATGTCAGCGAGACGGTAGCGGGCGGCGGTCCGGCCAGGACCAACTTTGACCGACCATCCACGCATCCGTTTGACGACGATGAACCCATGCTCGTCGCCACGGTCGTCGCCGACAAACACCGGCAAGCGTCCGGCAAACGGCCGCTCGCGCATGAAATCGGAGATCGCCGTGCCCTTGTCGCGACCGTCCGGGCGAATTTCGAGAAGCTGTTTGCCTGGTTGTAGCTCATAGCCGGCGGCGGCCACTTCTTCCGTTTCGCTGCGCAACGTGCGATGGACGTGTGAGGCGAGCTCCGGCGCCTGCCGATAGTGCAGCGCGAGTGTCGCCCCCTTGTCTTCGAGCAACAGGCCCGGATGGCGCGACGCGAGATCGCTGAATAGTTTGCGTAGCTTGGCAAGCGTTGCCTTGGCGGGAGCGTGCAGGTGCAGCGTTCCGTTCGCATCACGGCGCTCGCATCCATGCTGACCAGCTATAGGCAGGATCAGATCCTGAAAGAGTCGATCAGCGCCGGTAATCGAGCGCCCGGTGATCAGCGCAAGCGCCCCACCTAACGTCGTGGAGATCTGCGGTATCGCCGCGACGACAGCGTGATCGATCTGCACGGCGTCAGGCGACGGGGCTAATTCCGCCAATGTCCCATCGATGTCAAGAAACAACGCGCAGCCGGCGTGCAGCGGCGGTGGCATCGCGCGCTGCGCACGCGAGGGGCGGGCGGGTCGTTCGCGCATCAGGCGGGGTGACGTCGAAAGCGGCTGCGCTGGCGCATCGCGGCTGCGTCGAGCAGCATTCTGCCCGCCCACCGGTGGACGTTGAACTCGCGCACGATGTTGCGCATCAGTCGCATCCGGTCACGCTGCTCGTCCGCCGGCATCGTGAGCGCCAGGTGCAACGCCGCCGCGCATTGGTCGGCATCGTAGGGATTGACGATCAGCGCTTCGGGGAGCTCGCGCGACACGCCAGCGAACTGCGACAACACCAAGACTCCGGACTCGTCTTCGCGAGCGGCAATGAACTCCTTGGCGACGAGATTCATTCCGTCGTGCAAGCTGCTGACGAAACAGACATCGGCAGCACGATGGTATTCGTACACTTCATCGGGCTCATGGTGCTGCGCGAGCAACACGATGGGCGGGTACTTGGCGCGCGAAAAGCGCGCGTTGATATCGTCGGCGAGCGCTTGCACCCGCTGCGCGTAGTCGCGGTAGTCGCCAATCATGGCGCGCGTCGGCGCGGCAATTTGGACGAAGGTAAAGTGACCGATCCAGCGTGGTTCGAGCTCCAAGAGCCGGGCGACGGCGTTGAACCGCTCGATGACGCCTTTGGTGTAATCGAGCCGGTCGATCCCCACGCCCAGCGCGTGCCGGCGCGGCAGAGAAAAGCGTTCGCGCACCGCAGTCCGCGCTTGATCGATCGACGGCGCGTTCGCAAGCGGGCCTGGGGGCCACTCGATCGAGATTGGGTAGCGATGGACCGACGTGCGGGCGCCGCGGCAAGTGACGGTGAACGTTTCGCGGTCCACCTGCGCTTCCATCGTGCGATCGACGGTATCGAGAAAGTTGTTGCAGTGAAACTGGGTGTGAAAGCCCAAGATGCTGCTGCCTAGGAGGCCGTCCAAGAGCTCGACGCGCCACGGGCATATCGCGAACGCCTCGGGGTTGGGCCACGGGATGTGCCAGAACGCGATGACCGTCGCTTTAGGCAATCGCTCGCGGATGATCCGTGGGACGAGCGCGAGGTGATAATCCTGCACCAGAACGATCGGATCATCGCTTTGGGCTTCGTGGATGACTGCGTCGGCAAAACGCGCGTTGACGGTCTTGTAGTGCTCCCAGTCGGCGGAGCGGAACGTCGGCCGCACGTGCGCGATGTGGCAGAGGGGCCAGAGACCTTCATTGGCAAAGCCGCTGTAGTAGCCCGTCTCTTCCTCCGGCGTTAGCCAGATGCGCCGAATCTGATACAACGGGTGACCGGGGGGCACCGCGACGCGGTCGTTGCGATCCACGGTTTCACGGTCGGCGGAACCGCTGCCGTGGGCGATCCACGTTCCCGAGCACGCGCGCATCACCGGCTCGAGTGCGGTCACGAGGCCGCTCGCCGGCCGCTGCACGCGCACTCCGCCTTTGGCGCGCACGTGAATGTAAGGCTCGCGATTGGAGACGACGATGATGTCGTTGCCGTGCAGCTCGCCGCGCAGCACCGCGCGCAACGTCTCCTGCGTCCATCGCTGCTGGCTCTCGTCGAGGGGGCGGTATTGGCGCTCAAGCTCGCTGATCAGCTCGCGTACGTCGCGGGCGATCGGTTTCAATTCAGGCACGGTCACCATCGTCGCGGGGCGCAGGATGCCTTCGCCGCGCAGCAAAGCGCGCAACCCCGCGACCCAACCCCGCCACGACAGTTGTGCGATCACGACGGTGATCAGCGCCACAATCAACCCTAGCGCAATGAAGAAAAAGAAGAGGTAACGCTTCGTCTCCTCGCTGCGTCGCTCGATGAACCCCATGTCATGGACGAATACGAGCTCGGCCTCCTCCGGGGTCACCCAATTGACCGGGCGGACAGCGACGTGCAATGCGCCGTGCGACGTGCGGATCAATTGCTGATCGCCGCTCGCGTAGGTCGCAAGCTTGGAGCAGGCGATGCCCTTCGGGAAGTCGCGGGTCGCAATGGGAGTTTCGCTTTTCGACCGGCATAGGCCGACCGCGTACAGCCGCTCGTCGCGCGTCAGACGCGTCAGCAATGCCGAGATACGCGCTTCAGAATCGCTCTTGATCAGATCGTCCAGCGGCTCCTGAATCGTCGTCGCCATCAGGTTCGATCGGATGTCGAGGTCGCGAACGAACCAGCGAACGAGCAGCTCGTCGACAAACGGCACTGCAGCGTAGGCAAAGACGCCGAGCGCTAGAAAGAGCGGGATCAAAAAGCGCAGTGAGAGTCGCACCAGTCAACCGCCGGAAACAAGTTGACGCGCGAGCGCACGATGGCGCTCAACGATCGGTGGCAGCTCGACGGTCTGCAATTCGCCATCACGCACCACGATGCGCCCGTTGATCACCGTTAGATCGACGCGGACCGGTGCGCAGAAGATCAATGCCGCAAGCGGATCGTGGAGCCCACCCGAAAAGCCGATGTCGTTTAAGTCGAAGGCAACGATATCGGCCGCCTTGCCGGGGGCGAGCTCACCGATATCGTCGCGTCCTAGCACACGGGCACCGCCTCGGGTGGCCAGCGCGAGCGCCTCGCGCGCGGACAGCGCGTCCGGTCCGCCGCCAACGCGTTGCAGCAGCATGGCCTGCCGCGCTTCGGCAAGAAGGTGCGAGGAATCGTTGGACGCCGAGCCATCGACGCCCAAGCCTACTGCGACATCGGCGTCGAGCATCGCCCGTACGGGTGCAATCCCTGAAGCGAGACGCATGTTGGACGTTGGACAATGCGCGACCCCAGTTCCCGTCCGTGCGAAGAGCTTGACGCCGTGAGCATCGAGCTTGACGCAGTGCGCATGCCAGACGTGAGGGCCGGTAAAGCCCAGTTCCTCGGCGTACTCGGCCGGCGTACACCCAAAGCGTTCCTGTGAATACGCGACGTCGTTGTCGTTTTCAGCAAGATGGGTGTGCAAGCCGACGCCGTAGCTTTGCGCTAAAGCCGCCGATTCGCGCATCAGATCGCGCGAAACCGAAAATGGCGAGCAGGGCGCCACGGCGATGCGCAGCATCGCGTGACGCGCCGCGTCGTGAAACGTCTCGATCACGCGACGGGTATCGCGCAAGATCGCGTCCTCGGCTTCGGTCAAAGCGTCAGGCGGCAATCCGCCAGCGCTTTCGCCGACGCTCATCGCGCCGCGGCAGGCATGGAAGCGCAAGCCTATGGCGTGCGCGGCAGCGATCGTGTCATCGAGCCTGCCCCCATTGGGATAGAGATAGAGATGGTCACTGGAGGTCGTACAGCCGGATAGCATGAGCTCGGCCATCGCGACCAGCGCGGAAACGTGCAGCATTTCCGGATTCAATCCAGTCCAAATGGGATAAAGAGTCTTGAGCCAAGCGAAAAGCTCGACGTTTTGCGCAGCGGGCACCGCGCGCGTCAGCGTCTGCGAGAAATGGTGGTGGGTATTGACGAGGCCCGGCAGCAACACCTTGCCGCGGCAATCAATCGTCGTCTCGACGTCCGCCGGCAGCTCCGCGCTCGTGCCCACCGCTTCGATGACATGCCCGCGCACGAGCACCGCGCCGTCGCGAATCTCGGTGCGCGCGTCGTTCATCGTGGCAACGACGGTCGCGTTCTTCAGCAGCAACGTTGGTCCGTCCATGGCGCGCACACTCTACCGCATCGGTTGCGCAGGCCGTGCGCGATAATTCAAAACGTCAGTATCACCGCGAGGAGAAATGGGGATGGCGTGGCTGGTGCTCTGTGTTGCAGGTTTGCTCGAGGTCGCCTGGGCGATCGGACTTAAATATACCGAGGGCTTTACCCGGCCGTGGCCGAGTGTGGCTACCGCGCTCGCGATGGTGATGAGCGTGGTCTTGCTCGCGTGGGCGATGAAAACGCTGCCCGTTGGCACGGCGTACGCCGTGTGGACGGGCATTGGCGCCGTGGGGACCGTATTGCTCGGTATTGTTTTGTTCGGTGAACCCGCAACCGTGGCTCGGCTTGCCTGTATCGCGCTCATCGTCGCAGGGATTGCCGGATTGAAGCTCGTGACTGCGTGACGTATGAGCTCGGGCAGCACATCCGACAGCGCGGCGCCGGCATCGATGGAGCTCGATCGCCTTTTCGCCGTGCAACGCGCTGCGTTCGCGCGCGAACGCTACCCGACGCTCGCGACCCGCCGCGATCGCCTTGCGCGCCTTTTGCAGCTCGTCGTTGCCAACGAAGAGCGATTCGTCGCCGCCGTGGATCGCGACTTCGGTCATCGCTCGGCGCACGAGACGCGTCTCGCGGAGCTCTTCGTCATCGCAGCGGGAATTCGCCATGCGCAGGCGCACCTGGCGCGATGGATGAAGCCTCGACGCGTACCGACTCCGCTGCACTTGCTTCCGGGCAGAGCCAAGGTCGAACGTCAACCGGTGGGTGTAGCCGGCATCATCAGTCCGTGGAACTATCCGGTACAGCTCGCGCTGGCGCCGGCGTTGGGCGCGCTAGCCGCGGGGAATCGCGTCTTGCTGAAGCCCTCGGAGCTGACACCCGCGACGTCCGCTTTGCTGCGCGAGGTCATCGCCAACCATTTCGCCGAAGACGAATTCGCCGTGATGGTCGGGGACGCGGAGATCGGGGCGGCTTTCGCGCGGTTGCCATTCGACCATTTGCTGTTTACGGGATCAACGGCCGTTGGCCGGCAAGTGGCGTTAGCTGCAGCTGCCAATCTGACACCGGTAACCTTGGAGCTCGGCGGTAAATCGCCGGCGTTGTTCATCGAGGACGCCGACTTGACGCGAACGGCGCCCCGTCTCATGTCGGGCAAGCTCTTGAATGCCGGACAGACGTGTATCGCGCCGGATTACGTCCTTGTTCCGGAGAGCCGAGTCGACGCGCTCGTCGCGGCGATTACCGAGGCGGCGGCACGCCTCTACCCGTCATACGTTGGCAACGCCGACTACACGGCGATTGTCAACGAGCGTCACTATCGGCGGCTCACTGATCTTGTCGCCGACGCGCGGGCGAAGGGGGCGACCGTCGTCACGTTGAATCCCAGCAACGAAGAGTCGGACCCGATGCAGCGCAAGCTCTTACCTACGTTGCTCCTGGGAATCAATGATTCCATGGCGGTCATGCGGGAGGAGATTTTCGGCCCGATTCTGCCCATCGAGACGTACAACGATCTAAGCGACGCCATAGACCGGATTGCCGCGCGGCCGCAACCGCTATCGCTATACCTCTTCGGTCGCACCGCGATGCGCTGCGCACAAGCCCTTGAGCGGACGACCGCCGGGGGAGTGACGATCAATGACACGCTCATGCATTTCGCGCACGAGGAATTGCCGTTCGGCGGAGTTGGGGGCTCGGGTCACGGTGCCTATCACGGCGAAGCGGGTTTTCTCACGTTTAGTCACCGCCAACCCATTTTCAGGCAGTCGCGCTACGCCACAGCCAGCCTGCTCTATCCGCCTTACGGCAAGCGGTACGACGCCGTGTATGCGTTGTTGCGTAAGCTCAGCGGCTGACACGTTGCGGTAGCCAAGAAACGACGAAGCCCCGGCGTGTCCCGCCGGGGTTTCGTGCCAACGGCCTTGCACCCGGAGCTACGTCAGGGCAAGTCCTGCGGCTGGTTGTGACGAAGGTTTCGCTATTTGGATGCGGGTAGCTTGCCCTGCACCCCTTCAACGTAATAGTCCATCTTGGACAGCACGTCGTCGGTCATCGGACCGGCAGCGAGGCGTTCTTTGCCGGCGTTATCCTTGATCGGGCCGGTAAACGGGTGCAGCTTGCCGGCGGCAATCTCGGCCTCGGCCTTCTTGACTGTGTCCTGCACGTCCTGCGGCACAACTTTGTTGAATGGCGCCATTTTGATGAAGCCGTCCTTGATCCCGCCCCAGACATTGTCCGGCTTCCATTTTCCGTCGACCGCCGACTGCGCCACCCGTGTGTAGTACTGACCCCAGTTGTGGGTCACTGCAGTGAGTTGCGCGTTCGGGCCGTACTTCGCCATGTCGGAGTGATAGCCGATCGCATACACTTTTTTGGCCTCCGCCGCTTGCACCGCCGCGGTGGAATCAGTGTGATGGGTCACGACGTCGCCTCCCTGCGAGATCAGCGTGTCGGCTGCCTCGCGCTCGCGGCCGGGATCGAACCATGAATTCACCCAAATCACTTTCACTTCGCCCTTCGGGTTGACGCTGCGCATCCCGCGGGTAAATGCGTTGATTCCCATGACGACCTCCGGGATCGGGAACGCAGCGACGTAACCCGCGGTGTTGGTCTTGGTCATCTTGCCCGCGACGATGCCGGCTAAGTAGCGTCCTTCGTAGAACCGCGCGTTGTAGATGCCGACATTCTTGTCCGACTTGTAACCTGTGGCATGCTCGAACATGCCCTTCGGAAATTGTTTCGCGACCTTGATGGTCGGATTCATGTAACCGAATGACGTCGTGAAGATGAGGTTATGACCGGATTGCGCCAGCTCCCGGATCACGCGCTCGGCGTCCGCTCCTTCGGGAACGCTTTCGATGAACTTGGTGGTGACCTTGCCGCCGAGCGACTTTTCCATCTCCTTGCGCGCAATGTCGTGCTGGTAGGTCCAACCGGCGTCGCCGATGGGACTGACATAGATGAACCCGATTTTCAAAGGCTCTTTGGCCGGGGTCTGCGCGACCACGGGAAAGGCGAGCGTAAGAGCGCAAGCCGCAACGGCCGCGAAGGTGATACGGCGAAACAAACGGGACATTGTGATCTCCAAGGTGCGATTCGACATTGAGCGAAATGTTCGCTAAAGCGGCATTTTACCGCGCGCTCTCCGACGACATGGCCGTGTCGTGCTGCGCGGACTCGCCAACAGCGTCGATGGATCTCGCCTTCTCGAGTTGCGCGTTCATTTCGGCGCCAGCCAAAATGACAATGGCGGTCAAATAGAACCAGAGCAAAAGCACGATCACTGCCCCCAGCGACCCATACGCGACATTGTATTGGCCGAAGTTGGCAACGAAAAACTTGAGCCCGAGGGAGGCGGCAAGCCAAAGCGCAATCGCGATCAGCGTCCCCGGTTGTAGCCAGCGGCCCCCGATGTGGCGACTATCGGGAGGGTGCTTGGGGGCGTAGCGATAGAGGAGTTCGAAGGCCAGCAAGACGAAGCCGAAAATCAGCGGCCATTGTCCCAATCGCCAAGCCAGCAAGAATACTTCTCCGAGCCCCATGCGAAATGCCAAGGCCTCGGCAATCGGGACGCCGTAGGCGAGCAACAACATCGCGACCGCGAGCAGCAACATGAAACCCAGCGTCAGCGCCAGCCCGAACAGGCGGCGCCTCCACCAGGGACGCTCTTCGGTGATGTCGTACGCGATGTTGAGGCCGCGTATCGTTGCCACCATGCCGCTGGACGCCGCCCATAGCGCAATGACGACGCCCCACGTCAACGGCGCTCCCGGCTGGGTCCCCAAATGGTCCAGCAGGCGTTCGAACAGGCGCATCATCGACTCGGGCGCCACCGAAGATAGGCGGGCGATGAGCGCGTCGCGGATCAGCCACTGGGCGTCAAGAAAGAGACCAAGGACTGCCATCAGGATGACCAGCATGGGAAAAACGGAAAGGAAGAAATAGAATGACATCTGGGCGGCGCGGCCCATGATGCCGTCGGCGGGCATCCTCTTGGCGACTTCCCGAAGGATATGCAGCCACCAGTGCACACTACGGCCCTCGGGCATCAAAGTCTCCTACCGTGCTTAACTCGGCGCGGCAGCATGGCGTTAGGCATTAATTCTGCGCATCTGGCTCGCAACGTTTCCGATTCTGGCTCGCAACGTTTCCGATTCAGAGGTGTCTGTCATTCGGTGTTAGGCATTGGCGCGAAAGCCATGGCATCCTAAGTAAACTTGCCAGCGCACGTCGCGAATCACCTTAGAGGCGCCTAGAATCTGGTCGCCATTATCTTCCGGGAGAGAACTATGAACGTTACCAAACGAGACATCGGCGCACTTTTGGCGGGAATTTCCCTGTCGGTCGCCGTGAGTGCGCAAAACATCTCCATCGCGACGGGGGGCACCGGCGGGGTGTACTACCCCATGGGTGGCGGCATCGCCGCGATACTTTCCAAACACGTACCTGGGATGCAAGCGACAGCCGAGGTGACCGGTGGCTCGGTCGATAACTTGAAGCTGATCGGCAGCGGCAAGCCGTATATTGGATTGTCGATGACCGACGCGAGCCAGGATGCATATCGCGGCGAAGACAAATTCAAGGGCAACAAGGTTCCACTCAGAACGCTGATGATTCTGTATCCGAATCGCATGCACGTGGTCACGATCGAAGGGCGGGGCATCAACAAGATGGCGGACTTAAAGGGCAAGCGCGTGTCAACCGGCTCGCCGGGCAGCGCCACCGAGGTGATGGCGTTTCGCGTCATCGAAGCTGCCGGCCTGGACAAGGACAGCGACATGAAGCGTGAGCGCCTTGGTGTCGCTGAGTCGGTCAATGCGGTCAAGGACGGCAAGATCGACGCCTTCTTCTGGGTGGGTGGCCTGCCCACCGCCGCGGTCACCGACCTCGCCAATACGCCCGGCACCAAGGTCAAGCTGATCGACCATGCGGAGGCCGTTGCCGCGATGAACAAGAAGTACGGTGACTTGTACGTGCAGGACACCATTCCCAAGGACACTTACAAGGGGATGGATGCCGATAACAAGCAAGCGACGGTCATGAATATTCTCGTCACCCACGAGAACATGGACGAGAAAACCGCCTACAACATTGTCAAGACCATTTTCGACCGGCGCGACGACGTGATCGCCGTGCACAAGGAGGCGACCAACTTCAAGCTCGAGAATCAGAAGGCGGCGGCGAGCCCGATTCCGTTTCACCCCGGCGCGCTTCGTTATTTCGCCGAGAAAGGCGTCAAAGTCAACTAGGACTTGGTCGGCTGAGGGCCCCAACTACCGGGGCCTTTTCGAATTGGCGAGTTAGCCGGCGGGCGAGGCCGTGCGATCACCTCGAACGCTTCGTCGATTCTGGCCTGGATACGCTTGGTTTCGTTGCGCACGCAGCGTAGCTTTCCAAATCCCTGCATCCATTCGGGCTCGCCAAGGCGAACATCCGTTGCCTTGGCCGCGAGCTTCTGCTGCAACGCTTCGGCGACAAATTCTTTGAGCGTCTGGCCGCGTTCTGCCGCCGTGGACTTGGCCTTACGAAACAACGGATCGGGAATTTTCGAGGGTTGTCTTCATTGGCGGCGTCCAGTGGCTCAGGCCCTGCGTGGGCGTCTGCGAGCAATCGAAGATCTCGACGATAGGCTGACCGCGGCGATTGCTCTTCGCAAACCCCATCCAGGCCGCACCATACGACCTATTCGCGGTTAACGCGCTGAGGCAACGGTAGCCAGCAATGTCGCGCCGCGTGGGGACAGCGACTACACTGGAGGCGGCGGACGGTTTGAGAAGCGGTCGCGGCTGCCTATTGGACGATGGTGAAACGATGAGCAGCCAGCACTCAAGCCTGCAGCAACAACCCGACACCGCGGTCAGCAAAGAGGCGCTGCTGCGCGCCGAGAAATACATCGAGCAGGAAGAGGGCGCGGCCAATAGGCTGCGCGGCTATCTTGGCGGCTTCGTCAGGCTGACGGCGTTCGTGATGTCGGTGTTTCATCTCTACACCGCCTACGCGATCGTGCCGACGCATATCCTGCGTCCAGTGCATGTCACGTTCGTGCTGGTCCTGTGTTTCCTCGTGTTCCCCATCGCCCGCCGTTTCCGGGACCGCGTCATGTGGTGGGATTGGCTCGCCGCTGCGATCGCGATAGCGATCGTCGTCTACCTGATCCAGGGGGGTGAGGAGCTGAACGATCGCAATACCGACCCCAACAGCTGGGACATCGTGTTCGGCATTGCATTGATCGTACTGGTGCTCGAGGCCATGCGGCGCACCACCGGCTGGATCATGCCGGCCATCACGTTCGCTTTCATTCTCTATGCGCTGTTCGGTCCTTATTTGCCGGCACCATGGACGCACAAAGGCTACGAGATCGGGCGCCTGGTCGGCGTCATGTACCTGACGTTGGAGGGTATTTACGGCGTCGCGATCGATGTTTCCTCCTCGTTGATTATCTTGTTCACGATTTTCGGCGCATTCCTGCAGTACTCGGGTGCAGGAAAGTTTTATATCGACTTTTCGTTTTCTGCGATGGGCGGGAAACCGACCGGCGCCGGCCGTACGGTCGTGCTCGCGTCGTTCTTGCTCGGTGGTCCATCGGGCTCGGGTGTCGCGACCACCGTGACGTTGGGTGCGGTCGCCTACCCGATGCTCGAAAAGGTCGGGTACGAGAAGAACGCCGCGGGCGGGCTGCTCGCAGCCGGTGGCTTGGGCGCGATCATCTCGCCGCCTGTGCTCGGCGCGGCAGCGTTCCTCATTGCCGAGTTCCTGAAAATTTCCTACCTCGACGTCATATTGATGGCGGTGATCCCCACTGCTTTGTTCTATCTCGCGCTATTCCTGATGGTCGAGATCGACGCGCGCAAGTACGGAATGGGCGACGTCACGTTCGACAAGGTCGATTCGGTCTGGACATTGACTAAAAGGTATTGGTTTCACTTTCTTTCGTTGATCTCCATCGTCGTGTTCATGATGTGGGGATTCTCTCCAGTGCTCTCCGTGTTTTGGGCGACGGTGGTGGCGTTCGTGACGAGCTTCCTGCGCCGCGATACGGCGCTTTTTTCCTACGACCTCTTTCGCGGTAAAGGATCGATCAAGCAACACCTGCTCCAGTCGAACTTCGCGAAAGCGATGGAGGGCGGCTCTCTAGGCGTGCTCAACGTTGCCGCCACCTGCGCCGGCGCGGGCATTATTGTCGGCGTGGTCACGCTGACTGGCCTCGGTCTCAAGTTCAGCTCCATCGTCATCGACTACGCCGACGGATCGTTGCTGCTGACCGCGATATTTACCTCGCTCGTGGTCTGGATCGTCGGCCTCGCGGTGCCCGTCACCGCGTCTTACATCATCTGCGCGGTGATTGCTGCACCAGCGCTTATGAAGCTCGGCGTGCCGGATTTTGCCGCGCACATGTTCATCTTCTATTACGCAGTCCTCTCCGAGGTCTCACCACCCACGGCGCTGTCGCCTTTCGCCGCGTCGGCGATCACCGGCGGCGACCCGTACAAGACGACGTTGCAATGCTGGAAGTACACGGTGCCGGCATTCCTGCTGCCATTCATGTTCGTGCTCGACCCGAGCGGGCTAGGACTGCTGCTGATGGGTTCGACCAAGGCGCTCGCCGCTGCCAACTGGTGGTCGATCGCGCACGTGACGCTCACTGCCGCCGTCGGCATCGCCGCACTCGCGGCGGGGTTTCAAGGCTGGGCATTGAAGCGCACGACGTTGCTTGAGCGCTCGATGCTGCTCATCGCCGGCTTCGCGCTGGTCTACCCGAGTGCGGTGGCCGATGCGATCGGCTTCGGCATGATCATCGGCGCGCTGTCGCTCCAGTACTTTCGCCGCGAACTGGGGCGAACCGAACGCGCGTGACGCGTGCGGCTCATACTTTCGATGCCATGGAGTAGGTTGTGAAAAAACTGGAGGCATCGGCCAAGGGCGTTTACCTCATTACGGTGACGCCTTTTACCGACAATGGGGAACTCGACCTCGCAAGCACGGATCGCATGGTCGACTTTTGTCTCGACGCTGGCGTGACGGGCTTGACCGTGCTGGGGATGATGGGCGAGGCGACCAAGCTGACGGTCGAGGAGTCGCGCGTTTTCGTCAAGCAAGTGCTGGCCCGAGTGGCCGGTCGAGTACCGGTCGTGGTGGGGGCTTCCGCTCCGGGCTTCGCGCCCATTCGCGAGCTCACCGAGAGTGTCATGTCCTTGGGCGCGGCCGGCGTGATGGTGGCTCCTCCTTCTACGCTGCGTACCGATGAGCAAATCGCGGCTTACTTTGCAATGTTGAGCGACACTCTCGGCGCAGATGTGCCTTGGGTGTTGCAAGATCATCCATTGGCGACCGGCGTGCAGATGTCGGCGGCGGTGATCATGCGCATCATCAAGAACTCGGCCACCTGCGTCATGCTCAAGCACGAGGATAGCCCGGGGCTCGCGAAGTTGTCGGCGATCCGGGCAGCCAGCGAGCGCGGTGACCTGCGGCGAGTTTCGATCTTGACGGGCAATGGCGGAGGGCTCTTTCTGCCCGAAGAGCTCTCGCGGGGCGCCGACGGCGCGATGACCGGGTTCGCCTACCCCGAAATGATGGTCGAAGTCTGTGCTGCGCATGTAGCGGGTGACGTGGACAAGGCGCACGACATTTTCGACGCCTACTTGCCCTTGGCGAGATACGAGCAACAGCCCGGCATCGGCCTGGCGGTGCGCAAGCACATCCTTGCGCAACGCGGCGTGATTGCGTCGGCCGTCGCGCGCAAGCCTGGACCGAGTTTGTCGGCAGCCGATATTGCCGACATCGCGCGCTTGACCGCCAGACAATCCCGGCGCCTCGCCGAGATCGCCTGAACCCTCGTGCTCTAGAATCTTCGCCAATACTGCTGACAAAAAGGAATTATGGCCCACTCAACTGACACGCCGCTCGACCCCACGGCGACGCGCATGCTTGCGCTGATATCTACCGCTACGCTCACCACTCTTCTCCTGAAAAAGGGACTTCGGAACGTCTGGATGCGTGGAACTCGTCCGCTCCGCGCCGGGCAACCGCGTCTGGTGGGACGGGCGTTTACATTGCGTTTTGTGCCCGCACGGGAAGACTTGGCGACTCCCGAATCCTGGTCGTCGCCCATTTCCACTCGAGCGGCAATCGAGGCAATGCCCGAGGGCTGTGTTGCCGTCGTGGATGCGATGAGCGTGACCGACGCGGGCATCTTCGGCGACATTCTCTGCGCTCGGATGGCCAAGCGCGGAGTGGTGGCACTCGTGACCGATGGCGTTGTGCGCGACGTCGCGGGGGTGCTGGGCACGGGCTTGCCGGTGTGGTGCAGCGGCGCTGCTGCCCCGCCATCGGTGGCGAGCTTGACCTTTGTCGATTGGCAACGTCCGATTGGCTGCGGTGGCGTGGCAGTCTTCCCCGGTGACGTCGTGGTGGTCGATGACGACGGCGCAATCTTGATCCCGGCTGCTTTTTTAGACGAGATACTTGCGTTGGCACCCGAACAGGAGCGGCTCGAGTCCTGGATCATGGGCGAGATTGGCAAAGGCGCGTCGCTGCCGGGACTGTATCCGCCCAACGCCGAAACCAAGGCGCGCTATCAGGCGGAAGCGGCAAACAAGCCATAGACAGCTCCGCAGCGACAACGACAATTGCGATCCGCGCTTTGCGCTGCTCACCCGTCCGCGTGGAACGGCTTCCCCAACGAGGCCGGCGCATTCATGCGGATCATCGCAGCGTCCCTTGAGATGAACGCCAACACGACGATGGTGGCAATGTAGGGCAGCATCGACAAGAACTGCGCCGGAATTTCCACACCCAACGCCTGCGCTTGAAACTGGAGAAGCGTGACGCCGCCGAAGAGATACGCGCCGACGAGCACGCGCCAAGGCTTCCACGTCGCGAAGACGACCAACGCGAGCGCGATCCAGCCGCGTCCTGCGGTCATGCCCTCGACCCACGACGGGTTGTACGCAACGGCGAGATAGGCGCCGGCGAGCCCGGCACAAGCACCGCCGAATAAAACTGCGGCATAGCGGATCGCGACGACGCGATAGCCGATCGCGTGCGCAGCCTGCGGCGATTCACCCACGGCGCGCAGGATGAGTCCGCCACGAGAGTGATACAAAAACCAATGGATGGCGAGGAACAGCGCAAGCGACAGATAGACGAGCGGGTTATGGCCGAAGAGTACTTTGCCGAGAACCGGCATATCGCTGAGTCCAGCGATGGCGAGCGATGGCAGCGGCGCGATGACGACACTCACGAAATCAAGTCCGACAAACGCGGAAAGTCCGATTCCGAATAACGACAACGCGAGGCCCGTCGCGACCTGATTGGCGAGTAGCGACAAGGTGATCGTCGCAAAGATCGCGGCCATGGCGGCTCCCGCGAGGATACCGGCAGCGACGCCGAGCCATGGTGACTGCGTGGTTGCCGCGATGGCAAACGACGTCACCGCGCCAACGAGCATCATGCCTTCCACGCCTAGATTGAGTACGCCGGATTTCTCCGTGACAAGCTCGCCGAGCGCCGCGAGCACGAGCGGCGTGCCAGCGGCGAGCGTCAATGCCAGCAGCTGAACGACTTGGTCCATCAGGCAACGGAGACGCGGCGCACGATGCGCAAGCGATAGTGGATCAAGACGTCGGCGGCGAGCAAAAAGAGGAGGAGCGTTCCCTGAAACAATCCGGTCACCGCCGAGGGTAGCGCGAGGTTGACTTGTGCAGACTCGCCGCCGAGATAGAGAAGCGACAGAAGAAGGCTCGCGAACACGATGCCCACCGGATGCAGTCGCCCGACGAAGGCGACGATGATGGCGGCGAAGCCGTAGCCTGGCGACATCGACGGCTGCAACTGGCCGACGGGGCCGGCCGCTTCGTTGATACCTGCAAGTCCTGCGCAAGCGCCACCGATCAACATGCCCAGCCACACAGTGCGCTTCGCTGAAATGCCTGCGTAATTTGCGGCGGCGGGCGCGAGCCCGGCGACGCGCATCTGAAATCCGGCGAGACTCTTGCGCACGAACACCCAAGCGGCGGCGACGGTGGCAAGCGCGAGCAGTAACCCGGCGTTGAGCCGTGTCTCGGGCCATAGAATCGGCAGGAGCGCGGCGTCGTCGAACATGCGCGATTGCGGAAAATTGAATCCTTCCGGATCACGCCACGGCCCGTGCACGAGCAGCGACAACACCAAGGCTGCGACATACACGAGCATCAGCGAGACCAAAATTTCATTGGCATTGAAACGCGTTCGCAGCCACGCGGGAATCGCCGCCCACGCCATCCCGCCGATAATGCCGGCGAGCAACATGACCGGCAAAGCCAGGGCGGAAGCCGCTTCATGCAGAAGGAGCGCGACGCCGCCGCCGAAAATCGCCCCCATCGTGAGCTGTCCTTCAGCGCCGATGTTCCAGACGTTGGCGCGATAGCCAATCGAGAGTCCGACGGCGATCAGCATGAGCGGACTCGCTTTTAACAGAAGTTCCGCCAAGCCATAGGGAGTTGCCAACGGAAGCACGAAGAACGCGTGTAGCGCGAGCCAAGGGTTGCGCCCCAATGCCGAAAACAGGATGCAGCCCACGAGCACCGTCGCGGCGATGGCAGCAATCGGTGAGAACCACCCGGCAAGCCTGGAAGGTGTAGGTCGTGCCTCGAGCTCGATGCGCATCGTCATCGATGCCGACACTTCGCTTCGCGGCGGGACAGGCAACGAGCAGTCACGGCAAGCGCCCTATTCTCTATGTCGCTGCGTCGAGTTGACGAGCTGACGCCGGCGTTCGTTCTTCGGCCAACCCGCCAGCCATCAGCAAGCCGATCTCCGTAGCATTGGTCTCCCGCAGCGGCTTGACTGGGGAGAGTCGCCCTTGCGCCAGCACAGCGACCTGGTCGCAGATTTCATAGAGCTCTTCTAACTCTTCCGAAATCACCAAGACGGCCACGCCGGCGTCGCGCAAGTCGATGAGCGTCTGGCGGATCTGCGCGGCCGCGCCGACGTCGACTCCCCATGTCGGCTGCGCAACGATCAGGAGTTTGGGTTGCTGCCGAATTTCACGCCCGACAATGAATTTTTGCAGGTTGCCGCCGGACAGGCTGCGCGCGGCGGCGTCGGGGCCGGCGGCCTTGACGTTGAAGTCGCGAATCGTGGCTGCGGTGTATGCCTCCACTGCGCCGTCGCGAATAAACCCAGAGGCGGTGAGCCCGCGCCGGTACGCGGTCAGAAGCGAGTTCGCGGCGAGCGACAGGTCCGGCACCGCACCGCGACCCAGACGCTCCTCCGGCACGAAAGCAACGCCAAGCGCACGCCGCTCTCCAGCGTCGAGATGGCCAACCGAGGCACCCGCGATACGAATCGTGTCCGCAATGGGAGACTTGCGCTCGCCGGAGAGCGCCGCCAGCAATTCGCGCTGCCCGTTCCCCGAGACGCCCGCGATGCCGACGATCTCAGCCGCTCGTACGGTGAGATTGATCGCAACGAGGTCGGTCCCGAATGGATCGTCGGCCGGAAGCGAGAGCTCGCGCACAATCAGGCAGGCGGCGCCCGCCCGCACGTCGCGATGCAGCGTGCGCGGAAGCTCCGCACCGATCATCATGCGCGCGAGCGAGGACGCAGTTTCCTGCCGCGGGTCGCACGTCCCGGTCACTTTGCCATTACGCATGACCGTGGCTCGCTGGCACAGCGCCTGAATCTCCGGGAGCTTATGGCTGATATACAGAATGGCCACACCATCTGCCGCAAGTTGCGCGAGTGTTGCGAAGAGCTTAAGCACTGCTTGCGGCGTCAATACCGACGTGGGCTCGTCCATGATCAGGAGCTTAGGGTCCTGCAACAGGCAGCGGACGATTTCGACGCGCTGCCGCTCTCCGACCGACATCGAATGCACAACGCGACTAGGCTCAAGCGGCAGGCCGTACTTCGCGGAGACATCCAGGATGCGTGCCGGCAAATCCGAACCGGCGCGTTCGACGGGAAGCGCAAGCGCGATGTTTTCCGCAACTGTCAACGTCTCGAATAGCGAAAAATGCTGGAACACCATGCCGATGCCCAAACGCCGAGCGCGGGCCGGATTGTCGATGACGACTGGCGTGCCTTCCCATTCGATTGTCCCGGCGTCCGGTTTGACGACTCCGTAGACGATTTTCATCAACGTGGATTTGCCAGCGCCATTCTCGCCGAGTACCGCGTGGATATCGCCAGCAGATACCGCGAGGTCCACGTCGTCGTTGGCCACGACCGACGGATAGACCTTGCGAATGCCGGAGAGCTTGAGCCGTGGAGCGTTCATCGTGCCATCGGCAACTTGAGCAACCGATGAGCGTGGGTCAATTCCCGCTGACCGTACGCACAGGTGCGTTTATTCGGCGCCACGCAAAGTGACCGCTTTGCCGAACCGATCAGCGAGTCGCTACGACAGAAAGGCCGTGATCCGCGATCGCCTCGCGCACCGCCAATAACTCGGCTGCGACCGCAACGGCGATGGCGCCGGGCTCCTTGCTGCGAATCCCCGCGCCCGCGCCGATCGGACAAACGATGCGTGCCAGGCGCTGCAGCGGAACCCCGCGCGCCGATAGGCGCTTCTCGAATTGCGCGCGTTTCGACTTCGAGCCGATGAGACCTAAGTAGCGCCAATCGTCGCGGGTCACCGCGGCCTCGAGCAATACGAAATCAAGCGCATGGCTATGCGTGAGGATGACGACGAACGCACCGCACGGAGCTTCCCCGATCTCGGTCTCCGGCGTGTCAGTGGCGATGACTTCGACATTTGCCGGAGCCTGAGCGGGGAAATCGTTCTCGCGCGAGTCGATCCAGCGCGCCTGGACGGGAAGGGCGCCAAGGATCTGGATGAGCGCGTGACCGACATGCCCGTTGCCAAAGACCAATACGTGGAACGGGTCCGGGCGCGTCACGTGGACCAGCAAGGACGCGCGATCGGCGTTGGGCGCCACGATGACCGTTGCGCCAGAATGGCCGGTCGCCAGATTCTTGCGCGCGGTGGCAATCGCAATCGAGTCGAGCTCCGCAGAGCCCAGCGACTCGCACACATCATCGGCAGTGACCAACAGTTGCGCGGTCGCTGTATCGCCAGCGGACGCTTCGTTCCAAAATGGCGTCACCAATGCAAATGGCGTTGCCGCGCTTTCACATCCGGCAGCGGCCTCGAGCCAGCGCGACTCGCGATCAACCACCGCGAATGCGAGTGTCGCCACCCCACCACAGCACTGACCTAGACGCGCGGCAAGGGGAAAGCGCACGATCCATGGGGCCAGGGAGGCACCGACCAGCGCGCGCGTGCTCTTCTGCGCCAGGGCGGCGCGCGCGATGCGCAGCGCCTCGAACTCGAGGTGGCCACCGCCGATGGTCCCGGCAAACGTGCAGAGACCAACAATCATCACAGTCCCCGCTGGGCGGGGCGTAGAACCCCTTGCGTAAGCGACCGTCACGAGCACGACGCGACCTTCGCGGTCGATCGCGTGCCGAAGGTCCGCGATCCAGCCAGTCATCCTCTAGAACTCGCGCTCTGCATCGCGCGGCGTCACCGTGCCGCGTTGCCGCTGCGCTCTGCATCGCGCGGCGTCACCGTGCTGCGTTGCCGCTGCAACTCTTCGACCGCTGCGAGAATTCGCTCGGGGGTCGCCGGAGCATCGAAACGCGGGGGCACGGAATAGTCGGCGACACTCGCCACCGCATCGCGCAGCGCATGAAACGCCGAGAGCGCGAGCATCAGCGGCGGCTCACCCACCGCCTTGGACCGATGGATCGTTTCCTCACGGTTGGGTTCGTCAAAGAATTGGATGCGAAAGTGCGACGGCACGTCGCGCGATGTGGGAATCTTGTAAGTGGACGGGGCGTGCGTGGTGAGCTCGCCTGCTTCGTTCCAGACGAGCTCTTCTTGCGCGAGCCAGCCCCAGCCCTGGATGAAGCCGCCCTCGATCTGGCCGCGATCGATCGCCGGATTGAGCGACGCACCGACGTCGTGGAGGATGTCGACGGCTGTGAGCTTGTGCTCACCGGTCAATGTGTCGATCGCCACCTCCGTGACCGCTGCGCCGTAAGCAAAATAGAAAAATGGCCGGCCCGACAGTGTTTCGCGGTCATAATGAACCTTCGGCGTCGCGTAGAAACCGGTAGCAGACATCGGCACGCGGGCGAAGTACGCGAGGCGCGCAAGCTCGCCGAATGGCATCGACTCCGTCCCTGCGACGACCATGCCGTCACGAAATTCGACGAGCTCGACCGCGCAAGTGAATTTCTCTGCGGCAAACCTCGCCAGGCGCTCGCGGAGTATCTGCGCTGCAGCGCGGGCCGCCATGCCGTTCAAATCGCTACCCGACGACGCCGCGGTCGGCGACGCGTTGGGAACCTTGCTCGTGTCGGATGCGGAGACGCGAACCGCCGCCAGCGGCAGGCCGAGCTCGTGCGCGACCACCTGAGCGACCTTGATGAACAAGCCTTGGCCCATCTCGGTTCCGCCGTGGTTGAGCAACACGGTGCCATCGCGATAGACATGGAGCAGGGCACCTGCCTGGTTGTAATGCGTCGCGGTGAAGGAAATGCCGAATTTGACCGGCGTCAGCGCAATGCCGCGTTTGATAATCGGACTCTCGCGATTCCAAGCGGCGATTTCCCGGCGCCGCTCGCGATAGCGCGCGGTGCTTGCAAGCTCCTTGACGATCGCTGGCGCGATATTGTCTTCGACGGTCATGCCGTACGGCGTCGTGTTATTGGTTGTCGTGCCATAAAAATTGACGCGGCGAACGTCGAGTGGATCGCGACCTAGAGCACGCGCGATCTCGTCGATGATGAGCTCGATGGCGAACATTCCCTGCGGTCCTCCAAACCCGCGAAACGCGGTATCCGAAACCGTATGCGTCTTGCAGCGATACGAATGGATCGCGACATTGGGGAGCCAGTAGCAGTTGTCGGCGTGGAACACCGCACGGTCGTTGATGGGACCCGATAAATCAGCAGAGAAGCCGCAGCGCGACGCGAGCGTCAAGTCCAGCCCGACAATGCGGCCGTCGCCGTCGAACCCGACGTCGTAATCGTAGGCGAAGGCGTGACGCTTGCCGGTCGAGCGCATATCGTCATCGCGATCGAGGCGCAACTTGGCGGCACGGCCAGTCTTCCTGGCCACGAGCGCCGCGATGCAGGCAAATAGCGACATCTGCGTTTCTTTGCCGCCGAAACCTCCGCCCATCCTCCGGCACTCGACAACGACGTGGTGCGCCGAGATGCCCAGCGCGCGCGCCACCATCTGCTGCACTTCGCCCGGATGTTGCGTGGACGTATAAATATGCATGCCGCGGTTCTCGCCGGGAATGGCGAGTGCGATCTGCCCCTCGAGGTAGAAGTGATCTTGGCCTCCAACTTGAGCCGTGCCCGCGAGTCTTCGCGGCGCCATTGCGAGCGCGCCAGCGGGTTCGCCGCGGGTCACGTGTGCCGGCGGCAACACGAATGATTGCGCGGCCATCGCGTCTTCGATGGTCAGCAGTGCAGGTAAAGGCTCGATCGTCATGTGCGCCAGCTTGGCGGCGCGCCGGGCGCAATTGACGTTGTCCGCAGCGACCGCAAACACCGGCTGCCCCGCGAACTCCACGATGCCGTCCGCGAAAATCGGGTCATCGCGGACAATCGGTCCGACGTCGTTTTCGCCGGGAATGTCCGCGGCGGTCACCACGAGCACGACGCCGGGTGTGGCGCGAGTTGCCGCGAGGTCGATCGCCGTCAACTTGCCATGAGGGATTGGGCTCACGCCTAATGCGACGTGCAGCGTGCCCACTGGCTCCGCTAAGTCGTCGGTGTAGAGCGCTTCGCCCGAGACATGGAGCAGGGCGGAGTCGTGTGGCACCTCCGCGCCGATGACGCTGCGCACGGTTTGCATCTCGCGCGGCGAGCGTGGGGCGTTCATGGATTAAGCGATCGGCGCGACGGCAGCATGCGCGCGGACTGCGACGGTTGAAACCGTCGATTCGATCTGGAAGCGACGCAAAAGGTTGGCGAGCACCGCTCGCCGATATGCAGCGGACGAGCGCATATCGCCGATTGGCGCAAACTCCTCCGCGAGGGACGCGGCCGCAACCTCCGCCGTCGCATCGTCCCAGCGGCGTCCATCGAGCAGAGCCTCCGTCTTCTTCGCGCGCTTTGGTATCGGAGCGACGCCGCCGCAGCCGATCCTTGCGTGCGCGATCCGCCGATCATTTGAGCCACCTTCCAATGTAAGTGCGAAGCACGCGAAGACGGCGGAGATATCCTGATCGAACCGTTTGGCAATTTTGTACGCGCTCAGCAATAAATGTTTCTGCCGGTGAGGGACGCGCAGCATCGTGACGAACTCACCAGGCTGGCGCACGGTTTTGCGATAAGCGAGATAGTAGTCCTCGAGCGCAATCTCCCGCTGCGCAACGCCTCGACGCAAGACAACTGTGGCGCCGAGCGCCAGCAACGCGGGCATCGAGTCGCCGATCGGTGAGCCGTTGGCGACGTTGCCGCCCAATGTGCCGCTGTTGCGGATCGGCACCGAGCCAAAGCGTACCCACGCTTCGTGCAATTCCGGCCATTGTTGATCTAATGCGGCGCACGCGTCCGTCAAGGTGACCGCTGCCCCAATCTCGAGATGCGAGGGGGTGCTGGCGACGATACGCAATTCTGCGCACTCACCGGTGTAGATCAAGTCTCCGAGATTGCGGTGCTCCTTGGTGACCCAAAGCCCGACGTCGGTCGCACCAGCGACGATTTGCGCGTCGGGATTTGCAAGGCACGCGGCAGCAAGTTCGGCAGTCGTCCCCGGCGCAATCCAGCGTTGCCCGTCGGCGGCGTACTCAAACGTCGTCGCCCTAGTGTCCGCAGATGCGATCTGGCTCAACTCCTGCGCGATCGATTGTTCCTCG
>Ga0136617_10000822_pt1 | contig 26926 bp, 39 predicted proteins | sample AntDrymUQ3222106_2_FD_129672 | JGI IMG/M metagenome (GOLD analysis project Ga0136617, IMG submission 129672) | Polar desert sand microbial communities from Dry Valleys, Antarctica - metaG UQ322 (21.06) | ecosystem: Environmental > Terrestrial > Soil > Desert | place: Antarctica: Dry Valley...
AATCCGGGTAACTCGGGAGGTCCATTGATCGATATGAATGCAAATGTTATCGGGATTAATACAGCTATTTTCTCAAATACTGGTGTTTATTCTGGGATCGGATTTGCCATTCCATCTAATTTTCTGACAAAAATCATACCCCTTTTAATTAAGAACGGGGAATACGATCATCCATACATCGGGATAAATGGGTTTGATATAACTCCAGAAATAGCAAAATTATTGAATTTACCTGAAGCTGTAGGATTTTTAGTGATCAATGTTACGGAGGATAGTCCTGCCAAACTGGCTGGGATACAAGGAGGCAACAAGAGCATGCGAGTTAATGGATTGCCTATTGAACTTGGGGGTGATATAGTTACTGAGATAGATAATAAGCCTGTTAGAAAAGTGGATGACATTTTATCATACTTGGAAAATTACAAACGAATAGGGGATAACGTTACCCTAACAGTGTTGAGAGGTCCAGATCTTGCTAAGCAGGTTGTAACGATCCCATTGACTGCTAGACCGTCCTTGGAAACAAATTTGACTAATCCGTCTTTGGGTGTAATAGGTTTGGATGTAACCCCTGAGATTGCCAAGTTAATGAATATATCAAGAGATAACGGTTTCTTAATCACTAGCATAATTGGTAATAGTTCTGCTTCTAAAGCAAATTTGAGGGGTGGTTATCTGGTTACTGAAGTTAATGGTACAGTAATAGAGTTAGGAGGAGACATAATAGTAAAGATGGATAATGTCGACATAAAGAACCAATTGGACATAAAGAATTACTTAAAAACTAAGAATATTGGTGATTCTATAATTATTACCGTGTTAAGAGACGACAACTATTTAACAAAATCTCTAGTCCTTGAACCAATCAGCGAGAATCAATTAATATTACAGGATTCTACAATAACTGAAAATAATTCGCCTCCCCCTCTCTCACAGGATGATCTGAAAGAATTTTTAGAATCCTGTGCCAAAGTATTGCCTAGGGAAGCTTGCGAATCGATGATAATAATAAAATGACAAAATTTTGGTAATAGTTGATATATATCGGCCCTAAAATATAATTATAGAGAACATGATTTCAAGGATTGAAGATGAATTCCATGTGTTTTGTAAACACGTGATAGATTTGGACCCAAGTATCCGTTTTGCAGGTATTGCGGATGAGGATGGAAAATTGGAATCTATCGCCGAAAGAAGCGGACTTGTCCCCTTATTAACGCCTGAGGAGAGGGCTCAATATGCTATTACTGCTGCCACAAGGCAGTATACACGTTTGAGATGGGAATACATGTTAGGTAAAATACAATATGCTAGTTCAAAATACGAACGCCTAATTAGAGCTACAATACCAATTACCGACGAAAACAGTGCTCTATCATATGTATTACTATTGTCTTTTGATCCTGGGATTACAAACTTTCATCAAATTATTACGGAAAAAATTATTCCATTTATAAATAACAATAAGAACGAATTGACGAAATTACACAATAAATAAGAAAGATTATATTATAAAATGGTGATTTTTTTCCAAAAAAGTTTTTAGTATCATAATATTATTCAAGTAAAATTTACCGATACTGAATGAAAATGTTATATACCAGAAAAATCTACCTAATAGTGCATGAATAAGTTTAATGTATTCGTAGTTTTAAGTATCGTAGCAGCTGCATCTTTGTTTGGAGCAATGGTAACACCAGCTTTAGCCATGAACCATGTCTCAACCGATAATATGACGATGACAATGGATAACTCATCTATGCCAATGGATCAAATGGGTAACATGACCATGATGATGGATAATTCTACCAGTATGACTGGAAATTCAACAACACAGTAACTAGAATAAGATATTAACCCATAATACTTTTTCTAAAATTGATTTTTTAGTTATTTTTTTTGATTCTTTATTTTTTATTTCAAATCAGTGATACATAATTGATGATTAAATAAGGCTAAATACAATTATTTTGTATGGCTTTTGACAATCTATCTGAATACTTGAACGCCTTGGAATCCGCTGGCGAATTAAAAAGGGTCCAGACGGAAGTAAGTTCTGAATTAGAGGTCGCTGAGATAATGAGACGGATGATGTATACAAAAAAAAGTCCCGCTATATTATTCGAAAATATAAAGGATTTTGAAATACCGATCCTCGGCAACGCGTTCGGATCGTTAAAGAGATTACAAATAGCTTTAGGCATAGAAGATTTTTCAGAAATAGGAAATAGAATAGTTGAAATGACCAGGATGAAACTGCCATCAGGGTTATTGAATAAATTAAAAATGCTCCCAAGGCTATCAGAGATCTCTGAGTACGGACCTAAAATTGTGGATAGAGGTCAGGTCCAAGAAGTCGTTGAAACAAATAACCCTTCCTTCAAGCAATTTCCTATTCTCAAGTCATTTAAACAGGATGCAGGAAGATTTATCACCTTTGGAATGACCGTTACCAAACACCCAGAAACCGGCATTAGAAATATAGGAGTTTATCGCATTCAAATTCTGAATGATAATCAAGCTATAATGCACTGGCAGATTCACAAACGTGGTGCCCAGCATTTTGATATCTCAAAAGACTCTAAAAAACCAATCGAAGCGGCAATAGTAATCGGCGCCGACCCTGGTACCATTTTCAGCAGCATAGCCCCAGTTCCAGAGGGTATGGATAAATTTCTGTTTGCAGGTATTTCTAGAAAGAAAGGGGTCAAAATGGTGAAATGTGAAACAGTAGATTTGGAGATACCTGCTAATTCAGAAATCGTATTCGAGGGTACCATTGATCCCCAACACCTAGAAACTGAAGGGCCATTTGGAGATCATACAGGTTATTATACGCCCCCTGATAAATTTCCTGTTTTTACGTTAACCGGCGTTATGCATAGAAAAAAGCCCATTTACTTAACCACAGTCGTTGGAAAACCCATTCTCGAAGATGCTTATTTTGGAAAGGTAATAGAAAGATCTTTTTTACCTTTGATACAAATGTTCCAACCAGAAGTAATAGATTTCTCGATGCCTGCAGCTGGATGGTTTCAAGGATTGGGAATAATCTCTATTAAAAAAAGGTACCCTGGGCAAGCAAAAAAGGTGATGATGGGATTATGGGGGCTAGGCCAACTTTCCTTAACTAAAATTTTTGTCGTAGTTGATCATGATATTGATGTTCATGATATGGATAAGGTTATTTGGGCCATAACAACCAAAGCAGATCCAAAACGGGATATATTAATAATAGAGAATGTGCCTACTGATACGTTAGATCCTTCATCTCCTTTGGTCAATTTTGGATCGAAAATGGGAATTGACGCCACAACCAAATCGAGGGAGGAGGGTTTCTTTAGAGAGGTTCAGGAAGAAGTTCACGTCGATGAGGAAACGAAATTATTGGTTGATAAAAAGTGGGCTATGTACGGATTTCCTATGGAAAATACCAATACTAACCATTCCGACTGAAAGGATCCAATCGACACATCGGTTCATACCTTAAATCAACTTAAAGCCTTATATTTAGGAGTTTTGTATACTAGGTTACTAAGATAGATAATGTCTAGTAAAGACAAAGTCAAAACTAATAGCCTCCAGTTGAAAAAAGCCGAGAAATGCGAGAGTTTGGATGAAGGAACATTTGCATTCTTGAATTGGATGAATTGCAAGTCATTTGATAGTGAAGGCTATGATCAGAATCCTCCTTTAACCTTGAAATATGTTGATTTTCCTAAGGTTGGTTTGATAAGATTATTTGATAGATTTTTGGGACAGGACGTTTTTGTGGATATAATCGATTGTGTACCGTTATGTAAGGCCTGTATAACCGATGATTGTTCACATGTTGGTTTTACCATTTGCTTGCTCCAATTAATTGAACGAGAGGGCTTTAAGTCGATGGATGACATTTTAAAGTAATTAAATCACTAAATTAAAATTTGAATTATCATAGCATTACTAGAAAAAATTTATGATAAAATTTTTATATTCATTAATCTAAGGTTTGATAATGACTGAGAATAATGAGTATGTTCCAAATGTAGTCGCATTAGAAGTATTAGAAAAAAATGGTGTTAATATTGAACGACTAAAGGAATTGATAACCAAAGGCGTAGGTGCAGAATTTACCACCTATTATTATTATACTATTTTAAGGATGCACTGTACAGGTCTCGATGGAGAAGGAATCAAGGAGATAGTTGAAGATGCAAGAATTGAGGATAGAAACCACTTTGAGGCTATGGTTCCACGACTTTATGAATTGGGAGGAAGTTTGCCACGAGATATCAGAGATTTTGCAACCCAAGCCGGATGTCCAGATGCTTATTTGCCCGAGAATTGGAAAGACTTGACTTCTATCATGAAAGTACTATTGGAAGCAGAACAATGTGCCATTCGGTCCTGGGGAGAAGTATGCGACATGACCGGAGGAAAAGATCCAAGAACGTTCGATATTGCCCAGAGGATAATGCAGGAAGAAATTGAGCACGAAGCTTGGTTTATAGAACTATTATCAAAAAGACCATCTGGACATTTTAGAAGAAAGTTTCCAGGACAATCACCTTATACATCTGGTGCAGGTGGACTCAGCCACCTTTAATTTATGTTTAAGTTAAATAACTTTTAAATTATTTTAATGAATTATTTGTATTAATAAATTAGAACCGCACACCAATTCTTTAGTATAGGAAAATGGTCGTTTTTAGGGGATAATTGAATTTTTTCTTCTTCAAGAGAGAAATATTTTATAAACCTATTGTAAAATAATGATAATGGTATTGCATTTAACAAATAGAAGGAAAGGGGAAATTCTAATGGCTATAGCTGGGATTGGCTTGGCTATAGGTGCTATTAGTATAAGCGTACCCCAAGTAGCATATGCAGGCTTGTGTATAACTGGTTTAGGTATAGTATCTATGTTGTGGAGATAGACCTCATCATTGTCTCTGTGTTTTGCAGATATAGTAGATCATACAAAACTGAACTTTGAACAAATAGATTTAATAAAACAACGTGATATTCTAAGTAGGTATATTGATGGGACTGAGCATAGCTATTGCTTCCACCAACTTTTGTACAAAGGAAAATCTGACTTAATCTTTGGTTTAATTATCACTCGTAATTTCAACTGCTTAATCCCTGTGCAGAAAACATGTAGGATTTCAATCTTGATGATATGTAAACAGGAGGTTTTTGAGTTTTGACCTTGTAAATCATCTTGCCTTCGTTTTATCCATCCAGCGTCTTTATTTTGTGAACGTAGAATTCTTTGAATCCCAGCAAGATCTGCATAATTGACCTTTTATAGCCCATAACGGTTTGGGGTTATACCTGATAAAGCCTAATTTCTTATTACATCCATTGCAAATATTATTGATTTTTTCGAATTCTTCAAATTTTCTTTCATAGCATTCAATACACATCGGTTGACTTGCATCCAGGTTCCACCTCCATTCAGGCCTCTTAATTTCGCCAGAAATCAAATTCTTGCAAGCAAAGCAAACCTGCCAGTTTGATCTAGATTTTATTGGAGTTGAATTATTACTTTCATCAACGGAGAGTGAGGATTTGGAATGTTCAGATTTTTTCTCTGGATTGCTAATATTTGATCCCCCTGTTTCATCGGACTGAAAATTTTCTTTGTTTATATCTACAGATTCATTTTTATTGTAGCGGGCTGATTTTCTTTTAAATGGAATCTTCACGTCTAAATTTATTCGAAATTGTCTTATTTTAGAGTTACAATAATCTTTAATCTAAAGCAAATACTTAATTTTTAGAACTGTTCTTTTAAAGCTGTTGTCGCAGTCTTACTATGACATACTAGAGATAGACCAACATGCAACTAATGCCGATATCAAAAAGTCATTTAGACTTCTTGCTCTCAAGCACCATCCTGACAAAAACAAGAGTAATGAGTCTCATCAAAAGTTCTTAGAAATAGTAGAGGCGTACGAAGTACTTTCTGACGAAAATTCAAGAAGGAAATACGATTTGATGAATTCTTCGTCGAACCAATCTTCCAGTTTTACTACAAGTTGGACACCATCAGCTGATTTATCGAAATTTTATAGTTACGATGTTATAAAGAATTGGCAAGTCCCAAACAAATCTACTGGAGGCATGTGGGACATAGGAGAAAAGGAAAATCTTGGAATGTGGAAGACCACATTAGCACTATTTGGATCATTAACATGCGTTGCGGTCTTTATTATTATTCTCTCAAACTAGTTGTTGCAACTATCAATCACGTCTAATCTACAAATAACCAACCTTCGATTTTATTTTACAACTATGTAAAAGAGCAATTTTTCGATTCTAATTTTTTGTACTATTAGCAGGTTCCCACAGGTGGGAGACTTGCTCTCTATCCCTAAAGTAGCTAATAGGTAGATGCATATAGCACAATAAAAGACATAATGAACCTTTAGGATATTTTATTGAATTCTTGATAAATTCTTTAATGGTTAGAGAGGGGTGAGCATCGAAATCAAATTTTCTTGTTAGTTCTTTTATCTGATTATGTCCTCTTATGGCTCTTATTATCTGGCTAAAAAAATCATGTCTGGTAATTGGGGGGTTAAAATAAATTATGGCATCATCATCATAGAGCACTCTCTTGTTCATTTCAAGTACTTTGCATTGAAGATATAGATCTATTGCTATTATTTCCTCTGGAATTTCTATCTCTTTGGCCAACTGAGCATCTAAAGCGAGTGCTCTTCCCATAGTCGTGTATTGAGAAAGGCCATGCATTCTTATCGATCTTAACCAATAAGCAATAAAAATAGATGCACAAGCATATAGATTCGTACTCCTAATTTTAGGGATGGTATTAGAAGCGCACAATCCCACGTTGTCTACGATCTTATTCGATAATTTTGAAATACAATTTTCTTCGATCTCGATGTCGGCATCTAATAATACTATAATACTACCCTTTGCATTTCTGAATATAGTATTCCATCCTTGACTTGCACCTTTTCTTTTGTCATTATGAATGAGACGAATATTGTATTCTGGATTTTCAGCCTTTACTTTTCTGATTAGATTTGGAGTTTCATCGTTTGAATCGTCTACGAAAATTACCTCGGTTATAACAAACTTCTTTGCTAGTTGCTGAGATTTGAGCGAATCAAAAAATTTCAAAATATTATGTTCCTCGTTATAAGTAATTATACCTATTGTGACAGCACAGTTATTCATAGTCCCTCGATATTCTCTCTAATTTTTTGAGCAACACTTTCAAGCTCCTTTATTTGTGCTATCTTACGCATAGGCCATTGACCTTTAACTTTCTCAATAGAATATCTAGGGACTATGTGAACGTGCACATGTGGCACAATCTGATTTGCAGATTTTCCATTGTTCTGATTAATATTAAATCCGTCGCTTCCTAATACACTAGTGATCGCTTTTGCCAATCGTGGGACTAAAGAATGCATCTCGCCTACCTCCTTAATTGGCATTTCCAAAATATTTTTGAAATGCTGTTTAGGCACTAATAGCGAATGTCCATGGTTTATTGGGTACTTGTCCAGAAATGCCAAAAATTTTTCATCTTCGTAAATTATCGCATTGGGTAGATTTTTCAGTACAATCTGACAAAAAATGCAATTGTGATTTAATGTCTGCATCCTTATCAAGATAGTGAGATACCGAAATATTTAATTTAATATTTTATACAGTTAATATATCTTGTCATAATTTGACGATTATTTTTAGTTCATTTTAAATAGCTCGAAAATTTTTTACAAAGTATGAGTGAATCAATTGAGTTAGAAAGTTTCACACTGAATTTTTCTTTCCCGTGCCCAAAATGCGAATACCTTAATGAGATCTCTTCAAACGAACTGCATAATAATAGCATCGAATGTGGAATGTGCGAGACGATATTCAAGTTTGAGGGTTTGGATTCTATAAAAATATTAGCTACCTTGGAGTAATGTTATAATCTTAACAAAAGAATTAAGTTTTTATTTTATGATTTTAATCTAGGTATTTGTAATGATCTTACCGAGCAGAAAAACAGTTGAGGGAGCATCTCGCGCCCCCCATAGGGCAATGTACAAGTCGATGGGTCTCTCTGACGATGATCTTAGCAGGCCATTAGTTGCGGTTTCTAGTACGTGTAATGAGGCAACTCCATGTAATATTCATTTGGGAAAGCTTGCTCAAAAAGCAAAGGAAGGTGTGAAGGACTCTGGAAACACACCGAGAGAATTCACTACAATCGCTGTTTCAGACGGCATTGCTATGGGACACGAAGGAATGAAATCCTCTCTTGTTAGCCGGGAGATCATAGCTGATTCAATTGAGGTAATGGTTAGAGCACATCAATATGATGCAATAGTTGGAATTTCTGGGTGTGATAAAAGCTTGCCAGGAACCCTAATGGCTATGGCTCGACTCAATTTACCGTCCATATTCGTTTATGGTGGTACCATTCTTCCAGGTAATTGGAATGGTAAACCGGTTACAATTCAAGATGTTTATGAGGCAGTGGGATCATTTGATGCCGGTAAAATGAGCTTGGAAGATTTGATAAGCCTCGAAAATGTTGCCTGCCCGTCGGCGGGGTCATGTGCAGGCATGTATACAGCTAATACTATGGCATCGATAAGCGAGGCATTAGGAATGTCGTTACCAGGAAGTGCCACACCTCCTGCGGAAAGCGAAGAAAGATACAAAATTTGCTTTGAAACTGGTAGATCTATTGATCATCTTTTACTTAACGATTTGAAACCTAGGGATATAATGACCTACGAGGCATTCGAAAATGCAATCATGATGGCAAATGCGATAGGAGGTTCGACTAACGCAATACTTCATTTATTAGCACTCTCACGTGAAACCGGAATCGACTTGGATATAAAAGATTTTGAATATATACGAAGAAAGACACCTCACATTGCAAATATGAGACCTGGTGGGAATTATGTAATGTTAAACTTGGATAATATTGGGGGCATCCCTGTAATTTTGAAATCATTACTAGATAAAGGTATATTAAATGGGGATGTAGAGACCGTTACCGGTAAGACAATGAAAGAAAATCTTGAATCTTATGACTTTAGTAATTCCAGGTCTTATTACAAAGCACACAAAACTGAGTATCGAAATATTCTTCGAACTGTTGATAATCCGATACACAAAGAAGGAACGTTAAAAATTCTATTCGGAAATTTGGCACCAGAGGGTGCTGTAGTCAAAGTTGCGGGGTTAAAAGAAGATAAATTCGAGGGGGTTGCGAAGGTTTACGATTCAGAAGAATCTGCTTTTGATGCTGTTTCAAAAAGAGAAATTGGCGAAGGTGATGTTGTTGTAATAAGATATGAGGGGCCGAAAGGTGGACCGGGAATGAGAGAAATGCTCGCGGTAACAGCGGCAATAGTAGGTCAAGGATTGGGTGAGAAGGTTGCTATGTTGACTGATGGTCGATTCTCTGGTGCAACCCGCGGATTTATGGTAGGGCATGTGTCTCCAGAGGCAATGGTAGGTGGACCAATTTCCATAATCGAAAATGGTGATAATATTAAGATTGATTTAGTCAAAGAATCGATTGATCTCAAGATTTCAAAGAAAGAATCAACAAACAGGATCAAGAAATTTAAACCTATAAAGAATAGGTACCGGTCAGGGGCCCTAGCAAAATATGCAACTTTAGTAAAATCTGCATCAGAAGGTGCTATAACCTCTCCAATACCGAAGTATATGAAAAAGAACTTTAACTAATTTTTTATTTCAATAGAATCTATGATCCCGTAAAGTGGAAAGTTATGAAAATGGTCTGCTATTTTGTTATCAAGGAAAATGATTTGAATTAGCTCAAAATTATTGATCATAATCATTACTTTACTATTTTCAGCTACAAGTTTATCATCTGTAAATAAGTCTAGTGTCCCATCCATGAATACGGTGTCATCATTACCAAAAAACGTATTTCCCTCGCCATTGAAATTGTTAATTGTATGCCAGTGAAACCCTTTGGCATTTGATGTTATCATTACAAATTTTGAATCAAATAATGTAACTTCCGAAGAATTAACACTCATCTTCCAATTGCCGGATACTACTGTTGAAATATTTTTATTCACGAAGCCACTAGAATCATTAGTGTTAGCATCATTGTTTATGGTCGGATTCCCTTTTTCAATCGATTGAATAATAATACCCGAAAGCATTGAAACCAAATTATTTGATAAGTTGTCGGTCTGATTTAGTTGACCAATGACGGTGGTATCCTCGCTGATGCTTCGACTCGAGTTCATAATCGATGATGAATTCCCTGTGCTGATTATGCCATCAATCCGTTGGTTAGGTGATAGGGCTTGATCTGAATTTTCAAAATTAGTGCCAAGCTCTGATGACGAAATTAATTGGTTATTTTCATTAGATCCGTTATTTGATATTAACGATGGTTTTAAGGTGGAGACAAGGGATCCTGAAAGAGCAAATGTGTTATTCACATCCAGTCTACCACTCTTGGAATTCAAGATGTTTTCCTTAACTACAATATTGTTAATTTCGGCAAGGCCGGCCTCGAAAGTACTTTGAGTGAAATAGATCAAGGATATTAATATGAGTAGTGGAAGAATTTTTGTCAAATCCAATAATTGTAATATTGCTGATTTTTTTTAAATAAATTTCTTTCCTTATAAAAGTTAGTCCAAAAATTTATGAATCTAGATGTCCTATAAATATGAAATGCTGAACAAAGATCAATTCTTTAATTTCTTAAAAATAAATAACAATATGGAATTCTCTAAAGAGGAGATTATTAATCGCTTTGCAGAGTCTAATAATGAAGAACAGAGCATAGACTCACTGCTGTCTGAACTTGAGGTTGAATCCACTTATACGAATTCAAACCTAAATGCATCATGTAAAGCTGGGACCGTGTATTATAAATGGAAAAGTTCCTAATAACGCTAAATGGTTTTTAATTGTATTTACAGTTTAATATTCGTTAACTACAATTTCCTCAAATTCACGGTGAATTAACTCCAACACTTCAGGAATAGTGTTTAGGTAAATAATTCCACCAGGCATGCATTCGCTACCCTGAGTATAATTTATGCTGGAACTCAAAAATGGATATATCTTCTTTGAATAGTAGTGTGTCATAAGTAATACGTAGTTTCCCAGCAAATTCTTGTTTATGAAAATTTTTTTGCAAGTCGATTTAGATTCAATTCTGATACCTTCGTCAGAATCCAGAAGCGATAACGATTCCGAAAGGGTTTTGTCTGTTGGATTAACGATCAAATGATTACATGGTAAATTGTCTTTTGATCAATTTAAAACTTATAATTAGCATATGGAAAGATTATCAAGTTGAAGTTAATCCGTAAAGGTAAAGTAAAGGATATTTATGAAACTAAGGACAACACATTAATTTTTTCTTTTTCTGACAGGGTTTCTGCCTTTGACGTTATACTAAATGATGAAATTCCTTATAAAGGAAAAGTCCTATGTGATTTTGCTCTTTTTTGGTTTAAAATCTTAAAAGGAAAAAACCACTTTAGGAGAAGGGTAGATCCCAGCAAGATTGAAGTAACAAAGCTGAACATGATTCCAATAGAGTGTGTAGTTCGATCGTATTTATACGGAAGCTTATATTCTAGGTATCTTCAAAATGACGTAGATATTACCGGGACCGAGAAATACTTTGCAAATAAGGATTTGCAATTAGCTTCAAAATTACCAGACCTGCTGTTTGATCCAACTACTAAATCTGATCAGCATGACAAACCTCTCTCCGAAACAGAAATTCTTAAAAATAGGATAGTAAGTCATAGGGAATTTTCGCAATTAAAAAAACTATCTTTGGACTTGTTTTCACAAGTAAACGCGATCGTTTCTGCATCCGGTTTTATTCTCTCAGATATCAAATTTGAATTCGGAAAAGATCCAAAGACAGGAGAAATCATGCTCGGGGATTCGATTGGACCGGATGAATTTAGAATATGGAATAAAGATGATTACCAGGTTGGACAAATTCAGGACAGTTATGACAAACAAATACTAAGAGATTGGCTGGAGGACATCGGTTTCAGACAAGAAGTAGACAAATGCAACAATAACAATACACACCCAAGGATTCCAAAGCTACCAAAAGGCATAATCGAAAAAGTGTCTCAAAGGTACATTGATGCCTATGAACGCATTACAAGATCTACTTTTGAGAAGTTGGACTAATCAATTTATCAAACGTATGGAGTGATTGTTATTTATTCAACCAGTATAAGTAGCAAGCCCTGTTTGGAAGGGTCTCTCAATAATTCTACTATCTTTCTAGGAATGTGTATGGCGCTAATATTACAATTCAGACACAGAGTTCGATTACAAATAAATTCGCTTTTTCTTAAAACAATATCATGATTATGAGTAAGGATTAGATTATCATTACCAAACCCATGAATTTTAATATTAAACGGTTCAACAATCAATTCTATTTCTACGAAAGAATGATTAGTCTTGATCTTATTTTTCATATCACTAGTCAAATCGGAACATGATTTGTTTGCATTAACGCCTATAATACAATCTCCTCTAAATGTCAAGTGCGGATCTTTGGTGACCTCAATGGTTCGTGCATGAAGAGATCGAATATTTTTATGGCCGTAAAATTGGATTTCTTCTGTTAACAACTAGCCGATTTTATTCATGTTCTTAGGTAAATAACCCTTTATTTTTTAAATAAGGTAACTATAAATAAAGATTTAGAAGTAATCTAGTTGATTTGTTACCAGCAGCAGCAGGTTATGATAGAGGAATTACTGTTTTCTCACCTGATGGGCGATTATATCAGGTTGAATATGCAATTGAAACCGTTAGGAGAGGCACATTAGCTTTAGGGATCAAAAGCACTGATGGTGTAATCCTTGCAGTAGAAGAAAAAACGAGAAAATTGCAAATATCTAATGTAACTCAAAAAATATTTCAAATAGATGATCATATAGGTCTTGCCGCAGCAGGGTATATTCCAGACGCTCGCACTCAGGTTGACCATGCACGATTTTTTGCCCAGAGCAACCGTCTTATTTATGATGAAGTAGTTGACGTTGAAGGCGTCGCAAAAAATTTAGCTGATATGGCCCAACAGTATACTCAATATGCCGGAGCCAGACCTTTCGGCGTTGCGTTGATATTAGCAGGTGTCGACAAGAATGGAATTGGCTTGTATCTTACTGACCCAAGCGGTACATACATCGGATATGATGCTGTAGCAATTGGTGCGGGAAGCGAACAAGTAACTGAACACTTGGAAAAGAATTATAAAAATGATATTGGTCTCGATAAAGCTTGCGTACTTGCCATAGAGTCTATTTTCATGGTGAGTGAAGAAAAGACTGGCACTAAACATATCAGATTGGCTGTGATTGATTCGAAATCAAAAACTTTGCGAATGATGTCGTTGGAAGAAATAGAGAATTATTCAAAACAAGTTCAAAGTAAAGAAAGTCAGTCTTGACTGGATTTAATAAAATATTATCATACTCGTTTTTTCTATGAATATCCCACCCTTTAAATAATTCTTATTTTATTGAAAAATTGATTATCAATGGCAATAGAAATTGGTTCCAAAGCACCTAATTTGCAACTTTCTAAATGGGTACAAGGTACACCAACTAATATAGATGACTTGGTGGGAAATGTAGTCGTTATTGAAGTATTTCAAGTTAACTGTCCCGGATGTTTCCTGTATGGAATTCCGCAGGCAGTTTCGCTGTATGAAAAATATAAGGATAAAAATGTCAAGGTGATAGGAGTCGCCACTGCATTCGAAGATTATGACAAAAACACCTTACAAAACCTTGAACTTTTGCTTTCAGAAAGTCAAGTTATTGGAGAGACATTTAAGGCATTAAAACAACACGGTAAATTGATTGATGGAAATAAGTTATATTACAAGATACCATTTCCTGTATCTTTCGATAAGGTTATCAAAATGCCCGTCGAAGTTTCAGACAAAATGATTTTTGATTTTATAGAAATATATTTTTCTGATTTTTCTACATTTTCTGACAAAGATAAAAACGACCTAATTGACAAGGTACGAAATTATTTACAGAATAAGGATTTTTCGGCATTGACATTTGAGACTTATAGGCTGAGGGGAACACCTTCTTCTATAGTTATTGATAAAGAGGGAATATTGAGGTATAGTTTTTTTGGATCTGAAGGTTATTTGGAAGGAGCAGTAAACGAGTTGCGAAATGAGCGGTGATTTATATTTCAACTTCATTGAGATTTGATGTTTCCATTCCAGATTCATTCCTTTATGATGTTTCGACAGAAATTGATAAAACACTGAAGATCTTTCAATTATCAAGAGCTTTATCGATTTTTAGGGTTAATAATGTATATATATATCATGACAAAATACTGAACGCAAGCAAAAATGATCTTCAATTTATGGTAACTATTCTAGAATATCTTGATACACCTCAATATTTAAGGAGGAAACTTTATCCTAAACTTGAAATATTAAAAAATGTTGGAAAGCTCCATCCAGTAAGATCGCATCATCATAAAGACAGGGTAGAAATAAGAGACGTAAAAAGTGGCGAAGTTAGGGTCGGGGTCGTTGAGAAAGGACGGGACGCCTATTTTGTAGATGTTGGATTAAGCATTCCAATTGAGTATAATGGAAAATATAAACATGATGGTAGGAAAGTTAATGTAAAGTTATTAAAACACAAGAATTCCATTGATGCAATTGATATCGAAAAAAACGAAATAACTGAGCTATATTGGGGATACAACGTATATCAAATAAAAGATTTGAAAAATATTATGGAAAAATTTCCGATATCAAACATTATCCTTACCTCGAAACATGCGAAATACTTTAACCCCTCTGATAACGAGTTCTCTAAGATGAATCGATCTTCAGACAATAATTCAATTTTAGTTGTTTTTGGATCACCAAAATTTGGGTTAAATTCGATTTTGTCAAAGGATAAAATGAACATTTCTAAATATTATTCCTATAACTTCTTTCCAAATCAAGGTACCCAAACCGTTAGGTTAGAGGAATCAATATACGGAGTATTGTCTATCCTGAATATTTGTTTATTTTCTCTCTAGTCCGTTAATAGCGATAATAAACTTATTAAAGGGATCCGAAAAATTTTTGTATCTATGGGTCACCGAAAATATAGCGCACCACGAAGAGGTAGTATTGCATTTCGACCACGGGCCAGAGCACAGAGCTTAGAAGCTCGAATCAGAACATGGCCCGAAGATTTTAGTCGTAATAATGTTGGCTTGGTTGGATTTGCCGGATTTAAAGTAGGTCAAATTCAGGTAATGACAGTTGATGATAAGGAGAAGACACCAAATTATGGTAAGCCATTAATGAATCATTCTACAGTGATATCCTTGCCGCCTTTAAAAATAGTTGGAATTCGAGGTTATTCCGAAGATGGGTATGGTAAGCATGCATTATTCGATGTATATTCTAAAGAAAGCATTAAAGATTTATCTTCAAAGTACAAAACCAAGTATTCAGAGGATGGATTAAAAAAAGCTGAAGGAATGATCGGATCTGTTAAACACTTAAACGCTGTAGTTGCAGTGTTTCCTAATAAAATCGGAATATCGCAGAAAGTCCCATTTATATATGAAATTCCAGTATCTGGCGGTGATAATCAGGTCAAGTTTGAATTCTTAAAGTCTAAACTAGGTCAAGAAGTTAGAGTAACCGATGTTTTCAAAACAGGACAGAATATCGATGTTCATGGGATAACTAGAGGTAAGGGTGTTGAAGGTCCAATTACGAGATTTGGTGTTAAGAGAAAACAACACAAATCAAGGAAAAGTGTTAGAGCTGTTGGAACGTTAGGTCCTATATCACCGGCAGTGGTAATGTATACTGTGGCAAGACAAGGACAAAGAGGGTTTCACCAGCGTACAGAATATAACAAAAGGATCCTAGTTATGTCAAATTCCGATAATACCGAATTGGTAAATATTAATCCAAAAGGAGGGTTCAAACATTTTGGGTTAGTAGATGGAGATTATATGATAGTGAGAGGAACTATACCTGGAGTACCGAAGAGATTAATAAAGTTGAGACAACCTATAAGGAGCAAACAATCAAAAATAAGTGAACCCAAGGTATTGGAGGTAATTGTATAGATGAAGACAAAACTATTCGACTTAAAAGGTAATCAAACCGAAGATATAGATCTACCTCCATTGTTTAATTTTCCATATCGTCCTGAGATTATTAAAAAGGCATTCGTTAATCTGTATTCTCACCGTTTCCAGAAACAGGGTAGGTATCCAGCTGCTGGGGAAATTGTGAGTGCTGAATCTAGGAATACCGGTTTAGGCATCGCCCGTCTTGCAAGAGCAAGAGGTGAAGGATTTTCTCGTGCAGGCCAAGCAGCCGGAGTAGCTGGTGTAAGAAAAGGCAGGCTCGCACATCCACCAGAATCTTGGAAGGTCACTCATAAAAAACTGAACAAAAAGGAAAACACTATAGCTCTTCTCTCTGCTATATCGTCAACCCGCCAAAGCGAACTAATAATCAACAGAGGTCATTTAATAGAAGGGTTAAAATCTTTTCCAATTGTAGTAACTAACGATTTAGAAAATGTGAGCAAAACCAAAAACTTGCTTGACGTTTTACGTCTACTAGGATTAGAAGAAGATGTTAAAAGAGTTGAACAATCCATTAAGAAGCGTTCTGGGAAGGCCAAGAGGAGAGGCCGTCCTAACCGAGTTGGCAAAAGTGCATTAATAGTTGTTGGTAATAGTGACTGTGAGTTATTGAAATTGGATAATTCGATACCTGGGATTGGGATAAAATGCGTAAAGGATATAAGTGTTTTAGATCTTGCACCCGGTGCCAGACCAATAAGGCTAGTGGTGTTCTCGCAAAATTCATTAGAAGAATTGAGTAATCTGAAAATTCCGAAAAATATAATCCTGGAGAACTCGACATGAATGAATTTATATATAATAAAAAAATTGAAATAAATGCCGATATCGCGAGTAAGATAATACTCGAGCCTTATGTAACCGAAAAGACTTTTAATATAATAGAAAAAGAGAACAAACTTAGTTTTATTGTCCATAATAAGGCCAACAAAGGTCAAATCATCAAAGCAATGAAGATAATCTATGAGGCAGAGATTAGTGAAGTAAATACTTTTAATACCATTAGAGGTAAGAAAGCAATTATGAAATTTAAGAATGTGGATGGCGCAAGACAGCTCGCAACTAATTTAGGTTTGGTGTAAAATATGGAAAATTATGCTAAAGAGACTGAATTAAAAATTATTTGTAGGATTAGGTAAAAAAAATGGTACGCGAATTTAAATTCAAAGGATATTCCGGCGAACAAATCCAAAAACTTTCAATTGAGACACTTATGCCACTCTTAAATTCAAGGCAGAGGCGATCTTTGGACAAGAGGCTATCTACTTATATGAATGATGAAAAGAGAAAATTCAGAGAAGATTTGAAATTAGCTAGGGATGGTAAACTTAAAGGTCAATTAAAAACCCATCTAAGGGATATGATTATTTTGCCCGACATGATAGGATTAACGGTATTGGTTCACAATGGAAAAGAATTTGTTTCTTATGTTATAAAGCCTGAAATGGTCGGTCATTATCTAGGGGAATATGCTATTACCAATAAACGAGTTCAACATGGAACACCTGGTGTTGGTTCATCACGATCCAGCTTGTATGTCCCATTAAAGTGATATAGATGCCGGATTATTCTTATTCTTTTCAAAAGTATGAAAAGTCAAGACATGTAAGGGCTGCAATAAGGGACAAATCTATCTCCCATAAGCATTCTAGAGAAATTGCTATAGCCATAAACAACAAAAGTATAGAAAAAGCAAGGGAGTTTCTGGAGGATGTTTTGATAAGAAAAATAGCAGTTCCGTACAGGAGATATAACAATGAAGTAGCTCATAGATCAAACATACGAGATGGTTTTTGTTCTGGGAGATACCCACACAAATCAACATCCGAGTTCTTGAAGATGCTAGACAATCTAGAATCTAATGCAGAGTACAAGGGAATGGATTTGGATAGACTCAAAATCATTTCCGTAGTTGTTCATAAGGGAACAAAATTGAAGAGATTCACCCCGAGAGCTATGGGAAGAGCAAGTCCCAAATATGATACTCTGGTTCATGTTGAAATTGTAGCCATGGAAGGTAGGTCATCTTAATTGAACGCAATCAAAAACGTTTTAAAAAACAATTATCGTAATACTGAATTGGACGAATTTCTAAAAGAGGAATTAAAGGATGCCGGATTTGGAGGTGCTGATATTCAAAAATCTCCTCTGGGTACTAGACTAACCTTGTACGTGACGAGACCGGGACTTGTTATTGGAAGGAAGGGAAGTGGTATTAGGGATCTTACGTCTAAGTTGGAGGTAAGATTTGGATTAACCAATCCACAAATTTCAGTAGTTGAGGTAGAAGTACCCGAATTAAATCCTAAGATAATGTGCAACAGGCTAGCACAACTCATTGAAAGAGGCACGGCTTTCAGACGAGCTGCATTGTGGACAGTAAAAACCATAGAGAATGCTGGAGCACTAGGTGTTGAGGTGACAATTTCCGGAAAGTTACGTAGCGAAAGAGCTCATTTTGAAAAACATACTTCTGGGATTATTCCAAAAAGTGGTAACATGGCGGATAAAGTCGTCCGTGAAGGCATTGCACACGTCCTAACAAAAATGGGAATTATGGGAATTAGACTTAAGATTGCGATAAAAAATGCTACACCACCAGAATTTGAACTCATAACTAATTTCAAAGATCACAATAATCAAAAAAGCCAAGCAGATGATAAAAATCTGTCAGGTTCAAATGAGAGTAATATGCCGGACCCTAATGAAACAAAACAGCAGAAAGAAATAATAGAAAATAAAGGAGAGATAAATAAATAATTGTCAAGAAATAAGACCAAAACATTAAGACAATTTAACGATGATGATCTTAAGGATAAACTAAGTGATTTGAAAGTCGATCTAGCCAAGCTTCGTTCTGAGGCAATTAAGGGGACTTTAAAGAAAGAAGCTGGAGTAATTAGGTGGAAGAGAAGAGACATAGCAAGAATACTTACGTTGATGAATGAAAGAACTGGAGGTAAGAAGTAGAAAATGCAGGCAGGCAACCAAATTCACTATAATGAATATCTTGGCAAATTTGTTAAAATTAACAAAGCAAGGAATGCGAGGAATTCCAACATATCCGGAACTGTTGTGAACGAAACAAAGAATATGTTATACTTGAGTGATCATAAAAGCAAAAACGTCATAAAGGTTCCCAAAGGTGAAATCTGTGAATATGAAATTTGCCATAATAGTGGAACTTGTACACTCGATGGCAAGCGATTATTAGGCAGGCCCGAGGAATTAGTTAACAAAGTAAAGTGATTATTATGGTTAAGAATATTGGTATCCAAGTAAAAGCTCCAAAGAAGACATGCAATAATAGATATTGTCCGTTTTGCGGCTCCCTATCACTAAGAGGAAAATTGATAGTAGGGACGGTAGTTAGTCATAAAGGGAAAAATATGGTTGTTGTAGAGCGAGAATATTCAAGATTTGTAGACAAGTACAAAAGATACGAGAGAAGCAAATCCAGAATCCATGCTTTCATATCTGATTGCATGGATGTATCCGACGGAAACAAAGTCAAAATTGCAGAATGTCGACCGTTGTCGAAAACCATATCATTTGCTGTTGTGGAGGTAAGTGAATAAACTTGTCAACTAAATCAAGAGCCGTATCCTCAAGAGGAGTAGAAGAATTCAGGCCTTATGTTACGAGGGCACTTCCAATAATGGCACAACTTGTTTGCGCAGACAATACGGGCGCAAAAATACTACAAATTGCTCAAGTTACGCGGTACAAGGGGAGACATTCGAGGCTACCTGCCGCCGCCGTTGGTGATTTCGTAACGGTAACTGTAAAAAAAGGACCAGCTGAACTCAGAAAACAAATTTTTGGAGCTGTCATAGTTAGGCAGAAATACCCAATCAGGAGGTTGAATGGTGTTCGAGTATCTTTTGAAGATAATGCGGCGGTTCTGGTTACAAAAGAGGGCGAAATTAAAGGAACAGACCTGAAAGGGCCTGTGGCTGCAGAAGCAGCTGAAAAGTGGCCAAGGATTGCTAATTTAGCATCCATGATCATTTGAGTGAAAAGAAAATGAAAAGAAAGTCAAATAATATATGTTCAAATTTATCCAGCAATCTAAAGAAGGAGTACAATAGGAGGAGCTTGAGAATAGTCAAAGGAGATTCAGTCAAAATCATGAGAGGCGAATACAAAGGCGTAGAAGGAAAGGTAGAGAAATTAAATACTTTGAAGGGGCGATTAAGTATAGAGGGCGTTCAAAGGGAAAAAATCAAAGGCGGTCAAGTTAAAGTTCAGATTCATGCCTCCAATGTTCGTATTATGTCATTGCTCCTGGATGACAAATATCGAAAGAATAAGATAGGAAATCAGGAACAAATTAATAAATCATCAAGAAAACAAACAGTGAAAACACCTGAAAAAAATGAGGAAAAGAAGTGAAAATTAAATGGTAAAAAAAAGTGGAAGTACTAAATTAAAAAGACAAATGGCGCCTAAATTTTGGGATATTAAACGAAAAGACTCTCCTTTCATCCTGGCACCTAGGCCTGGCCCTTATTCAAAAACAAAATGCTATTCGATCGGTGTATTGATTCGTGATGTTTTGCACCTATGTTTTAATTTAACTGAAGCTAAGAGAATATTAAACTCTGGACAAATCAAAGTGGATGGTAAAATTAGAAGGGATGGGCGTTTTGGTGTCGGAATTATGGATGTTGTAGAGGTAGTACCAAATGGGGTAGCTTATAGAATGGTGCCGAAAGGTTCAAAATTACTAGTTCCCACTCAAACTACAGAAAAATCATTAAAATTGTTAAAGATTACTAGTAAGGTAAGCTATCGAGGAAATAAAATTCAATACGGGTTTCACGATGGCAAAACCTTGATATCGGATAATAAAGATATGAATGTAGGTGATTCCTGTCTGGTAACAATTCCTGAAATAAATATAGAACAACATATTAAGTTTGAGACTGGATGTAGTATTCTTGTAGTTCAGGGTGAAAACGCTGGTAAGATTGGTAAAGTAGAAGAGATTAAGGATGGGATGTTTTCGTTACCTAAAAGAGTAGTGTTAACATTGGATGAAAAAACCGTGGAATTACCAGTTGGTATAGTAATGCCGGTCGGTGTTGAAAAACCTGTATTGGAGGTGTTAGTTAATGAGTGAAAATAAGATCAACCTTATGAAAGAAATTCACGTTTCTAAGGTGGTCATTAATATTGGTGTAGGTAAATCGGGAGATCCTGTTGAGAAAGCCAAATATGCTTTATCTGAGCTAACCGGTAAAACTCCAAGTGTAAGGGGTGCAAAAAAAAGCGTAAGGGATTTTGGCATTCATAAAGGTGAACCCATAGGTGCAATGGTTACCCTGAGACGAACAGATGCCACAAACTTTTTAAGACGAGTAATGGAATCAAAGAGGAATGTGATAAAGAATTCATCATTTGATAATAATGGTAACATATCGTTTGGAATCCATGAACATATTGATATCCCTGGTACAAAGTACAATCCTGATATCGGTATATTTGGAATGGATGTATGCGCCGCATTGACAAGACCTGGCTACAGAGTTTCCAAAAGGAGAAATCCGAGTAAGATCGGCAAAAATCATAAAATTACAAAAGATGAGTCGATAGAATTCTTTAAGGCTCAATTTGGAGTTGAAGTCAATTGAAAATTAAAATTAGAGATTACGCCCTCACGGGAAGAAAGAAGTTGGCCCACGGCAAGGGTACCCGTTGGTGCAAAAGGTGTGGATCTTTTAGTGGAATGATTTGTTCCTATGATCTTATGTTATGCAGAAGATGTTTTAGAGAAGTTGCCTTCTCACTAGGGTTCAGGAAATACGAATAGGTGATTATGAATGCCAGCATTAAATATTTTGTCTAATCTATTTACCACTTTATATAACAATGAAATGAGAAGGAAGCGAGAATGCATAGTATTACCAGCGTCAAAATTCTCAAGTGAAGTTTTAAGGGTCATGCAAAAGCAGAGATATATTGGAGAATTCGAACAGGTTGACGACGGGAGATTGGGTAAATTCAGAATACAACTCTTAGCAAAAATTAATAAATGTGGAATAATTACTCCTAGATTTAGTGTAAAGAAGGATCGATACTTAGATTGGGAACGTCAGTTTCTTCCTTCTTATAACATGGGTATTTTAATAGTATCCACTAGTAAAGGAATTATGTCTCACCATGATGCTCAAAATGAAGGATTAGGAGGTGCACTTTTAGGTTATGTCTACTAAACCCGAATTTTACGCAAATGAGATTGTTATTCCAGATGGTATATCGGTGAATAAAGATCAGAATCTCATTACAACAAACGGCTCAAACGGAAAAGTTCAAAAGGATTTTACGAAGATTCATGCATTAATAGAAGTTGGTAAAGAAAAGATTACAATACGATCTTACGGAAATAGGAAAAGCGATTTTGCATTGGTCAACACGGTGCATAGTCATATTAGGAATATGATAAAGGGTTCAACCACTGGATTCACATATAAACTAAAAATCGTATTTGCACACTTTCCTATATCCGTTAAGATTAAAGGACAGGATGTTTATATCGAAAACTTTTTTGGAGAACGATCATCTAGGGTGTCAAAGATCCTAGGGAAGGATACTAAGGTTACTGTTCAAGGTGATGATATTTTGATCACAGGACCAAATATTGAAAATGTATCCCAAACAGCAGCAAATATCGAATCTTCTACAAGGATAAAAAATAAAGACTCTAGGGTGTTTCTTGATGGGGTATACATATACTCCAAAGCCTAGATCTCCGAGAAAAAGTAACCTTTTTAACATTTTTAGAATTAGTAAGATTTGATCATTACATTTAGTTCTTGAGCAAGAAATCAAAGCAGGAAACATAACATTTATTTATTCTTTACAATTTTTAATAGCATAGTGCCGCTGTAGCTCAGCTTGGTAGAGCAAATTCATGATGGATACATTATGAAGCTTAACTGGCTGTTAACCAGTAGGTCATCAGTCCGAGTCTGATCAGCGGCGCTCTGATTAAATTAAAACGAAACTATGTCCAATGCTATTGCATCGGATAACAAATAAGTATGTCTGTTCCCTGAAACAAAATTATTATTAATATCTATTCTAGGAACCCACCTATTAGAAGACGTGAACAGTCTTTCTTTTTTCATCCTGTTTTCAAGCTCTTCTATATCTAATTCAATCTCTTCTATCTCTTCAGTTTCCAGATGTTGAATTATCACTAAAATTTTTTTAATCAAAACCCGGTCCCCATTTTTGGAGAAGTCACGATTTCTTTCGTCTTCTTCAATGATTTTTATTTTGATCTGTTTTCGGTTGAATGCGTCTCTACTCATTAGCATTCTGTCACTCAAATATCCTTCATAGCCCATTGAGAATCATTGTACATGAGTTGTTAAGAATTATTTTAATCTTTTAATTTTAATTTTGGTGAATTCTAAGTTTAATTTGTAATCTTTAATGCTGACTTGGGAAATTCTTATTCTATCATTGGGTAATATACTTTGATCAACGCTCCCAATCATTCGTATTCCTGAAAACTCGCCTATACCATAATACCCTACTAAGTCTGAAAGATTAGAAAAGGATTTTTCAAGCAGGACACCCTTTCTATTGATTTTTCTAAAACCACATTTCCTGAAACAGGAGTTGCAATAATGATTCGGCGGCCAGATATGAATTTTGCAACTAAAGCAATAGGTGGTAATTAAGAAGCCTTTCTTGGCGGTATCAAAAATAACATCCATTAACGTCATCTTGGGTTATTTTTGAAGAATTATTACAGTAGTTGAGGTACCTGCAGCTGCCATGTTGTGAACCAGACCGCTCTTGCAACCTTTTTTTTGTCTTAAACCTGCCTTTCCTTGCAATTGAATTACTATTTCGTTGGTCTGATCGATCCCAGTCGCACCAATGGGATGACCGCATCCGAGTAGTCCTCCTCTCACGTTTGTATAGAGCGTGTTTTTGTCTATGAATCTTCTTCCCTGCCCCTTTTCGGCAAACCCAATATCTTCGTAGGCTAAGAGCTCTAAAATTGTAAATGCGTCATGAATCTCTACGATATCAATGTTTTTAGGTTCCAAGTTTGATTGTTGAAACGCATCTCTTGCTGCTATTCTCGTTGATAGTATGTAATCAAGATTATTTGAAATGGATGCAAAGCTAGCACCTTGGTTATTCTGGGAAATACCCTTGATCCAAATAGGTATTTCAGTTCTCTTTGCCATTGCTTCAGACAAAACGAGTATTGACGAGGATCCTTCGCAAGGATAACAACAATCAAACTTTTTCAATGGTTCTGCCACCATTTTTGAATTAACTATTGTTGAATAGGTAAAGTGTTTGTCATAGAAAAACGCATTAATGTTTTTATTAGCATTCATATGATTTTTAAAAGAAACAATTGCTAGATCTTCTTCTGTCGTTCCATACTTTCGAAAGTGGTTTTGGGCATATAGTGATGCCCAGTGAACTGGCATATCATATTGTCCCCTGGAGATGTCCCAAGTCAATTTGTTTCCTTGACTGTTCTGCTTTTCTACTCCTGTTACTAGCACCGCATTACATAATCCTGATTTTATCAATGAGTATGCCAACATGATACCACTGGTACCTGAATTACATAAATTTTCGATCTTGGTCGAAAATTTTGGCCTGATGCCTACCATTTCTGAAACTATATTACCCAAATATGAATCATTAGAGCTACTTGATACAATTAGACCATCTACTTCAAACTTTTGAATTTGTGTCCTCCCAAGTAGATCAATTATGGATTTACTAGCTAATTCAGCAGGTGTAGAGTCTGAGGCCTTGGCAAATTTTTGAGTATTGGTAGAATCAATTGCTATTTCCATAAATCTGTAAATTCCTTGTAGTTCAAAATGCCGTTAGTGTCTTTTACAGGATTAATTTGTAGTATTGGTAAATCGATACCTATTTTTTTAAACCTTTTAATCTGGTTATTGCAATCATTTATAGAACCTGCTATGACAAAGTCATTAAGCATCTCATTGGGAATATTTCTAATTGACTCTTCTAGACCATACTTGCTGTAATCATTATAGATTTTTTCAACTACTGACTTGTATTTTGTTTTAATCAATGAATCATAGTAAATTCTGCCTACTGATATATAAAAAGCCAAAGTCTTGGCAGCTCTGAGAGTAGCCTTTGTAGGATCTTTATTTGAAACGGAGGTGATAATTACAAGAGCTTTCATGAACTTTTGATTATGATTTTCAAAATTGATGTTCTCAATCACCATCTCTAACTCATCTTTTGGCTTTAGGTAGAGGATTACTCCATCTGCATACTTTTTAGCAACGCCGATCATTCCTGAATTTACGGCTGCAACATAGATAGGAATATCATCCCTAGAGTGTTCAAGCAGCTTAAAATTTTTAATATTTACTGTTTGTCCATGATAGTTAACTTTTTTCGACTTTAACAACAGTTTTATTGATTGAACATATTCTTTCATTCTGATTAATGGTTTTTCAAATTTGATCCCATGAAGGTTCTCCACTAAGATAGAAGTGCTTGTGCCAAGGCCTATAATGGCTCGGTTATCTGATAGGTTATCCAATGTAATGCCGCCCATACTAATCGTCGCTGGAGTTCTAGAATAGATGTTTACAATAGATGTTCCTATTTTTATTCTGTTTGTAACTTGGGAAATAGCCCCAAGGGTTGAAAAAACCTCCTTTCCCCAGGACTCTGGGGCCCAGATGGAATGAATACTTTCATTTTTGTCCACTATTGTTGCAAATTCGAGGATCTCTTTTGACTTTAATAATGATCCAATGCTAAATCCTATTTTTTCCATCATGCTTGTTTGGAATTTATCCTGGATAGCTCTTTGGATGATTCTTCGATATCTTTGTGGGAATCAATTGATTTCCAGAATGATTTTTCAAATTTCTTTGCTTTTAATTTTTGTTCGTTTGCCATGGCAGGCAGTGCTGTTGTTTCAATGTTTCCTTTATCGGGTAGGAAGTCGAAAATTTCTTGGTTAAAAAAATAAATACCCGCATTGATCCATTTATCGATTATATTCGGTTTTTCTTTGAATCCAGTCACAAATTGCTGGTCATTAAAATCTACAATCCCAAAAGGGCTTTTTAACGGAACCACTGCTATAGAGTTATAATCGTTCTTGTGAGATAGGATATTAAAATCTATGTTGGTTAATATATCGCCATTGATCATGAAGAAGCCATTTTTTTCATCCTTTAGAAGCGCTTGTGTGTTTTTCAGAGCGCCGCCGGTACCTAGTGGTTCCTCTTCTACCATATAGGCAACTTTGACCTTGAACTTGTTTCCACTCGCAATATGATTTATGATTTGCTCCTTCAAATAGCCGACACAAATGATAATTTCTGTTATGTTATTTTTAGACAATAGCTTTATTTGCCACTCGATAATGGGCTTACCTAGGATTTCTATCATCGGTTTCGGGCGGTTATCTGTGATCGGTTTAAGCCTTTTACCAAATCCCCCCGCTAATATTACTCCTTTCAAAACATATTAACTGATTTGATTTAAGATATATTTTTTCCTATTGTCGTCTTGAAAAAGGTTACCTATAACAGGAATTTACACTATACCTTGATAATTTGAATATAGTATCTACTATGATGATAGTGTTATTACTATGATGATAGTGTTATTACTATGATGATAGTGTTATTACTATGATGATAGTGTTATTACTATGATGATAGTGTTATTACTATGATGATAGTGTTATTACTATGATGATAGTATAATAACT
>Ga0136617_10000823_pt1 | contig 26922 bp, 23 predicted proteins | sample AntDrymUQ3222106_2_FD_129672 | JGI IMG/M metagenome (GOLD analysis project Ga0136617, IMG submission 129672) | Polar desert sand microbial communities from Dry Valleys, Antarctica - metaG UQ322 (21.06) | ecosystem: Environmental > Terrestrial > Soil > Desert | place: Antarctica: Dry Valley...
CACCGCCGGCAGAGGTCCCATCTCGCGCAGCAGCCCGACCCGGGCTCCGTATCCCAGGCCCAGGGCGAAATCCCCGATTGTGGTGGCGCCGGGATCAACGGTGAGGTTGTCGATCTGATTGGTGGGGAGGAGTTGCGCCGATCCGAGGAGGTCCACTGCAAGCAGTCCTGACGGCATGCCCTTGTAGATGCCCAGAGCGGCTTCGGCCAGGGGAGCCGGGGCCCAGAACTTGTCGCCGGCGGGCACGGCGGAGCCGGCCCCATTGTACGCCAGGTCGGGGAGGACCACCTCGACTGCGTTGGCCCGCACCGTAAACCCAGCGTGGCCCAGGCCACCCAAAGTTCCGGCGGAACCAATGGTCGGGTTTCCGCCGCTCGCCAGCACACCCATCACCGGATGAAACGCCCGGGTGCCGTCCACCGCCGCCGCGCAGATCCGCCGGGCGCTGGAGAGATAGGCCGAGCACTCAGGCGTTTGAGCGTAGACGGGCAGAGTAGCGGCGGCCAGGATCAGCCCGGCGATGAGGAGAGCGGCGCGCATCGTATTCTCCGTTACGGACGGGCGAAACGCACGGTCCGGCTGCCGCGATGGATCTCGCCCATCACCCAGGTAGGGACCCCATCGGCCGCGGCGGCGCTTTGAGCGGCCGAGACGGCATCTGGGGGCAGCACGGCGATGAAGCCCACCCCAAGGTTGAATACGTCACGCATTTCCCTGGTGGAGACCCGCCCGGCCTGCTGCAGCGTCGTGAAAAGCGGCGGTAGCTCCCAACTGTCGGGATCCACCATCGCGACGCAATCAGCAGGCAATATCCGCACCAGGTTACCCCCGATTCCCCCTCCCGTAATGTGGGCTAAGCCGTGTACTCGGTCTAACACCGGTAGCACGCTTCGATAGTAGCTCCGGTGTACCGCAAGTAGCGCCGCGGCGGCGCTTCCACCGGTCCCACCCAGCTGGTCCGAGAGCCTCAGGCCCATCAGTTCCAGAATGATCCGCCGAGCTAGTGTGTAACCGTTGGTGTGCAGTCCGGTAGATGCGTAACCCAGCAGCACGTCGCCCGGCACGATAGCGTCTCCATGAAGCGCCTGGTCTTCTTCGACAACGCCGATGATGGTACCAGCCAGGTCGTATGTCCCCGGCTGGTACAGTCCGGGCATCTGCGCAGTCTCCCCGCCCGCGAGCGCCATACCATGGGACCGGCACCCGCGTACGATGCCTTCGACGATGCCCGCGATCTGATCGATGTCGATACCCGCACCGGCGATGTAATCCATGAACGCAATCGGGGCGGCGCCGTGCACCAGGATGTCGTTCACGCTGTGGTTGACGAGATCCTCGCCAACGGTATCGAACCTTTGCGCCTGCAACGCCACCAACACCTTGGTTCCAACGCCATCGGTACTCAGAACCAGCGTCGGTTTGCGCATGCCAGGCGGGACCCGAACCATTCCCCCGAACGCGCCCACGCGCCCGGCGGACAACGCGGTGCGCGTACCGGCTACGAGTGTTCCGATGCGGGCCTTGGCTTCCTCGGCCGCCTCGAGATCCACGCCGGCGGCGGCGTACTCACGAGGCTCACCATAGCTGCCGGGCTGGCCCACGGTTCTGTTCACGCCAGCGCCTGGGCGAGTGGCACATGCGTCAGATCCTGAAAGGCGCGAACTCTGGTTTCCACCGCCTTCAGGTCTACCTTCTCGAAGCCTCGGATGCCGAACTGCTCTACGGCGTACGACCCCATCGCCGCGCCATAGACCATGGCTCGCCGCAGGTTGTCCTCCGTTATCGACTGAGTGCGTGCCAGGTAGGCCATGAACCCGCCGGCGAACGCGTCACCCGCGCCGGTGGGATCGAATACGGTCTCCAGCGGGAACGCGGGCACGTAAAAAGTGCGGTTTGCCTCGATGAGGAGCGCTCCGTGCTCACCCTGCTTGATGACAACGCGCTTGGGACCGTGCCCCAGAATCCAACGCCCGGCACGGTGAATGTTCCAGTCGCCGCTCAGCTCGCGTGCTTCGCTGTCATTCACCATGAGCACGTCTACCCGGCTCAACAGCCGGAGGATGGCCGACTTTTTACTTTGGATCCAGTAGTTCATGGTGTCGCACACCACCAGCTCGGCCTGCTCCACCTGCTCGAGGACGCCGAGCTGGAGATCGGGATCGATGTTACCCAGAAAGAGATAACGCGCCGACCGGAATTTGGCCGGCAGTTTGGGCTGGAAGTCCGCGAACACCCCGAGGCGGGTTTCCAGCGTCTCGCGGCTCTGAAGATCGTAGGAATACTTCCCCTTCCAGCGGAAGCTTTCTCCCGCGGCCCGCTCGACTCCAGACCAGTCGATCCCTCGCTGCGCCAGCCGCTCGAGCTCGGCGTAGGGGTAGTCGTGCCCCACCACACCGACCACCTGTACCGGGTGAAGAATCGAGCCCGCTACACTGAAGTACACAGCCGATCCGCCCAGGGCATCGGCTGTTTCGCCAAACGGAGTGAAGATCGAGTCGAGCGCTACGCTTCCGACCACGAGAAGGGTCATCGGGTCACATCCGGTCCGGAGCGGAGATGCCGAGAAGGGCCAGCGCATTGGCGAGAACGATCCGGGCCGCACGCGCCAGCAAGAGGCGGGCGTGCTCGGTGGCCTCGCCCTCCGGCGCGCCGACAGCGCGGGTATGGTGGTACCACCCGTGAACCACCGTAGCCAGGTCGTGCAGATAGGTGGTGATCCGGTGCGGCTCCCGCTCGCGGGCCGCACCGGCGGTCACCTCAGGGAACGCCGCGAGCTTCTTCAGGAGCTCCGTGTCCTGCGGGGCCGCCAGTGCCGCCAGGTCGAGGGTCCCGCCGATTGACTGCGGGTCCCGGTCCGCGGTACGGAAAATTCCGCTCAATCTGGCGTGGGCCATCTGAACATAGAAGACCGGGTTCTTATCCGTCTGCTCGCGGGCGAGGTCGACATCGAAGATGAGTTGCGAGTCGCCTTTGCGCATGAGGAAAAAGTAGCGAACCGCATCGACACCGACGTCGTCGATGAGATCGCGAACAGTTACGTAACTCCCCGCGCGCTTGGAAATTCTCACTTCTTCGCCCGCCCTCATGACCGTCACCATCTGATGCAGCACGTACTCGGGGTAGTCGGCGGGCACGCCCATCTCCAGCGCCTGGAGGCCGGCCCGCACGCGGGTGACGGTGCTATGGTGATCGGCCCCCTGAACGTTGATGGCATGGCGAAAACCGCGCTCCCACTTGGTCACGTGGTATGCCACATCGGGGACGAAATAGGTGTACGTGCCGTCCGACTTCCGCATGACACGGTCCTTGTCGTCGCCGTAGGCGGTGGTTCGAAGCCAGAGCGCCCCGTCGCTCTCGTAGGTCTGGCCCCGGGAGTTGAGCGCACCCACCACGGCATCGACCTTTCCGTCGTCGTATAAGGAGGATTCGAGATAGTAGATGTCGAAGGCAACGCCGAGCGCCTTGAGGTCGAGATCCTGCTCCCGCCGGAGCTCGCGTATGGCCAACCGGCGAACGTTATCGAGCTGGCCCGCTCGCGGGTCCTGGGGGAACTCGCGGCGGTAGGAGGCGGCAATGTCCTTGATGTACTCGCCGTGGTAGCCGCCCTCAGGAATGGAGAGCGGCTCCCCGGCCGCCTCTCGCACGCGGGCCTGAATGCTGAGCGCAAGATTGGCGATCTGGAGGCCGGCGTCATTGTAGTAGAACTCGCGACTGACCTTGTGGCCGGTCAACTCGAGTAGCGCGGCGATTGCGTCGCCCAGCGCGGCCTGGCGGCCGTGTCCCACATGGAGCGGCCCGGTCGGGTTTGCGGAAACGAATTCGACATTGACCGCAAGGCCCTGTCCACGCGCACTTCGCCCGTAGTCTGCACCTTCGGAAAGGATGCGGCGGTGGACAGTCGCGAGCTGATCGCGGGCAAGCCAGAAGTTGATGAAGCCTGGCCCGGCTATCTCGGTCTTCTCCACCAACTCAGGAGAGAGGCGAAGCTCCTGCAGCACCCGTTCGGCGGTCTTGCGCGGGTTGGTTCGCTCTCGCCGGGCCAGGACCATGGCCAGGTTGGTGGCGAGGTCGCCGTGACCGGTGTCGCGGGGGCGCTCCAGCACGAAATCGATTCCTTCGGCACCGAGGTGCGAGGCAACCCGCGACAGCTCGGCGCGGAGGGTGTCGCTCACTCGGGAGCGGCCTTCCTGGAGCCTTCGCTCGAAGACCGCTTGCCGGGTTTGGACTCCGTCTTGGCGGCGGGCTTGGGCTCGGACTTCGAGGGAGCGTCGGATTTGGAATCGGCCGCCGGCTTGGCTTCTTTGGCGGCCCCGCTGTCCGACTTCTCGGTGGGGTCCTTCCGAGGCCCCTTCCCATCCTTGCCGTAATCGGTGATGTAGAAGCCGCTGCCTTTAAATACCAGCCCCGCCCCGCCAGAGATCTTGCGCACCGCGACCTTCCCGCAAACCGGGCACTTCGCGCGGGGTTTCTCGCTCATCTTTTGAAAGAGCTCGAACTCGTGCCCTTCCGGGCACTCGTACTCATAGGTTGGCATGATTGCCCGTTTGAGGTAAACGAAATCAGCTTCTAAACTTACCGAGCCGTGGGAGAGGGTACAAGCCGACACCCTCCGAAACATTTACCACGAAGGGCACGAAGGTTTCGTCAACCTAAAACGATACGGTGAAGCCCCAAGCGTAGCCTTTCGACGTTGAAGTTGATGACGAACCCAAGGTTGAGCTCTAGAAGTTTTAGGTACGTCAACACCTGAGCTCGATTAATAGGAAGGATCTTGATGACTGACTTTACCTCTACGATTACCAAGCGAGCGACCACCAAATCGAGACGGTAGCCACACTCCACTGCCATGCCCCGATACCAGAGGGGGAGGGACACCTGCTGCTCAAAATCGATCCGACGGATAGAAAGCTCCCTACATAAGCATGCCTCATAGGCGGACTCGAGCAGTCCGGGACCTAATCGACGGTGTACCTCAATCGCAGCGCCCACAATGTCGTAAGAGACGCGATCAGCCGAAGCCTTCGTGTCCTTCGTGGTGAACATGAGTTTACAATGACCGGTCAGACCCATCTACATCGAACCGAACGCGCGCTGCTAGAGTCCGTCTTACGCCGGACGGTAGACTCCCCAGACGCCACGAAGGGTGTCGCTGATCTCGCCGAGTGTGGCGCGGGCTCGGACTGCGTCGATGATAACCGGCATGAGAGGAGCGGTGCCGGCGGCGGCGTGCCGGATGCTCTCTAGGGCTGAGGCCACTACGCTGCCATTGCGGGAACGCTTGATTTCCGCGAGTCGGGCGCGCTGCTCGGCTTCCAGCCCGGAGAAGTCGGGTGTTTCAATGGAGAGCGGCGGCGAGTCGTCGGCATACCGGTTGACCCCCACCACGATCCGGTCGCCCGCTTCCTGAGCCTTCTGCAGCTCGTACGCGCTCCGGGCGATCGCTTCCTGGAAGAAGCCGCGCTCGATTGCCCGCGCCGCTCCGCCTAAGGCATCGACGTCGGCCAGGAGGCGCCGAGCCTCCGCTTCGATGGAATCGGTAAGCGATTCGACGTAGTAGCTTCCCGCCAGCGGGTCCACCACATCAGTTATCCCCGACTCGAAGCCGAGAATCTGCTGCGTGCGAAGCGCAAGCGTAGCCGATGCCGAGGTGGGGAGGGCCAGCGCCTCGTCGTACCCGTTGGTGTGCAGTGACTGGGTGCCGCCAAGCAGGGCCGCGAGGCCCTGCAACGTCACGCGGATCACGTTGTTCAGCGGCTGCTGTGCCTGAAGGGTGACGCCACCCGTCTGGGTGTGAAAGCGCATCCTGGCGGTCGCATCGTTTGCCCCGAAGCGCTCGCGAACCACTCGCGCCCAAAGCCTTCGCGCCGCGCGAAACTTGGCGGCCTCCTCGAACAAATTGTTGTGGCTGGCGAAGAAGAACGAAAGCCTCGGCCCGAAGCTGTCGATGCTGAGGCCCGCGTTCACCGCCACCCGCACGTACTCCAGCGCGTTGGCCAGGGTGAAAGCCACCTCCTGAACGGCTGTGGCGCCGGCCTCGCGCATGTGGTACCCGCTGATCGAGATCGGATTGAAGCTCATTGCCTCCTCCGCCACGAAGCGGAAGATGTCCGCCACCAGTCTCAGTGACGGACCGGCCGGATAGATGTAAGTGCCGCGAGCAATGTATTCCTTGAGCACATCGTTCTGAACGGTTCCGGTGAGCTTGCCGCGCGGCACATCCTGCTCCTCGCCCACCACGACGTACATGGCCAGGAGGATAGCCGCGGTTGCATTGATCGTCATCGAGGTCGAAACGCGGCCCAGCGGTATTTCCCGGAACAACGTCTTGAGATCTTCAACGGTGTCGATGGCCACGCCTACCCGCCCCACCTCCCCCTGCGCCATCGGGTGGTCCGAGTCGTAGCCCATCTGGGTGGGCAGATCGAATGCCGTGGAGAGTCCCATCTGACCCGCGCCCAGGAGCTGCCGGAAACGCTGGTTGGTTTCTTGAGCGGTGCCGAATCCGGCGTACTGGCGCATGGTCCAGAGCCGCTCGGTGTACATGGTTGGGTAGGGACCGCGCGTGAACGGAAAGTGCCCGGGCCGGCCGAGATCCGTGTCCGGGTCGCCGGTCCAGTCGTCGGGACCGTAGAGGGTCTTCACAGGGCTGGTTGGGAGACTGCTCCGCTGGCGCGCGAGGCCACCCGGCGCAGCGTGTCGGCCACGAAGCCCACGTCTTCACGTGAGCCGATCACCAGCGGGGTCCGCTGGTGCAGCTTTTCAGGCATGATATCCAAGATCCGGTTCACGCCATCGGTCGCCGATCCCTCGGCCTGCTCCGCCAGGAACGCCATGGGACTGGCTTCATAGAGCAACCGCAGCTTACCACGCGGGTTCTTGGTATCCGCCGGATAGAGGAAAATGCCTCCACTGATCAGATTTCGGTGGAAATCTCCGACCAGCGATCCGATGTAGCGGCTGTTTTTTGGCGGAACCCCGTCCGGTCCCAGCTCCTCCGACGCCTCCCCCTTGAGACCCCGCACCGCTGCCTGCACGCCTTTCTCCCAGCGAGGGAAGTTGCTCTCGTTGACGCTGTAATACTTGCCGACCCGCGGAGTGATGATCCGCGGATGAGAGAGCAGGAATTCGCCTATCGTGGGGTCGAGCGTGAAGCCGTGCGCGCCCTGGCCGGTGGTATAGACCAGCATGGTGCTGGAGCCGTACATGACATAGCCCGCGGCCACCTGCTTGCACCCGGGCTGCAGCACGTCTGCCGAGGTTCCCCGGCCGGGCATGCTGACCCGCCGGTATATGCTGAAGATCGTGCCGACGGCGGAATTGACATCGATATTGGAGGAGCCGTCCAGCGGGTCGAAAAGGACAGCGTATTTTCCGACCGGATATTCCGGAGGGACTGGAATGATGTCATCATCCTCCTCCGAGCCCATCACGCACACCCTGCCGGTATGCTTCAGACAATTCTTCAACGTCTCGTTCGCGAAGATGTCGAGCTTCTGCTGCTCCTCACCCTGCACGTTCTGAATGCCGGCCGCGCCCAGAATATTGACCAGGCCGGCTCGCCGGATCGACGCAGCGATGATCTTTGCGGCAAGGCAGATGTCATAGAGGAGGTTGGAGAGCTCACCCGTTGCCTCGGGATAGCGGTCCTCCTGATCGAGGATGAAGCGTTCTATAGTGGTGACGGACGTCTGCAAAAAGGACCTCCTGTCAGGAACGTAAACGGTAAAGGGTAAACGGTGAACGGGAAGTTCGGGTGACGGTGACTTCCTGTTCACTGTTCACGGGTTCACTGTTCACGCTGTTCCTGCCGCACGTCGTACGGAGTCGAGCGTTCCCCGGACCGGATGGTCATCCGGGCACCATCCGTGGTGACGGTTATGGCGCCATCCCGGTCGGTTCGCCACACGTCCACCCGGTGGCGCCGCAGGCGGTGCAGCGTCGGCGGAGAAGGATGTCCGTATTTGTTCCGTCCCACCGAGATCACGGCTGCCTGCGGACGCAGCGAATCCAGCCACTCGTCGCCGGTGCTGTTCCGGCTTCCGTGATGCCCCACCTTGAGAAGGTCTACCGCCCCTGTCCGACTGCGCATCTCCGCCTCAGCCGGGAACCCCGCATCGCCAGCGAACAGCGCCTGAAAGCCGCCGTACTCAACCAGGAGCACCAGCGAGTCTTCATTGACATCCTCGCCCCACCCGTGCCAGCCGGGATCGGGATGCAAAACCGTGAACTTGACGCCGTCGAGAACGAAGCGGTCATTGCGGCGCGCGGCATGCCATGGAACGGCAGCAGCAGCCAGGACGTCGAGAAAGCCGTAGTACAGAGGGTCGTCAACCCGCTCTCCCGGCTCTAGCACCATTGCTGCCTGGAACCGGTCGAGCACACTGGAGACGCCGCCGAGGTGATCGGCATGAGCATGCGAGACTATCACAGCAGCAAGCTCTCGTACCCCCTGAGCCGCCAGAAAGGGCACGACCACCCTGCGGCCGGCGTCGGTGTGCGCGCTCCGCGGGCCCGCGTCGATCAGTACCCAGCGTCCGGCGGGTGTCCGGAGAACGGCACCATCTCCCTGGCCCACGTCGAGAAAATGTAACGCGAGTCCTGAACCGGTGTCAGCGGCGCGTGGCACCGAGACCCAGAGCAGGCTGCCCCACAGTACCGCTGCCGCGGCCCAACCCCAGCGCCGTAAGGCCTCAGCCAGGGTATTCCGCTTGCGGATGCACCACAGGCTGACCGCAAGACCCGCCGTCCAGGGAAGCGCCGTCCGCAGTTCCGCAACGCCCGTCGTGTGACCGCCGGGGACAGCCGCGCCGGCCGTGGCCACAACCTCCAGGAGGTGCAGGGTCAACCCCGCTCCGCTCGCGAGCGCCTCGGCAAGCCCACGCCAAACCGGATAGGCCAGCAGGCTGGCCAGTACGCCGGGCACGGCAACAGCAGCTAGTGGAATGGCGACGAAGTTGAGGGCGATGCCAATGACGGCCACCGCGCCCAGGGCTGCCGCGGTAATGGGCGCCGTTGCAAGCGTAGCCCCGACGGAGGAGCCGAGCGTCCTCCACCAGGGTGTCGCCCCCAACGTTCGGTCGGTCCAGGTGCTGAAAGTGGTGGCGCCCCACAGAGCCGCTGCGGACAGCCAGGCTCCCAGGTCTACAATCGCCCAGGGATCTACCAGAAGCACACAGAGGCAGGTTGCCGAGAGCAGAGCGTTCGTCTCGACCTTTCGCTGCCGGACTCGGCTCAAGGCCAGTAGCCCGGCGAGCGCCGCCGCGCGAGTGGCCGGAGCCGGCCAGCCAAGAAAGGCCACGTAGGCAACCGAGGCTCCCGCCGCCAGGCCCAGCGAGCGCCCCCTCCCAAGGCGAAGCATCCGGCAGAAGAGAAAGACCCACGCGGTTATCACCCCGACGTGGAATCCCGAGATAGACAGCAAGTGCACCAGTCCCGATTCAGCGAACCGATCCTGAAGGGAGCGGTCGATGCCCCCCCGCCGTCCCAGGATGAGTGCGTCTACCATCGGCGCACGCGCCCCGTAGAGCTCCCGGCTGCTGTGAGCCAACGCTGTCCTTAATCGCGATCCAGCAGTGGGAGATCCCCTGACTCTTCCGGCAGCGGTAACCACCAAGGTACCGGAAGACCTTCCGGCCACACCCCGACGAGGTATCCAGCTTCCGGTGACCGCGACGATCGATCCGGCGTCCAATGCCCGATTCGGTGGCCAACGTGCCGTGACAGGGACACTGCAGGCCGCACGCAGTGGCTGGACCGAAAGGCGTCCACCCCCCGAATCAGCAGGCTCGAGCAGGCGCACCGAGAGCCGCAGGCGCCCGGCGGGAAGTCGTGCTGCACAATGGCCGGCCTCGGTAAGCCACGCGACCTCACCGCTCAGCCGCCCCAGTAGCGCGGCTGTCCCCAACAGCGTGACCAGCGGAGTTCCTCGGGAGAAAACGGCCGCCAGTATGAGCACGGCGACGCCGAGGGGCGCCCCAAAATGCAGGAGGCCGGTCGCGAGACCGGCCCCATACGCCGTGGTGAACAGAATGGACGGCCGCGCCCTCACGGCGGCCAACTGCCTAGCCCGGCGGGCCTCCCCGCCGTTGGCCGCACCGAGGCGCCACGGAGATCTTGCGCAACGCCTCCATCACCACGACCTCGATTGCGGCGCGACTTTGCTCCTTCTCCAAGCTCACCTCTGTCACCACCGCGCCTTCTCGGCGGGACACGTAGCGGGGGGGAACCCGGTTCAACGCGAACGCGAGCACGTCGTCCCGGCACAGGTCGCAGCCACAGTACGCCGGGAAAAGCGGCCGGAGCGAGTCGAAGGCGGCCTGCACATGATCCTCGACCAGATTCCTGATCACAGAACGGGCAGCTGAGGCATCGCCACCGCCCCGGTGAATGTGGAGCCGGTGGTTCCAGTAAGGCGCGCGCTGTGATACTGGCCGATGGCGGTGGGGGGCAGGTCCAGCAAGACCAGATGGTTGGCTCGCGTGCGAGCCAACATGAGATTACCGCGGCGGGCCGGGCGCTCAACCAGCGCTTCATGAATCTGGCCGATACGGGCGATGTTCTTCCGCCTAACGTTGGCGCGCACCGCCTCGATGAGGCGGTTGAGCCGGGCTGAAGCCACCTCATCGGCAATATGGTTCTGGAGACGGACAGCCGGCGTCCCTTCCCGCACCGAATACTTGAACATGTAAGCGTCGTCGAAATCGGCATCGGTGACGAGACTGAGAGTTTCCTCGAACTGGGTGTCGGTCTCACCCGGGAAGCCGACAATGATGTCGGTGGAGAACGTCATGGATGGAACGGCCTGACGGAGCTCGGCCATCACTGCCAGATACCCCTCGCGGGTGTAGCGCCGAAGCATGCGCTTGAGCACCGCGTTGGACCCGCTCTGAACCGGCAGATGCACGTGCTCGCAAACCGCCTGGGTGCCGGCGATTGCCTCTATGGCCCGCGAGGTGAAATCGGTCGGGTAGGGGCTGGTGAAGCGAAGGCGTCGGAGACCGCCGATTCGGCCCACTGCCCGCAACAGGTCTGCGAAGTCATGCTCGCCATCGTGATAGCTGTTGACCGTTTGGCCAAGCAACGTGACTTCGGTGGTTCCCTGCTCTACCAGCCCATCCACTTCCCGCACGACGTCAGCCAGCTTTCGACTGCGCTCTGGCCCCCGGGTATGAGGAACGATGCAGAAGGTGCACCGGTAATCGCAGCCCCGCTGTACCGTAACGAACGCGGTTGGGCCCTTTTCCCGCAGGGCGGGTACGTCCTCGTAATGCTCCCAGGACCGGAACTCGGTGTCGGCGACTCGTTGCCCGCCCACCGCCAGCCCGATTAACGCCGGCAGGTTGCGGTAGGCGTCAGGTCCAACAACCAGGTCGACCCGCGGGACTTGCGCGAGCAGCGCAGGACCCAGACGTTGGGCCATGCAGCCAACCACCCCCAAGACCCCTCCGGCTCGTTTATGCCGCTGCAGCTCGCCCATGCGCCCGATGACACGCTGCTCGGCGTTCTCGCGCACGGCGCAGGTGTTGACCAACATCACATCGGCGCCCTCGGGCGTTTCGGTGCGCACGTAGCCTTCGCGACCGAGGACCCCGAACATCAGCTCGGAGTCGGCCACGTTCATCTGGCATCCGTAGGTTTCTATGTAGACGGTCTTCGTCATGGGGAAATAATAGCGGGGCAGGCGGACGGGTGGACGGAGGGACGGGGGGACAGGCGGACGGACCAGGGACCACCTGGGAGAACCGCTAGACCCAGGGCTGGCCGCCCATCAGTCCACCCGTCCCTCCGTCCTTCCGTCCGCCCGCCCATCACGGCCTCACCGACACTCCGATCGAAATCAAGAATCCGGTCTCGGAATAGACTCCCTCGGAGCGCCAGACACGCTCCACCGCCAGATCCACCCCCGCCCGCTCCTGGGCGAATCGCACGCCGCTGCCCGCAGAGACCCCGAATTCGTGGCCCTGCTGCCCTGGCACCAGAGTGAATGGGAGTGTGGCATACCGCGCCCCGAACCGTATCGGCCGCCGGTAGGGCCGGCGGAGATCGGCTGTGTATTCCGCGCCAGCCGCCACTTCGATCGTGTTCCGTGCCCCTGTGCCACCCATCGCAAGCAGATCGCTGTTTGCTCCGGACCAGGTTCGAACCAGCGCCTGGGTTGCGAGATCCAGAGTTGCTGCCGGGCGCCACCGAAGGCCCAGGCCAAAGGTGAACGGCAGATCGACCGTACCGACCCGAGTCGAATCGCGGTCTACGTTCACGTGTCCGTCGGCACGCGCCACAGCCGATATGCCGAGGTTCGCGCCGAACTGGCGGGTTACCCCAACCGACACGCCCACTCCGGCGTACGAGAGCTCAGATCTCTGCCGGCTGGACAGATAGTCGGGAGTGTCGAGAGTGTCGAACACGCGGGTGGACACGAGCCGATTAGAGCCACTGATGATGTGGAAGCCGCCACCGACCGCCCACTGACTTCCGATACGGTACGCCCCTGCGAGTCGAAAGTCGTTAAGACTGCCGCGAGAAGAAAAGGTGTCGCTGACGTTGATGGGCACGCCTCTCAACATGATCGTCTCGGCCGTTGCGAGAGTAAAGTCGCGGCTGGTGTAGTTCGAGAAGCTGAATCCGACAGCCGCAGGTAGCGTGCGAATCGGGCCCGCAACGCTGAGTTGCGGGAATCGCGTGTCTCGCACCGACGCCGTCCCGGCCGGATTTTCGACCTGACGGAAACCTTGCGCGATGGTGAACACGCTGGTGAAGGCGGCCACGTTGGCCAGAGCCGCGGGGTTCTGGCTGGATTCCGCGTCGAATAAGGCGAAAGCGCCGCCGCTGGCCATAGAACGAACCGCGACGGCTCGTCCGGGAAAGCCAAGCCCGCGCACGCCAAACTGAGACGACTGCGCCGGGAGTGCCGTTGGCGCCGCCGCCAACAGGAGAATCAGAAACGCTGGGCGCACCTAGGGCGTCTCGAACGGAAATGAGAGCAGATAGCTCAAGCGAAGCCGCGGCCGGAGCGCCGGATCCGTTGCCCTGCTTGAATAGAAGACAGGCCGGGAAAAGCTGGCTGCCTCAGGCGTCAGCGACAGAATCAGCGCCGTCGGCCGGCTGGTGGCGCCCAACCAAAGCTCGACCAGTCGGACCGCTTCAAGACTGACAGCGGTGGTTCCGATCTCCAGGGTGTCTACCGGCGGAGGCGCTTGAGCCCGAATGCCCACGGTTGCGCTCACCGGTGACTTCGCTCCTACGTCCGAGAGCAGCGCGCGTGCCTGGAGCCGGGCTGGATCGGTGGGTAGCCCCGTCACGGGGGCCACAGGGGTCAGCTCGAGTGTGGCGCGCACGATGGTGGCCGAGTCCCGTATCCGCGGCGGCAGGTTGAAGCGAAGCAGCGATCGAGCCGAAGGTGCCCCACCCACCGCCAGCAACGTGGAATCGTTGAGCTGCGGCACCTCGCTGACGTACGTATTGAACGCCGGGCCAAGCGAGATCGTTCTGAGCTTGGCGGTCCCGGTGTCGGGAACATCCAGAGTGACGTACGAGCTGAAAATGGGGCCGGCGCCGGCGGCAAGGGCGCCCAGCCGCGCGCCTGTCGTTACCGGTGCCGCAATCAAGACGCCCACCGCCAGCTGCCCGCTATCGGCAGCGGGAATCTGGAGCCGGCTCAACTCCGCCGCGCCAAAGACGGCCCGAACGTTCCCGCTGATCAGCGAATCCGGAACAGCGATCGTTGCGATCAGGGCTTCGGGGACGAACCCGGGATCGGTGCCGACAAAGGTGGCCGTCGAATCGATCGACCGCGGAATACGGTAGACCAGGACCTGGAGGCCGGCGAGCATTGTGTCGCGCGCAACGACGGTGAAGCTGAGGGCTACCGAGTCGATGGTGTAGGCGCGCAGCGTGTCGCGTACGCTGACCGAGTCAGCCCGCCGCAGAAACCGAACGAGCGCCCGCTCCTGGAAACCCTGAAGGCCATTGGAGACGAGCAGCCCCGAGGCTTGGTGTGGCTGGACGTACCCCACAAAACTGGTGTCGGCACCTTCTATGGCGGTAAACACCTCGTCGAACACCTGAGGCTGCCCACCAGGACAGAGCGCGGGACAGTCGGCCGGCGAAGTCAGTTTTTCCTGGCAGCTGGAGAGGACTAGAGCGGCCAGCAGAGCGCCGAGGCCCCACCTCACTGAAGCTGCTCGGGACCGAAGGCAACCGGCAGCAGATCGGATAGGCGCCAACGCACCACTCCCTTTGATCCGACTCCGTCGATGGCAAGATCGAGCCCGAACTCGGCCAACACCTGCCGGCAGGCCCCGCAGGGCGCGGCAGGGGGATCGACATCGGAAACCACCACGGCGCGGCGGAATCGGGTTGCGCCGGCACTGACCGCCGCGAAGACCGCGGCGCGCTCGGCGCAGATCGTGAGTCCGTATGAGGCGTTCTCGACGTTGCAGCCTGAGAAGACGTCACCCTCCGTACTCTCGAGCGCGGCGCCTACCCGAAACTTCGAGTAGGGGGCATAGGCCCGCGCCTGAGCAGCGCGGGCGGCGGAAATCAAGGAATCAGTCAAGCCAAACCTCAGGTAAAAACGAGGTGCCGGCCGCCAGGGGCGACACTCCCAGAAACTCGGCCACGGTCTGACCGATATCCGCGAACGTGCGGCGGCGGCCAAGATCCGCCGGCCGCACCCGGGGACCGAACACGAGGAGCGGAACGATCTCGCGAGAGTGATCGGTTGACGGCGTGGTGGGGTCATTGCCGTGGTCGGCAGTAAAGATAATGAGGTCGTTCTCCCGTACCCCCTGCAACATGCGCGGAAGGTTGCGGTCAAGCGCCAGAAGCCCCGCCTGAAACCCCTGCACGTCGTTCCGGTGCCCCCAGGTCTGATCGAACTCGATGACGTTCGCCAGAAGTAATCCTCGCTGCATGGCCGCCAGAGCTCCCTCGATCAGCGCGTACGCGTCCGCGTTGGTATCGGCGTGTATGCTGCTGATGCCCCGTCGAGCGAAGAGGTCGTCTACCTTACCCACGCCCACCCGGGGGATCTGCCGCTCAGCCAGCCGATCGAGCAAGGTTGGCCCCGGCGGCGGCAGGCTAAAATCGCGCCGGTGAGCCGTCCGCTTCCATGCTCCCGGCTTGCCGAGAAACGGCCGGGCAATGACCCGGGAAACTGCGTGCTCGCCGCGAAGGAGCTCGCGCGCGGTGGAGCAGGCCGCATAGAGCTCGCTCAGTGGCACTGTGCCTTCGTGCGCGGCCACCTGGAAGACACTGTCCGCCGAGGTATAGACGATCCAGTTGCCCGTCCGGCGATGCTCGGCGCCGTAGTCGTCCAGCACCGCAGTGCCGGACGCCGGCTTGTTTCCCAGAACCCCGCGTCCCGTGCGCCGGGCGAACTCGCTCACAACCTCGCCGGGAAACCCCCGGGGATAAGTCGGGAACGCCTGCTCGAGCACGACCCCGCAGATCTCCCAATGACCCGTCGTGCTGTCTTTGCCGGGGCTAGCTGGTTCGCATACGCCATGCGCGGCCCTGGGCGAACGCACCGGAGCCACCCCGGAAACCGGCGCGCAACGGCCCAGCCCAAAAGCTGTCAGCTCCGGAAGCGAGAGACCGGCGACGGCGCGAGCCACGTTCCCGAGAGTATTGCTGCCGGCATCGCCATATGCTTCGGCATCGGGCGCGGGCCCGATGCCCACTCCGTCGAGAACGATGATGACCGCGCGGCGCATCAGACTGGGGAGTGAAGGTTCACGGTGATCTTCGGTAGCGCCGGGAAACCCGAGGCCCCAGCCGGGTCAGCAGTTCATAAGAAATCGTGCCAGCTGCTTGGGCCTGCCGGTCGAGTGAGGCCAGCCCGCCGAAGATCGTGGCCACGTCTCCCAACTCTACCGCCTCCTCTACCGCTGCCATGCACATGTCCATTGTAACCCGTCCTACCACAGGCACGAGCCGGCCCCTCAGCTCGATCTCACGCGGGAATCGCTCCTGACCTTCCGCTGGACTGCCGCGGGGAAACCCGTCCGCGTAGCCTACGCCAATGGTGGCCACCGTGACTGGCTGCTGAGCCCTCCAGCTGCCGCCGTACCCCACCGTGTCGCCGGCGGACAGGCGGCGAACCGCCACCACCCGACCCCTCAATGCCGCTACGGGACGCGGCGCCAGCTTCCCCGCCATGCCCCCGTACAGAAAGATGCCGGGCCGGACGAGATCCCCGGCGAATGAATTTCCCTGGAGGGCAGCGGAGCTATTGGCGGCGTGGATCAGCGCCGGCCTTCGCGGTAGGGTACGAAGCGCTTCGTGGAATCGCTCCCACTGACGCTGCGTTGTACTCACGTCCGACTCCGACGCGAGAAAATGAGTGAAGGCCCCCTCCCATCCGCCGGCCTTTTCCAGCAGGGTGGCAAATCGGCTGAGCCCGGAACGATCGTCCCAGCGCAGGCCGGCTCGGCTCATGCCGGTGTCAATTTCCAGGTGGAACGGCTGTCCGCTCCGGCCGGTCCAGTTCTCGAGAGCTTGTACGTCACCGATGGAAGGGCGCAGATCGAGGCCCAGGTAGTGCTCGGTCCACTGCGGCACCAGGGGGGTCACTACCAGAATCGGGTGAGTGATTCCACCCGCTCGGAGCGCCGCGCCCTCGTCAATGGATGCAACACCGAATCCCCATGGATCGATGGCGGCGAGGGCGCGGGCTACCTCCACCGCGCCCAACCCGTAGCCGTTAGCTTTGACCATCGGCAACAGCCGGGTGCCACAGGCCGCGGCCACCGTGCGCGCGTTAGCAGTGAGCGCCGCCAGGTCGACATCCACCCAGGCGCGTGTGGTCTCGGGGGGAAAGGTCATGGGCGAGCCGGGCGGTATGATATTCGTCGCGAGGAATAGATGCAAGACAATTCAGCGCTTGGACGCGCCATGGCGATGGTTCGCGACCTCCGGAGTCGGTGTGCCTGGGACAAGGCACAAACGAGGGAGACGTTGCGCCCCTACCTCCTCGAGGAGGTGCTGGAGCTGGACCACGCGTTGAGCGAAGGACATTCAGAACAGATCCGCGGAGAAGTGAGCGATTTGCTGCTTCATCTGGCCTTTCAGCTCGTCATTGGCGAGGAGCTGGGTGAGTTTACTCCCGGTGATGTGGCCGGGGAGCTGGAGGCAAAGATGCGCCGGCGCCATCCTCACCTGTTTGACCTCGGCGGGGCTGAGCCCTGGGAGCAGATCAAACGGCGGGAACGCCGGGGTAACATACTCGGCGGGCTGATTCCCACCTTGCCGCCGCTCCTGATGGCCAATCGTCTGCAGGAGCGGGCCGCTTCCGTCGGATTCGACTGGCCCGACCTGAAAGGTCCACTCGGCAAGGTTCGGGAGGAGCTCACCGAGGTCGAGGGAGAGCTCCGAGATGCTCCTGGCCATGCGCCCGGCAAGGACCTGGTGGAAGAGATCGGCGATCTCCTGTTCGCCGTCGTGAACCTTGCTCGGAAGGCGGGCGTTCACCCCGGCACGGCGCTCGATGAAGCCAACCGGAAGTTTCGCCGCCGGTTTGAGGATGTGGAGCGGCTGGCGCTCGAGAGAGGGGTAGACGTCTCAGCCGCGGGACTGGAAGTCTTAGATGGATTTTGGGACGAGGTGAAGTCAGCGGGGCGGCGGGGCAGCGGCGCCAAAGGCGCAGCAGGGAGATCCCCTCATCCCGAGCACCGCGAGGGACCTACTTAGCGAGCTCCGGGAATAGCGGGTCAGGTCATTCGCTTCGCTCAGGATGAGGCGTTAACACTCTGCCCTCACGGATATAACCGGTGGATCTGTCTCGGGAACGCGATCGCCTCACGGATATGGGGAAGTCCGCAGATCCAGGCGACGGTACGCTCGACACCGAGACCAAATCCCGAGTGGATAAAGGTCCCATACTTTCGGAGGTCGAGGTACCAGCGGTAGACCTCCGGGTCGAGTCCCTGCTCCAGGATCCGGGCCAGCAGTTTATCGTAGTTGTCCTCCCGCTGAGACCCACCGATGATCTCCCCGTACCCCTCGGGGGCCAGACAGTCGTTATTGAGTACCGTGCGGGGCTCCTCCGGGTTTTCCTTCATGTAGAACGCCTTCACGTGTTTCGGATAGTCATGTACGAAAACGGGGCGATCGAATTCCTTTGCCAGCAACGTCTCGTCGTCGCCTCCGAGGTCGCGGCCCCAGGTCATGTCCGACCCCAGCGCATTGAGACGAGTTACGGCGTCGGTGTACGAGATACGGGGGAAAGGAGCGAGCACCCGTTGCAGCGGCTGGGTGTCCCGCTCGAGCTCGTTCAGCTCGACCTGCCGGCGGTCGAGCACCCGGCCGACGATATAACTCACGAACTCTTCCTGGAGGCGCATGTTCGCGTCCGAGTCGTTGAACGCCACCTCCGGCTCGACCATCCAGAACTCGGTGAGATGACGCCGGGTCTTCGACTTCTCCGCGCGGAAAGTGGGACCGAAGCAGTAGACTTTGCCATGTGCCGCGGCCGCCGCTTCGACGTACAGCTGTCCGGTCTGGGCCAGGTACGCATGACCGAGGTCGAAGTACTCGGTGGCGAAGAGGTTGCCCGCCTCCTCCCCAATGGCGCCAGTCAGAATTGGGGTATCAACTAAGACGAAGTCGCGGTCGTAGAAAAAGTCGCGGATACCCTGGACCACCTCGTGGCGTACCCGAGCTACGGCCGCCTGGCGCCGGGTTCGGAGCCATAGATGTCTATGTTCGAAGAGGAAAGTCGTCCCATGCTCTTTAGGAGTGATCGGATAATCGGGGCTGGACCCGAGAACCTCTACCTCCTGAAGGCCGAGCTCGTAGCCGCCCGGGGACCGCTGCTCTTCCCGCACGGATCCGGTCAGGGCCACACTGGTCTCCTGGGTCAGCGATTCGAAAGCGGACCAGGTGGAAGCGGACACCTCTTTCTTGGACAGGACTCCTTGCACCGTTCCCGACCCGTCTCGCAGGACGATGAACGCGATTTTGCCGCTCGAGCGGGTAGTCACCACCCACCCGCGCACCGTCACCATCGCGCCGACGTGCCCGCGGAGCCCGCTGATCTCTACTGCCGCCATGCCGTGTCCGTTGGGAGAATGAGGCTGACCCGAGGAGCGTTGAGTCTAGCGCTGCTGTTCGGAAGCGTCAACGCGGCATGCGTGAACTTCCGGCCACCGCCCGCACCCATCGCAGCTAGCGCTGCCGGCGATGCGCCAACCCCGGTTTGGACCGTTCAGGCCGGCAGAAGGCTCGCGGGCAAGGTGGAGGTGGAGGGCAACACCCTCTACGGCGGAGGTCTGGACCGGAAGGTGCACGCGGTGGATCTCGCGAGCGGCGACGTGCGCTGGTCCGCTCGCCTCTCCGGGATGGTTGTTGGAGGCGTACTCTTGTCGGGCGACACGGTCTTTGTCGCCAGCTCCCGGCCGGACGGCCGGGTGCACGCGTTGCACAGGGCCAACGGCAAGAGGATCTGGCGCGTATCCGCTGATCCCATCTCCGCCCCACTAGCCATGATCGGCAGAATGCTCGTCGCTCAAACCCAGCGGGGGGAGGTGCTGGCTCTGGACCCCGCAAGCGGAAAAGTGCGGTGGCGCCGCCGGGTCGGAATTGCGCGCTGCCCCGCCACCCCCGCTGGAGATGGGTCGCTGCTGATTTCGACGACCGATTCCCTCTTCCGCCTCTCGGTAGCGGACGGAAAGATCACCCACCGGACGGCCTCGGCCGGCACCGTCGTTGATTCCTGGCTGCCGCACGGTGAAGCCCTGGTAGCGGGAACTGCAGACTCGCAGGTGGTGTCGATCCGCCCGGCGGACCTGCACCGCAACTGGGCCGTGAGGGTAGACGCTCCGGTTCTTGGCGCTCCGGCTGCCATCGGCGACACGCTGTTCCTGGCCACGCGGACCGGTACTGTCTATCGCCTGGATCCTGGTTCCGAACCGACGGTGGCGCGGATCGCCAGCCTGGAGTGGCCGATTACCGCGCCCGTGACCATCATGGGACGACAGATCCTGCTGGGCGGCGCCGACGGAACGATACGGGCGCTGCGCCCCGATGGCAGCGAGATATGGCGGGTTCGGGTCTGGCGCCCCGTGGAGGTCGGCCCGATTCCTTTGGCCGACGGCCTTCTCGCCATCGGCGGCAACGGCGACCTCCATCGGTACCGCCGATGATGCGAGTCCTCTCCGCTCTGTTCGTTCTCCTCCTGGTCGGGGGGCGCGTCGAGGCTCAGGGACTGAGCCCCGCGGTCAAGTACGGGAAGTGGTTCCTGCTGGCCGGGTCGATCGGGATGAACTATCTGGCGCTTCGGGCTCACAACAGGGCCGACGATGCGTTTGACGTGCTGGAGGAGCAATGCGGTGCTGCGAACGAGCGCTGCGCGCTCGGCCCGGGAGGGAGCTACACCGACCCGGTCATCGAGGATCTCTATCAGATCTCGCTGCGTTACGATCGCCGGGCGCGGCTCTGGCTCATCGGCGGCGAGACGGCCCTCGCCGGGTCCGCAGTGCTTTTCATCTGGGAGCTGGCCCGCCCTAAGAATCGTCCAGACAACATTCCGTTTGAGCCGGAGGTCAAGATGATGCGAGGAGGAACAACGGGGGTTGGATTACGCGTCGGGTTTTGACGCGGACGTCGGGTGTGCATCCCACGCCTCGTGCACATTGCCCGTCAACCTACGCGGAACAACTCCACCGCCCGCGGATACCGCGCAACCGCCCGCTCCCGCATTTTCTGATTCTCGCGCCGCTGCAAGGCCGGATCGGCTGCGATGATCTCCATCGCCAGCTCCCGAGCTCGGCCGAGCAGGTCCGCGTCGGCCGGTAACTGCGCGTGGCGGATCTCGAGCCCACCCGACTGCCGCGCGCCGATCAGATCCCCCATTCCCCGTTCCGCCAGGTCCAGCTCGGCGATCTTGAATCCGTCCTGGGTGGCAGCGAACCCGTTCAGCCGCTCGGGCGCGGCGCCTTCTGCCAGGAGAATGCAAAAGCTTTCTTGAGCCCCGCGGCCGATTCGGCCCCGGAGCTGGTGCAACTGTGCCAGGCCGAACCGCTCCGGATGCTCGATCAACATGATCGTCGCCTCCGGCACGTCGATGCCCACCTCGATCACGGTGGTCGCCACCAGCACCTTCAACTCTCCACTTCGAAAACGCCGCATCACCGCGTCGCGCTCGTCGCCCTTGAGTCGCCCATGAACCAGACCCACCTGCAGTTCCTCCCATCTCGCGGCGAGGCTCTGCGCCATGGTCGTGGCGGCCCGCAGGTCGGCGCGCTCGGACTCTTCGATCACCGGCAGCACGATATACGCCTGCTTCCCCTGCCGACACTCTTCCCGGATGAAATCCAGCACCCGCTCCCGCTGGCCGGTGCCGCGGATGGCGGTGCGAACCGTGCCGCGCCCCGGGGGCCGTTGCCTCAGGGTGGACACATCGAGATCGCCATACAGCGTCAAGGCGAGCGAGCGTGGAATCGGGGTGGCCGTGAGGAGCAGCACGTCGGGGGCCGCCCCCTTTCCGATCAGGGCGGCTCGCTGTTCCACCCCGAAGCGATGCTGCTCGTCGATCACCACCAGCCCCAGCCGCTGGAAGGAGACACTCTCCTGCAGGAGTGCGTGCGTGCCCACCACCACTCGCGCCTGCCCGGTCGCGATGCGCTTCCGAACCGCCGACTTCTCGGTGGCAGTCTGCCGGCCCAGCAGCAGCTCCGGCCTGATGCCGAGGGGGTCGAGCAGCACCTCGAGCGTGGCACCGTGCTGCTCGGCCAGCAACTCGGTCGGCGCCATGAGTGCGGCCTGAAAATCGTTCTCGACGGCTAGCAGCATGGCGAAGAGCGCAACCACGGTCTTGCCCGTTCCCACATCCCCCATGAGAAGCCGGTGCATCCGGTCGGGCGCCGTCATGTCGGCGGTGATCTCGCGGACGGCTCCCTGCTGGTCCGGTGTGAGATCCCACGGAAGGTGCTCCCGGAGACGGGTTGTAAGCTGCCGCCTCACGGTAAACGCCACGCCGCTGCGGTGGCGCTTCGCAACGGCACGCGCGCGTATGAGCATCAACTGAAGGTCGAACAACTCATCGAACGCGAGTCGCCTCCTTCCTCGTTCGGCATCTTCGGCCGAAACCGGGCGGTGCACTGCCCGCAGCGCGTCGGGCAACGCGGGCAGGCCGAGGCTGTGACGCAGAGCTTCGGGCAAGCCGTCGTCCGATAGTGCAATCAGCCCGTCGAGATGCCGGTCAATCAACGAACGGATGACCTTGTGGCTCAGGCCCTCGGTGGCCGGATATACCGGAAGCACCTTTCCTGCCGTGAGTGGCTCGGCGTCATTGTCGGCATCGGCGAGAATCACGTGCTCCCGCGGCGCCATCTGGCGCCCGTGATAGAATCGGACCGGGCCGGACACCAGCAGTGTCTGCCCGATCGCGATGGACCGGTCGAGGAACGGCTGGCCAGGCCAGACACACTCCAGCACACCGCTGTCGTCTCGCAACACCGCATGAAAGATCCGGAGACCACGCCGGGTCGGAAGCACCCCCTTGGCGACGACTTGGCCCACGCAGGCCACCTCGTGACCCGGGGCAGCCTGGGCAAGGGGCGTCACAGTGGAGGCGTCTACGTAGCGGTGGGGGAGATGCCAGAGGAGGTCTCGGGCGGTGCGGATACCCAGCCGATCCAGGGACTCGGCGCGCCGCTCGCCAATTCCTTTCAGGAACTTGACCGGCGTGTCCAGGCGAATCCTAGGAAGCCTCGGCTGTTGTTTCCGCAAGGAGGTTCTCGGCAAATCGCTCCGCGTCGAACGGCTCGAGGTCCTCCACCGATTCGCCGAGGCCGATGAAACGCACCGGCAGGTGGAGCTCGCGGCGGAGCGCGGCGACGGCTCCACCACGCGCGCTGCCGTCGAGCTTGGTCACCACGATCCCCGTGGGAGAGACCGCCTGAGAGAACAGCCGGCCCTGCTGGATCGCGTTCTGCCCCACCGTTCCATCGAGCACCAGAAACGTTTCGTGCGGGGCGCCCGGAAGCCGCCGCGCGATGACGCGGGTGACCTTACGAAGCTCATCCATCAGCCCTTCCTGAGTGTGGAGCCGGCCCGCCGTATCGATTATGACGGTATCGATCCCGCGCGACACCGCGGCGTCGATCGCATCGAACGCCACCGATGCAGGATCGCCTCCCGGGGCCCCGGCGACACATGGCAGCCCCAGCCGATTGGCCCAGACCTGGAGTTGCGCAATGGCGCCCGCCCGGTAAGTGTCGGCGGCTGCCAGCAGCACCGTGCGATTCTCCCGTTGGAGCCGGGACGCCAGCTTGGCCGCGGTGGTCGTCTTGCCCGCGCCGTTGACACCCACCAGCAGGACAACGGTGGGACCCGGCACGGCACGGGCAACGGTTCCGGCGTCTTCCGGACCGGCCAGCATTGCACTGAGCCGCTCTTGCAGGGCGCGCTTGAGGTCGGCCTCGGTCTTGAGCTTGCCCCGCCGCACCTCATCCTCCAGCCCCTGAACGATCTCGACCGTGGCCGGGACCCCGAAATCAGCCTCGATCAGCACCCGCTCCAGGTTTTCCAGATCGTCGGCGTTGAGCCCGCGCATGAGCGCGCCGACATCGGTGAGCGCAATCTGCCTGAGGCGCGACCAGAGACTCTGCTTCTCAACCCCTCCGATTCTGCTTGGCTTCATTCCGGAAATGTATCACCTCAACGAAGCCCCAGACGTCGGCGTGCCAGCCATTCGCCGGACAGCGCCAGCACGCAGAGCCCAAAGAGCCAGAGCCAGTCGCGGGCGGTCGTGCGGGCCACCGAACCAAGGGGCCGGCCTTCGTGTGCGGCCAGTGTCAGGGAACGTGGCAGAAGTTCGTCCGAGTACGGTTCCACGGCCACCGTTCCCGCGCCACCTCCTGCCAGCCGATACCGATATTCTCCTGGATCGAGCCACACCGTGGCCCTGCCGTCCCCATCGAAGCGGAGGGTGTCGGTCGACTGTTGCTGGGCGCCGGACCAGGTCACTGTTTGGGGTTCAGGCGTTCCCGAGCCGAGCCACTCGAACACAAGCGGACGCCCGTTCTGCACTACCGGTTGAATTGGTTTCGCCACCCCGCGCGCGGAATCCGCGCCACTCAGGAGCCAGCTCGCGGTGGCGGCTACCCATGAGCGATAGCTCTGCTCGCTCGACCCCCCGCGAAAAGGCCAGCGCCAGAGACCTTCCACCGCCACGGTCACTTCGCGAACCCGACCGTTCTGGTGCCCGAAGACGGCAGGACGCTGGGCGCCGCGGCGCCCCTGCTGCGCATAGAGGGCCACCCAGTCTCGGGGACCGGCCTGCATCGGGGTGAGCAGTACGGCGGGCGGGAACGAGTCTAGCGGCTGACCCAGAAACGCTCCGGCGATGGGAGACGCATCAGACTCGGAGAGATACCAGTCACCGGGCACTTGGGTTTCCCGCCCTTCACCGCTGGGCCACCTCCAGAGCCCACGGGCGGTATTTCCCGCCCCGAGTTCGCCGACGCCGCCCTTGAGAATCAGGAGATCCGCCCTGCGGGCCGCGCGACGAACGACATCGGCTGCGACCGGCCGCAGGTCGGTCATGTTTCGCCAGCGGTTGCCATCGAACCGGACATACCCCCGCACCGGCAGCTGGCCTACCTCCCGCAACGTGCGGTAGAGAAAGCGACTGTCCCAGTCCGCTGGTGACGCCAGAAAAACGACGCCGGGCGTCGCCGCCACCGTAACCAGATGGAGCCGCGCGTCGGTCCGGAGCTCGGCATCTCCCGTGCGGACCAGAGCGACGCGAAGCAGATGGTCGCCCGCCGCGAGAGCGGACGAGACGATGGCAATCCGCGCCCGTCCACCGGCCCCACCTCGCAGACGTACGGTCCTGAGTGCGAGCCGGTTGCTTCCCGACAACACCTCGACCGATACGCTGTCGGCCTGGATTCCGCCGGCCGGCTGTACCTCTACCTCGAGCAGAATCGAGTCCCCCGCGCTCACCCGGCTCGGTCCGGTAACCCGGACGATCGCCAGGTCAGGCCGCTGGACCCGGGGAAAAAGTCGGATAGAGCTTCGCGACAGAAGGTCGGGAGGAATCTCGCGGACGTCTTCGATCTCTCCGTCGGTCACCACCAGCAGGGGGCGGTCTGATGCCGATGCCCCCAGCAGCGCCGGGGCAAGCAAGGAACGGCCTCTGGTCGAATTCGAGTCAATGCTCACACGCTCATCGCCGAATTCGCGCACCTCTCCCCAGCGCGCAGCCGAGTCCCTGGCCTCCGCCCATTGGCCGCCCGCGGCGCCCATGCTGAGCGAGGCATCGAGGAGCACGAGAGGCCGGAGGGGGGGCCTGGATACCGGACAGCTGAGATTGATCAGCAGGAGGCCGAGTGCCGTCCAGGCTACGGCCCGGCATACAAGAGGGATCCACGCCCGGCGCCCGAGCCGCTCCAGACCGAGATAAGTAAAAGCCGCCAGCCCAAGGGCGGCGAGTGCTACGAGGAGGGCGAGCATGCTGCGGCGCGGATTGCGTCAGGCAAGGTCAGCTTTCCCTCGTACAGGGCTCGCCCCACTATGGCCCCATCGAGGCCGGCCAGGCAGGCGGCCCGGATTTGATCGGCAGACGCCACGCCGCCACTCACGATCACGCGAGCATCGGCAGATTGTAGCGTCAGGGCACCCGTCAGATCGGGCCCGCTAAGCATGCCGTCTCGGGCGATATCGGTATAGATCAGGGTCCGGACGCCGGCCTGCACCACTTGCCGGGCCAGTTCATCGGTTCGAATAGTGGAGGTTTCCGTCCAACCTCTGACGGCCACCATACCGTCGCGCGCGTCGATGCCCACGGCCAGCCGCTCAGGGCCGACTGCGGCCAGCACTTCGGAAACGAAGGCCGGACTGGATGCGGCCGCAGTTCCTATTACGGCACGGGCAATGCCCAGTTCCAGAGCTTCCCGCACCGGGTCCATGCTGCGGAGACCCCCGCCCAGCTCAAGGCGCACCTTCGAGGCCACCCGGTTGGCTATGCGACGCACCGCGGAGAAATTGTCTCCCGAGCCGAACGCGCGGTCGAGGTCGACGACGTGGATCCACCGTGCCCCCTCCTCAACAAAACGCTCGGCGACCGCAACGGGATCATCCCCATAAACGGTTTGCCGCTCCCGCTCGCCCTGGGTCAGGCGAACGACGCGGCCATTTCGAATGTCGATGGCGGGAAGAAGATCCACTACTCGGGCGCTACGGAAGCCACCGCGTCGAGGTTTGCGCGGCCTGCTGGGCGATGGCGTCGGGATGGGCCGCGACACCGGGGGGCTGGCGCAGGGCGGCCAGGAGGCGATCCCGCTCCTGCTCGAAGGCGGCCCGCTCCGCATTCGGAACCGGTGCTCCGCCGCCGATCTTTACCCGCCGTGAATCCTTGGCCACCCCGTTAATGCGGAATTCGTAGTGGAGGTGGGGTCCGCTGGCCAAACCGGTAGCGCCCACGTATCCGATTACCTGGCCCTGGTCCACCCGCATGCCCCGGCGGACCTTACGCGCGAAACCGCGGAGATGGCCGTACCGGGTGGTGATGCCGTTGAGGTGGCGAAGCTCGATGAGGTTGCCGTAGCCTCCTGCCCAGCCGGCCCGAAGCACCACGCCGTCGCCTGCGGCCATGACGGGCGTGCCCGGCCCGGCCGCATAGTCGGTCCCCTCGTGGCGGCGGACTCTGCCGAGCACCGGGTGAAAGCGGGCGCGCGCAAAGTTGGAGGATATCCGTCTGAACTGGACCGGCGCTCGCAGGAAGGCCCGGCGAAGCGACCCGCCAGCGGTGTCGAAGTACAGGGCGCTCTTGGCGGCAGCCGTTGTGAATCGAAAGGCCGTCAGGCTCTTGCCCGAAATCGTGAGATCGCTTGCAAGCACTCTCCCAAAGCGGATCTCGCCGTCCTCCGACACCAGACGTTCGAATACCACTTGGAACCGGTCGCCCGGGCGGATATC
>Ga0136617_10000824_pt1 | contig 26921 bp, 30 predicted proteins | sample AntDrymUQ3222106_2_FD_129672 | JGI IMG/M metagenome (GOLD analysis project Ga0136617, IMG submission 129672) | Polar desert sand microbial communities from Dry Valleys, Antarctica - metaG UQ322 (21.06) | ecosystem: Environmental > Terrestrial > Soil > Desert | place: Antarctica: Dry Valley...
CGTGTTGTTCGTCGTGCCGGCGGGCGCGGCCTGGCCGCACCCGGTGATGCTGGTCGACAGGGCAGGTGCAGCGCCGGCCGGCGCTGACACAGCTGGCGATGCACTCATCGTCAGCGCAAAGAGGCCTGTGGCAATGCCACATCGAGTGTGGGAGGCCAGGCAGCGGATATCGGCACGTAAGACCATCAGATGAAGCGAATGGGATAGTTCTCAGGTGTCTCGTGCCGCCCGTAGCGCAGCCCTCATTGTCGCCATCTTCATCGGGAGTGGGCTGGTTGCCTGCAGTTCCGGTCCCAAGCCAGATGGTGCTGTGTCGGCCTATCTCGGTGCCTGGGGCAAGGGCGATTTCGCTGGTGCCGCCAAGCTGACGGACAGCCCCGCCGCCGCGCAGGCCGCCCTGGAGCAGGTGGCCAAGGGCCTGGGTGGTGCGACGGTCCGGGCCGGCAAGGGGCGGGTGGCGGCCAAGGACGAGAAGGCCACCGCGCGCTTCGCGGCCGCCTGGACGATTCCCGGCCTGGCCAAGCCCTGGACCTATGACGGCCAACTCGGCTTGGTCAAGAAGGACGACAAGTGGCTGGTGCATTGGGAGCCACGCGGCATCCACCCCCGCCTCGGCGCCGGGCAGCGCCTGTCGGTCCACCGCACGCTGCCGGCCCGAGCGCCGATCCTTGACCGCAGCGGTCAGCCAATGTTCGTGCAAACAGCCGTCGTCACCGTAGGCATCGAACCGCGCCGGGTCACCGGCCTGGAGTCACTCGCCAGCACGCTGTCCGACATCCTCGAGATCGAGGCCGCGCCCATCGTCGCCGACGTGCGCAAGGCCAAGCCCACCGACTTCGTCGAGGTCATCACGTTGCGCAAGAGCGAGTACGACAAGGTCCGCGCCCAGATCTACGACCTGCCGGGCACGGTATTCCGCTCCGGCCAGCAGGTGCTCGCGCCCTCGCCGCGATTCGCCCAGCCGTTGCTCGGCAAGGTTGGCGACGCCACCGCTGAAGTGCTGTCCGAGGTCGGCGCCGCTTACCGCCCTGGCGATCAGCTCGGATTGTCCGGGCTGCAGAGGGCGCTGAACAAACAGCTGGCCGGCACCGCAGCCGGTGCGGTGAACCTGGTCGACGCCAAGGGCGCGCTGATCGCCAAGGTCGGCGACATAGCGGGCTCTGCCGGGCAGCCGGTCAAGACCACGCTCGACCGGGCCACGCAGAGCGCCGCAGACGCTGCTCTCAACGCCGTGGCGCTGCCGGCGGCCATCGTGGCGGTGCGGCCCTCCACCGGGGAGATCCTGGCAGTTGCCAACAGCGCGACGGCGCCGTTCAACATCGCGCTGGCCGGCCAGTATCCCGCGGGCTCCACCTTCAAGATCGTCACAGTGACCGCTGCCCTCGCGGCAGGTATCGTGCAGCCCACCAGCGTGGTCGGCTGCCCAGGAACCGTCAACATCGGCGGGCGCACGATCCCCAACGAGGACAAGTTTGTACTCGGCAACGTGCCGTTGCGGCGGGCGTTCGCACGCTCGTGCAACACCACCTTCGCCTCGCTCGGCGTCAAGACCGATCCTGCTGACTTCCAGCGCACGGCGGCGCAGTACGGCGTCGGCGCCGGCTGGCGACTCCCCGTGACGTCGTTCAGCGGGTCGGTGTCGCCGCCAGCCGATTCCGTACAGCGTGCCTTTGACGCCATCGGTCAGGGCAAGGTGCTGGTCAGCCCGATGGCGGGGGCGCTGATGGCGGCGACGATCCAGCACGGCACCGTGCCCACGCCAGCGTTGATCGCCGGGCAACCCGCAACGGCCAAGACCGCTCCACCTGAGGGGCCTCCGGCAAACCTGCTGCCGCCGCTGCGCGAGTTCAGCCGCGCCGTTGTCACAGAAGGCACGGCGACGGAGCTCTCCGGCGTGCCGGGCGGCCCGTTGGCCGGAAAGACCGGCACGGCGGAGTTCGGCACGTCCTCACCGCTGCGGGCGCACTCGTGGTTCGTCGGCTATCAAGGTGATGTCGCATTCGCGGTGTTCGTCTACGGCGGGCAGACCAGCGGTGTCCTGGCCAACCCGCTCACCAAGGACTTCCTCACCAGACTCGCGAGTTGACCCTCCGTCTGGGGCATGGAACGGTGTCTCAGGAAGGTGTAACGATGGAGCGGAGAGGGCGGGCATGGCCAGCCTGAGAGAGGTCGCACAGGACGCCGGGGTCAGCGTCGCGACCGCATGGCGTGTTGCCACCGGCAGCGATGGTGTCCGGGCTGAGACGAGGGCCCGGGTCGAGCGCTCCATGCGGGCCTTGCTGTATGTACTGCCCTCACAGCCGCCGCAAACCGGTGTCATCGGTCTGCTCATTCCTCAGCTCACCAACCCGATCTTTCCGGCGCTGGCCCAAGCCATCGAGACCCGCGCCAATGCGGCCGGGCTGGCCTCGATCCTGTGCAACACGGCCGGCTCGGCCGAGCGTGAAGTCGAATACGTCCACATGCTTCTCAAGCGCCAGGTCGACGGCATGGTCTTCGTCGCCGGCAATGCCAGTGACGAGCAGGGCAACCACGCCCACTACCGCCGCTTGCACGACGAGGGCGCCCGGTTCGTCTTCGTCAACAGCATGAGTGGCGACCTGGGTGCTCCAGCTGTCGGGGTGGAGCCGCGCGATGCCGGTCGGGCCGCGACCGAGCACCTCATCGCGCTCGGCCACCAGCGAATCGGCTATATCGGCGGCCCGGCGCGTTTCACCGGCACACGTGAGCAGAGTGCGGGGTGGCGCGATGCCCTTCTCGCGGCCGGCTTGGCGGCTGATGGGCTGATCAGCCACGACACCACCGACTTCAGCTTCGGCGCGGGGGCACGCGGCATCAGCCGGTTGCTCGACGCCGAGGGCGCGCGGCCCACCGGCGTTGTCTGCAACAACGATCTGATGGCCGTGGGTGTCATGCACGAACTCGCGGCCCGAGGCCAGCAGGTGCCCGACGACATGTCTGTGATCGGCTTTGACGGCATCGAGGTGGGTTCGTGGACGCGACCGCAGTTGACGACGATGGAGCAGCCGATCGGTGATATCGCCTCGACCGCGATCGATGCGTTGCGGACCATGATCAAAGAACCGGGCCGGATCCTGCCCCGGTCGTCATTTCGAGCCCGGCTGAGGGTGGGCAACTCCACTGGCGCACCACGGTCATAGCCGAACGCACGCCCTCGGCTCAGCCCTTGAGGCCGCCGGCGAGCAGCCCCCTGACGAAGTAGCGCTGCAAGGCCAGGAACACGATCAAGGGCACGACCATGGACAGGAACGCACCGGCGGAGAGCAGGTACCACGCGCTGCCCCTGCTCCCGGCCAGCTCGGCGACGCGGACGGTGAGCGGCGCGACCTCCGGGGTGCCCCCGACGAACGTGAGCGACACGAGCAGGTCGTTCCAGACCCAGAGGAACTGAAAGATCCCGAACGCGGCCAACGCCGGCGTGATCAGTGGCAGCAGCACTTTGAATAGGATCCGTACGTGCCCGGCCCCGTCGACGCGTGCGGCGTCGATCAATTCGATGGGGATCTGCTTCATGAAGTTGTGCAGCAGGAAAATCGCCAGTGGTAGCGCGAAGATGGTGTGAGAGAGCCACACGCTCCAGTACGTACCGCTCAGGTGCAGTTGGTTGACGTATAGCTTGAGCAACGGGATGAGCGCCACCTGCAAGGGCACGATTTGCAGCGTGAACACGGCGACGAACAACGTGTCGCGCCCGCGGAACTTCATCCACGCGAAGGCATAGGCGGCGATCGAGGCCAACAGGATCGGCAGCACCACGCTGGGAATTGTGATGACCACGGAGTTCACGAAGTACTCAGCCAGGCTGGAGTCGCCGCCGAGAATCTCGCGATAATTGTCCAGCGTGAGGTCCGGGTCGTTGAAGACGTTCCACCATCCGGAGCGTTGGATCGCCAGTTGCGGCCGGAAGGAGGTGATGAGCAGGCCAAGGGTCGGCAGGGTCCACAATGTCGCGATGACCAGCGCCGCCAGCGAGGCCCACGGCGATGTCAGGCTCGTCTTGGCGAGAGACGCGGCTCGGGGTCGGCGGTTGAGGGGGTCGCGGATAGGGGTCTCGATGAGGATCGGTGCGGTCGCGGTCATCGGGCGTCGGCCTTCCGTAGTTGCCGCACGTTGTAGGCGACGACCGGGATAACGAGGATGAACAGCAGCACCGCGAGTGCCGCGCCAAGGCCGGTGTTGTTGTAGATGAAGCTCTGGTTGTAGAACTCATTGGCCACGACGCTGGTCTCGAACTGACCACCCGTCATCGTCCGCACAATGTCAAAGACCTTCAGTGTGCCAATACCGATTGTGGTGAGCACGACGATGACGGCCGGTCGGATGCTGGGCAGCGTTATCCGGCGGAACATCTTTACCCCGGTGGCACCGTCCAGGCGCGCGGCCTCGATGATGTCGCTGGGAATTGCCTTGATCGCCGCGGACAGGATCGTCATGGCGAAACCAGCCTGAATCCAGACCATGACGACAACCAGGAACAGCGTGTTCCACGGACTGGGCAGCAGGAAGAAGTTCTGCGCATCAAAGCCGAGTGTGACCAGGATCTCGTTGAGCAGGCCGATTTGGGCGAATCCGGTCGGCTTGTACTCATAGACGAACTTCCAGATGATCGACGCACCGACGAACGAGATCGCCATCGGTAGGAAGATGAGCGACTTGGCGAATGCCTCCCCCCGGGCGCGGTCGACCAGCACGGCGTAGAGCAGTCCGATCGCGGTGGCGGCCAGCGGCACGAGCACCATCCAGATGACGGTGTTCCGCAGGACGACCTGTAGGTCGGGCTGGGTGAGGATGGTCAGGTAGTTGTCGATGCCGACGAACGATGAGCTGTCGGCGCTGCGGAATGACTCGTACACAGTGAGAATCGCGGGGTAGATCAAGCCGACGGCGAGGAAGAGCAGGGCGGGGAGGACGAACGCGCCGGCCTGGATGCGCTCGGCGGCGCGATCCTTGGCCCGGCTCGCCAGCAGCAGGATGCTGCCGAACACGAGGGTGAAGAGCCCGATCGCGACGAACATCTGGCCGAACTTCGCCCCAGTCGACACGACCTACTCCTTCGGCGCGGCACGACACCGACCAGCATGCTGCCCGGTCGCGTCACTCGGGAGGAGGCGCACTGCTACTTCGGCCAGGATCCCTCGATGTAGTCCAGGGTCTCCTTATCGCTCTTTCCGACGATCCAGTTGGTCATGCCCTTCCAGAATGTGCCCGCACCAACGGCGCTGGGCATCTGGTCGGATGCGTCGAAGCGGAAGACCGCCTTCGGGTCCTGCAAGATCTGCGCGGACAACTTGTCGATGGGACTCTTCAGATTCTCCAGCTTCAGACCCTTGTTGGAGCTGACCCAGCCGCCTTCGGGGGTGGCCTTGGCCTTGTCGTTGGCGTAGGCGTCCGTGGAGAGGTAGGTCTGGAAGGCCTTGACCTCGGGCCGATCGGCGAAGGCGGTGATGAAGTCACCCGCCCCGAGGGTGGGCTTGCCCTTGGCCGCGTCGATTGCCGGCAGGTAGAAGGCGAACACGTCGCCGTCCTCGGCCACCTTGGTGCCCTTGGGCCATTGCGCCGCGAAGAACGATGCCTGGCGGTGCAGGTAGCAACTGCCATCGAGTACGCCCTGGCCAGCATCCTGGAACGTCGTGGTCGCGATGCTCTTGACATCGCCGCGGCCACCGTTGACGTACTTTGGGTTCTTGAGGATGTCGCCAACCTTGGCCAGGGCGGTGGCGATCTGCGGGTCGTTGAAGGGGATCTCATGCTTGACCCAATGGTCATAGACCTCAGGGCCGGCCGTGCGCAGCAGGATGTCCTCGAGCCAGTCGGTGCCGACCCAGCCGGTCGCCTCGCCGGAGCCGAAACCGGCGCACCATGGCTTGGCCTTCGAGTCGTCGCTGGCGATCTTGTCGGAGAGCTTCACGAGCTCGTCGTAGGTCTGCGGGACCAAGTAGCCCTTCGCCTTGAACACGGAGGGGGAGTACCAGACCAGTGACTTGACGTTGGCGCCGCCCGGCGCTGCGTACAACGTCCCGTTGACAGTGCCGTAGGCGCGCCAGTCCTTGCCGAAGAACTTGTCGACGTTCGCGCTCACGGCGGCGGGCGCGGGCTTGACCTTGCCCGTGCCAACGAGCGTGGCGAGCAGACCCGGCTGAGGGATGCTCGCGATGTCGGGTGGCGTGCCCGCCCTGACTCGCACCGGCAGCTGAGCGGAGAGCTCCAGCGTGCCCTCGTACTTGACCTTCGCCCCGGTGCAGGCTTCGAACCGCTTGAACGACGCCTTGTACGCCTTGTCCTCGGGGTCGACGTTCGGGTAGTAGACCGAGATCGACTTGCCCTTCAGGTCTCCGTACTGCTTGAGATCGCTGCAGTCGCTGGTGTCCACGCCCTGGGTGGAGTCGCTCTGACTACACGCGGCGAGGGTCAGGGCCAGGGTGAGCACCGCACCCAGCACCCCCCACCGGCATCCGCTGATCTGACGGAGGGCCATCGTCGTGCCTCTCTCTTGACTGAAGGCCGCGCGGTCGCGCAGACGTCGGCGGAGGACGTGCGTCGAGATAAAACATGTTTCAGTGAACTGGAACAGCGATACCGAGACTGGACTTTATGGAGCCACCCAGTGCCTGTCAAGGAATGGTGGGTTGCAATGCGGTACGACCGGCGGATGTTCCGAGGCGGCGTGGGTCACTGGCTATGAGGCCAGGTCTTGCCGTCGACGGCTATCTGTGGTTTGCCGACGTGCACCGAGACTGGCCGCGCGACTGCGAGGAGCAGAGCACCGACCTCCGTGCGGCGTTGCTGCGCGATCTGACGCTCCCGGAGGACGCCGGTCACCGGTACCTTTCAGCCCAACCCGACCAGGCAGGGCCGCTGCCCGTGCGCAGTGGCTGCTGGGTGGGGCCGCACGCCGTCCAACGACTTCTCGACGGCAGGCCTGGAGTCCCGCCCCAGCGGCTGCTCAGCTGGGATTGTGAGACCGCGATCCAACAGCTGGCTCACGCGATGACGCGGACCGGTACGTGAGTCGGTCGAGCAGCTTGCGCGTCGCCTCTTCGACAGCGGTCACGGCCTCCTCGAAGGCGTCGGTATTGGCCTTCGACGGCGCGCGATAGCCCGAAACCTTGCGGACGTACTGCAGGGCGGCCTCGCGCACTTCAGTCTCGGTTGCCTGCTCGACAACGGGCGGTCGTAGCGTCTTGATACTTCGGCACATGCCCTAAGCATGACGCCTGGAATGATGAATGGCCGCCCCAGATTCGGAGCGGCCATTCATCGGAGCCGGTACCGCCAGCTCGCCTCTCGGCAAGTGGTCGCTCAAGGCGACAAGGTTGGGTCCGGGGGGCATGGATCGGAACCGGCTCCAGGTGCAACCGTACCCGCTTTGCCGACATTCCACAGATCAAGGCCCAAGTTGCGCGCACGTCGCGACGATGGCTTCCTACACTGGTACGGGCCCGCCGATCGGGGGGCCCGCAGGACCGAGACCGAGGAGTGCCCAGCCGTGTCCGAACCCGCCGAGCGCCGCCCCCGGCCGCTGCTCGCCGCGGACGTGGAACGGCTGGCCAGTGACGCCGGCCACGGCGACCCGTACGCGCGGCTCGAGCTTGCGCACGCGACCGCGGCCGCTCTCGTCGAGGCCGGCCGCGGTGACTCCGGGCAGCCGACGGAACTGTTGGTGCGGCTCGTCGATGAGGTGGGCCTGGACACCCTGTCCGAGCTCTGGCGCGATGCCGCGGCCGACAGCCTGCCGGGTGCGCTGTGGGCCTTGTACCTGCTGCAGACATGGTGTGGCCGACAAGGGGAGGCGGTGGCCCGCGCCTACAGCGCGGGGCGGAAACTTGCCCCGGTGGATGAGGTCATCGCCGGAGTCATCGATGACGCTGATCCGCTCGCGGTCCAGCAACTGGCCGACGACGTGCTCACCGGTGCCTACGAAGGAGAGTTCGACGTCGCATTGGAGCGCGCGGCCGCCTTCTTCCGGGTCGTGGCGACCGGGCGCGAGCAACTCGGCGAAGACAGCGAGCTGGCCGCTCGCAACCTCGATACCGCCCTGGCCCTGCAGCGCGCCGCTGCCGGCTGGCGGGCAGGCACCCTGCACTGACCATGGGGCGGATCCGGGTCGGCACGGCCTCGTGGACCGACAAGACCTTGCTGGCCTCCGGGTGGTACCCGCAGGATGTGACGACCCCGCAGGAACGGCTAGCCTACTACGCGAAGCAGTTCCCACTGGTCGAGGTCGACTCGACGTATTACACGCCGCCCAACGAACGCAACAGCGACCTGTGGGTGGCCCGCACTCCGCCGGACTTTACGTTCAACATCAAAGCCTTCTCGCTGCTGACTCAGCATCCGACCCGGCCAACGGCGCTCTACAAGGATCTGCGCCCTGAAGGGGATAGCAAGAAGAATCTCTATCTCAAGGACCTCGATGAGTCCACAGTAGACAGCGTATGGGAGCGGTTTCTCGCGGCCCTGGAGCCGTTGCATGCGGCAGGCAAGCTCGGTGCTGTGCTGTTCCAGTTTCCCCAATGGTTCCCGATCGGCAGGGCCAACAAGCACTACATCCTCGAGTGCCAGCGCCGGCTTGAGCCGTACCGGATCTGCGTGGAGTTTCGCAACAAGACGTGGATGTCTGAGGGCAACCGCGCCGAGACGCTCGATTTCCTGACGTCGTACGCACTGCCCTACGTCTGCGTCGACATGCCGCAGGGTCATGCCTCCTCGGTGCCACCGCTCGTCGAGGCAACGGCCGATCTCGCGGTCGTCAGGTTCCACGGACACAGCGAGAAGTGGACCAGCCGCGACATCTACGACCGCTTCGGCTATCTGTACTCCGAGGACGAGATCAAGCAGTGGGCACCGAAGGTCGCCGGCCTCGCTGAGAAGGCCAAGGAGACGCACGTCCTGATGAACAACTGCTACCGCAACTACGCGCAGGTCAACGCGCGCCAGCTCGCCGACCTGCTGCCGGGTTAGGCCGGCGGGGTGACCACCCTCGTCGGAACGTCCGGGTGGCAGTACAAGGACTGGCGCGGCCGGTTCTATCCCGAGAAGCTGCCGCAGCGGCTCTGGTTGGAGCACTACGCCGCGCGCTTCGCCACTGTCGAGGTCAACAACGCCTTCTATCGGCTGCCCGAGAAGTCGGTGTTCGAGGGTTGGCGATCCCGGACCCCGGGGGACTTCTGCGTGGTCGTCAAGGCCAGCCGCTATCTCACCCACATCCAGCGGCTGCGTGGTCCAGAGGAGCCGGTCGCGCGGCTGATGGAGCGAGCTGTCGGGCTGGGGGAGAAGCTGGGACCGATCTTGTTGCAGCTGCCGCCCACCCTGCGCGCAGACGCCGATCTGCTGGACGCCTGCTTGCGGTGCTTCGACTCGGGAGTGCGGCTGGCTGTCGAGCCGCGGCACGAGTCGTGGTGGGTGCCGGCCGTCCGATCGGTGCTCGAGGCCCGAGGGGCAGCGCTGTGTTGGGCTGATCGGCTGGGGCGGCCAATGACACCGCTGTGGCGGACTGCCGAGTGGGGCTACCTGCGGCTGCACGAAGGCCGGGCGCAGCCGTGGCCGTGCTACGGACGTCAGGCGCTGCGGACCTGGGCGGAGCGCCTCGCGGGCACGTGGGAAGCAGGCGAGGACGTGTATGTCTACTTCAACAACGATCCCGGCGGGGCGGCGATCGACAACGCCGTGACATTCGCCGGGGAGGTCGCGCGGACCGGCCGGGAGGTGACTCGGGCCAGCGTTGCGTGAGCCTGGGCGCAACCCACGTCGCTCTGTCCACAGAGACAGAAATGACGGCACGTGTGGTGTTCGTGTGCCCTGATCCTGGCAGGCATGACCGAGCAAGCAGTTCAGAAGCTGCGCCTGTCCTCACCCGGCGACCTGGTCGAGGCTGTCCCGTACCTGCTGGGCTACCACCCGAGCGACAGCATGGTGGCCCTCGCCCTGCGGGGTTCGCGCCGCAGGGTCGTCTTCACGATGCGACTGGATCTCCCGCAGCCCGGTGAGGGCGACATCGCGACCCCGTTGGCACAAAGCGTCGGGGACTATCTCGCCCATGCCAAGGCCGACCAGGCAGTGCTGGTGGTGTACGGCGACACCGGTGACGTGCTTGATGGATTGCCTCACTCGGGGTTCATCGAGGCGGCAACCAGGGCCCTCGTGCGCCGACGGATAGCGGTCATCGAGGCCCTGTACGTCGGGGCCGGCCGTTGGTGGTCCTATACGTGCGACCTGCCGACGTGCTGCCCCAGCGAGGGCACCCCGATCACTACCGATGGCTGTTCGACAGTTGCGGCGACGGCAACGTACGCCGGGATGGTCGCGCTGCCCAACCGGGAGGCGGTGGAGAAAATTCTGGAGCCGGAGGGATTCTTGGCCGGAGCTGGCATGGCGCAGGCGCTGGCCCGGGCCGACGAGGCGCTGACCGCCCAGGTCATCGACCGGCGCAGCATCGAGGTGCTTCGTGCCGAAACCCGGGCGCTATTGACCGATGCTGTCGACAGCGAGCCGGTGCTGTCCGATGACGCCGCCGCTCGCCTGATCGTCGGGATCGAGGACATCGTCGTCCGCGACGAGTGCTGCGAGTGGGCCGGCACCGAGCGAGCGCGGCCGGCGCAACGACTGTGGGTGCAGTTGGCCCGCCGCGCAGCGCCGGGCTACGACATCGTGCCGCTGGCGTTGGTGGGCTGGTTCGCCTGGCGCGACGGCGATTCCACACTGGCCCGGATCGCGGTCGACCGATGTCTACGAAGTGACCCGGGGTACAGCCTGGCGAGACTGCTGCAGGAAGCGCTCGACTTCGCGGTCAATCCGGCCGCCCTGTCCACCAAGCTGCCGGCCAAGCGGACTCGTTCTCGCAAGCGCCGCCGGTGAGGGCAAGATGAAGCGACAGGTACGACGTGGCTCGGGAGGGCAGGCATGCCGGCACAGATCACTCGGGCCGAGGCGGCCGGCCACGATGAGGCAGCGGTGCTCGACCGTATCCGCGAGATGGGCCTGAGCCCGCAGGCCTGGCGCAACGGTCCGGGCGAGGCCTACGGGTGGCACGAGCACCGCCACCGCAAGATCCTTTATTGCGTCACGGGGAGCATCGTCTTCCACACGCCCGACGGTGATCTTCCACTCAGCGCCGGCGACCGGCTCGACCTGCCAGCACACACGCAGCACGCCGCGACCGTGGGACCGCTGGGCTGCCGCTGCGTCGAAGCTGCCGCGAACGCAGAGCGGGGTTAGCGGCCGGCTAGCCCTCGGCTAGCTCGAATCTTCGTGTCTCGGTCGTGGTGGTGGGTTGTGACATCGCACCGGTGCCTTCAACAGGCCTTCCGGCGATCGCTCATGAAGCACCGGCAATGACGAGGTGGCTGGCGCCAGCTTCGACTTCGAGGATGGTGCGACGCGCGGTGTAGCCGCTGGGTCGGCGGAACAGGTGGTCGGCGGTGGGAATGACCACCGCGCATACGTCATCGCGGCGCAGGGCGTCCATCAGCGCACAGACACCTGCCCGGTCCGGATGGCCGGCGGGCGGGTCGAGCAGGTCGGTGTAAACATCGGCCAGCATCAGCCCTTCCCGGTCGGCGCAGGCGCCCATCCGCGCGGTCAGCGCCGCCGCGATCTCGGGTGGATCGGCGGCATGAACCCGCAGATAGCCCACGGCCAGCGGCCGAACATGCCCGCCCGCGGTGCTGGGCCGGCTCACCTTCGGCGGCCCAGAAGCCGGACCCACCGGCAGGCCGGCTGCTTCTTCGTGCCGGCGCTGTCGATGGCGGTGACACGGGCGCCGATCATGTCCAGCCGGGCGTCCATCCGCTCCACCGCCACCGTCAGCTCACACAACGCGCCGTACTCACGGTCCGCCGCCGGCGCCACCCGCACCCGGGCGGCCAGGACCGGATATCCAGCGGCGGCCAGGATCAGCGCCGGGCACACCTGCTGGTCGGTGTAGACGAACCCGCACGCTCGACACGACCCCCCACCCGGCTGCTGGGGGACATGCTCAGCCGTCACCGCGTCATACGACGGCGACCGACCCCACACTGAGCGCACCGCCCACCACAGCCACCGGCCACTCGGGCGGAAATACTTGTTCCGACCGCAACGCCTTGGCCGTGTGCACAACACCCGAACCGTCCCTATCACTCACCGCCAACCCGTCGACCTGCTCCGTGACTTGACCGAAGCCCGACCTCTCGTGAGCGGCTGCGGCAAGGCCGCCTCGTCCTGGTTGTCGGGGGTCCTCTGCGGCCGGTGGTGCGCTCATAGTCGCCTTCCCATCGCACATTCTCGCTTCCTGTGGTGACTGCTCAGGCGTGATCCGTCCCAGTCAGCAAAGCGCGCAATTCACAACGGAGGCAGTCCGACTAGAGAAGCACTTGCATCCGGTTGCCAGCCGGGGGTCTCACTGGCGTCCCTTGCGCCTAGTCCTTCACAGGGCCGTCAGCGGCAAAGTCACAATCACCACGGGTGAAGGCCCGCTCGGTCACGATCCGCCAGATCGTCGAGACCGCCGTGGTTCACCCGTGGCGCTGCTGGAGGTGGAACGTGGTCGTGGCCGCACCGGACCTCGCGACCGTGCCGGTCAAGGTCGGTCCTCGCGGACCGCGACGATCTTGTCCTTGTTTGCGCCACCTGCCCGCTGGCCACCCAGTGCACCTCCGTCGCCGACGGTCGCACGATCACCATCGGTCCGGACGAGAGGCACCTGGCTGCCGCTCGCGCGTGCCAGGCTGATCCGTGTTGGAAGGCCGACTACCGTGCCACCCGACCCAAAGTCGAGCACAAGATCGGTCACCTCATGCGGCGCCGCCACGATGGCGGCGAGCCCGTGTCCGAGGTCGCCTGAAGATCGCAGCCGACGTCTCCCTGCTGGTCGCCGCGGGTCAACCTCGCGCGGCTCGCCACCCTCGGAAATCGGCTACACGGCAGGACTATGGACCACGGCCACCCCCTTTAGAGCAGACAGCAGCCCAACGGCCACCCCAAGCGCCAGTCCAACCCCTCGCGCCCACACCAAGATCGGTCAATCGACCCTCTCGTCCGCCTATCCAGCACGACCTCACACCACTGCCACGCCGACCACCCGCGCGGCCTCACAGTTCGACCCGACCATCCACACCCCGTTCGAGACCAGCCACCGAGAAGCTGTTGTCGAGACGGTCGAGTTCGGCGCGGACGCGCTCAAGCCGGTCACGCCACCATGCGGCTTGTTGGGGATCGGTCAGCTCATAGGTGTCGAGCAGGGCAGGGTCGGGTGTAGGTGGCACACGCGGGACGGAGAGGTAGCCGTCGACAGGGCGCAGCGAACCCGCACCGGAGACGACATCGCCTTCCAGCAGGGGCAGAGTGCCGAGTCCGCAGGCGAAGTTGAGTTCGGGCAGCGCTGCGGCGAGAGCGACTTGCGCGGCGAGGCCGACGCTGGTTTCCAGTGCGGAGGAGACCACGCACGGCAGACCGGCGGCTTCGGCGACCAGCAACGAGCGCCGCACACCACCGAGCGGCGTGCACTTGATCACTGCGACATCGGCCGCGTCCGCGACCGCGACGCGCAGGGGATCTCCGGCGCGGCGGATGGACTCGTCGGCGGCGATGCGCACGTCGACCTGGCGGCGGACAGCGGCCAGTTCTTCGATGGTGCGGCAGGGCTGTTCGACGTACTGCAGCCCGCCCGCTGCCTTGTCGAGCAGGCGGATGTGGGCGACGGCGGTGTCGATGTCCCAGACGCCGTTGGCGTCCACCCGGATCGATCCGCCGGGACCGAGTGCGCCGCGGACGGCTTCGACGCGGGCGAGGTCTTCGGCCAGCGACTCGGAATGATCGGCGACCTTGACCTTGGCGGTGCGGCACCCGGACTTGGCGGTGATCTCGTGGGCGCGTTCCGGTCCGACGACGGGGATGGTGCAGTTGATCGAGATGCGGTCGCGCACGGGTTCAGGCCAGCCCACAGTGCATTGTTCGACGGTGGTGGCCAGCCAGGAGGCGGACTCGTGGTCGTCGTAGTCGGCGAACGGGCAGAACTCGCCCCACCCTGCGGGACCTTCGATGAGCATCCCCTCGCGCACGGTGATTCCGCGGAACCGTGTAGTCATTGGGATGGCGTAGACGCGGGCACCGTCGAAATCGATGTCGCTGGTCATCAGGCGGTGGTCTCCTCGTCGTTTCGGCGTGCGTTGCTGCGTGTGAGGAGGTCGGTGATCCGGTCGTCCAGCTCGCCCAGGTGGGAGGAGCCGGTGCGCAAGAGCCGGACCTGCCGTCGCAGCGTACGAAGCCGGTCGAGCGTGCGGGCGGAGCTGACCTGGGCGGCGGTGCGCACGGCAGCATGCCCGACCGCTGCCGCGTGCTCGAAGTCGCGGCCGACGATGTGGGCTGCGGCGAGGTCGGTCTGCACGAAGCAGCGGCTACGGACCCGCCACGGCTCGTAACCGTCCATCGCTTGCGTAATCAGCCGGGTCGCCCGCTCGGAATCGCCCACATCCCGTAGGCAGCGGCCGAGGTCGGCGGAGAGTTCGGCCTCGGTGTAGAAGCCAAACCAGGCGGGTTCCTCGTCACCTCGCGCGCGTTCGTAGTGCCGCTCGGCCTGGTTCACGGTCGCGCGGGCGCTGTTGGCATCGCCGAGCAAGGCATGCCCACGCGCCTCAACAGCATGCATTTGTGCGGACAGCGCCGGATTGGCCTTGCCATTGGCGACGCTGTGGCCGGCCCGCGCCAGCGCGATGGCTTGCCGGGCGTGGCGCAGCTGGTCGTGCTCAGTAACCACGTTCTGTCCGATGTGAAGAGTAAGTCGGCTCATGTCGCTGAGCATGTTGGCGGCGAGAGTCGGTCGCCCGCGCTCATGGCCAGATTGAGAGTCTGGATGTAGTAGCGCTGGGCCAGGGAATGACGGCCCACATCGGCGGCCATGGACCCGGCCAACCGCGACGCTTGCGCGACCGCGCCGAGCAGTGCCTTGCCGGTCTTCTCCGAGTAAGTGCCGTGCACAACCGTGTTCGCTTCGCGGTGCAGTGACTGCACAACCTGCTCGAGGACACGGCCCGAGCCGTAGCGGAAATCCAGCCTGCGCAGGTGGGCGATGATCTCGGTGATGATCTCGACATCGGGCATCCCGATGCGCCTGCCGGAAACCCGCGAGGTGTTCTCGGCCGGGGGCACGGTGAGCGCGAACAGCGCAGGTTCCGAGAAGGCTGCCGCCGTGAAGGCGGAGCCCAGCAGGAACTTGCGTCGACCCATGTCCCGTCCTGACAACTCCACGACTGCGCGAGCCGTGCCGTCCAGTGTGCTTGAGCACTGGAGCCCGTCGTCGCGATCATCGGATGCGGGGCTGCGATCGGCAAACCCGCACTCGGCGACGCTGATCTCGCGGTGTAGGCGCCGGGACAGCACCTTGGCGACCAGCCTGGGCACCGGCCAGCGCGGTTCGCTGCGGTCCAGCATCCGCTTGACGGAGGTGGTGTTTGTGCCGACGTGAACCCCTTCCTCGGCACCCGCCGTCACCACCGCCCGCGCTAGCGAGGCGTTGCTCATCCCGGCCTCGTCCAGCAACGAACGCAGCGCCGTGTTGGTGCCGCCCGCTTGACCTTCGCGGTCCATGTCATCCCATCTTGCGTACTCGTCGCATAACTCGCCGTAGTCGATCGTGCCGTACCACGGGGCGCACGGTGAAGCCCCACCCGCCAAGTGGGACGCAAGTGAGACCCCCGGATACCAACCGGACGCAGTGCCAGGTGAACCTGACTGCCATATAGACGACCTGCGCGTTTCGCTTGTGATGACGGACCAACGCACCGTTGCCAGGAGGCGAGACCGATGGCCGCTCCGATCAGGACCGCCCACAACGGCGGAGACGATCCCCACCAACATCCCCCAACCGGAATGGCCGCAACCGCCGCCCGGTACGAACGCTGGGGATGGCTGGTGCTGCAAGCCGGTGATCGACTACTGCTGACCACCGACAACGCGACCAGCGCGGTGGAACTACCCGCCGCCCTCGGTGCGGACATCCGGCACTGCCTCACCGTGCGGATGCTCGCCGGTTCCGGTGATCGCGCTACCGGGCATACCGCGCCGCCAGGTGCTGCTCACCGACTCCGCGGAGGAGGTATCCCCGGTCAACCTGGTCCGGCTTCGCGCCCGAGGCGGCCTGACCCACCGCGGCGGCAGGCTTGGTGCCGCCTCAGCCGAGTCGCCTGAAGTCCGGGCCCCGACCGACTCGCCTATCGCCGCCGGCTCGTGGACACCGTCCTCCACCAACGCGAAACCAGCGCCGCCATCGCACCGGCGAACCCGTAGGCGTGCTCAGCGCCCGCCACGACGCCCTACTGCCCGCATCCATTGGCGCAACCACCGCGGCGCTTCGGCAACAACGCAGGCCAGGACGACGCCCCATTCCGTGGCCGCCTCGACTGCCTGAGCACTCCAGGAGGGACCAAGCCTGACCCCGACCTTGCTCGGTACCGCCGCACCCGGTACCCGCTGACGAAAGGACAGGAGCGATATGAGCCTGGCCCGCATCCCGATGCACGTCGCACAAGACACCTCGCTGCGCGTGAAGATCCTCGACGCCTGCGGCTTGACCTGCACGTTCTGCCACAACGAGGGCACCCCGGTAGTGGTGGACAACCGCAGCCGGTCACTCGGCGACTTCACCACGGCCGGACCCAGCGGGCGCGTGTCGATCTACGCAGGTAGCAACGGCGCGACATTCCTGCCCGCTACGATCCCCGCAGATGACGAGTTCGGGCAGGTGCTCGCCGCGCTGCGCGAGGCCATGGAGTTGACCGAGGTGCACCTGACCGGCGGCGAACCTACCCGGCATCCAGCCGTCGCCCGCCTGACGAAGATCGCGGTGGACGCGGGCTTCGTGGTCGGGATGACCTCGAACGGCGAGCACGGCGAACGGGTACTCGCAGACTGCGCGGTCGCCGGTCTGGACCGGGTGAACTTCGCGATCTTCGGCACCACTGCGGCTGAACTGGCCGAGGTCCAATACGCCCGCTATCACAACGCCGCGCTGGCCGAACGAAAGATCGCCGCGCTGAAAGGCTCCATCGCAGCCTGCGAGACCCACGGCATCGCGGCCAGCGCAACATTGTGGTGCTCGACCTCAGCCACGCCCCGCGCGTACACCGCCTGCTTGACGAGTACTCACCGAACCTGTCGGTGCGGTTACTCAACTCCCTCGACCACGGCACCGCCTCGGTCGAGGCCATCGAAAGCATTCTCGCCGAACGCGGTGCGGTCGCCGAGGCGCACTACGTCACCGCCGGCGCATCCGGCGCGCGCACCGCCCTACCGGCTGCCGGACGGGCGGCGCGTGTTCTTCAAACGGATCCGCCGCGTGCGCCTGCCCGCGACCTGCGCCGGGTGCCGGTTCAACAACGACACCGACTGCCAGGAAGGTTTCTACGGCGTGCGCCTGTACTACGACCGTACCGGCCGATACCAGGTCGGCGTATGCATACAGCGCATGGACTTGTGCCTGCCGCTCGATGAGTTCCTCACCAGCCCGCTGCGCGCCGAGGTCATGGCCCTGCGCGAAGCCGAGTACATCCGACTCGCCACCCGGCGAGCCGGTTAGCGTCCTTACTGATCACCCTCGGAAGGAGAACCGCTGTGCCCATCGAGCACGAAGCCAAGATCCTCGACATCGATCCCGAGGCCACTGAACGGCTGATCCTGGACAAGGGCGGCCAGAAGCTCGCGGAATGCTTCATGCGTCGCTATGTCTACGACATCGTCCCCGGTGATCAGTCCAGGTGGATCAGGCTCCGGGACACCGGCAGCGAGACCACGCTGACCGTCAAGCAGATCACCAGCGACGCCATCGACGGCACCCACGAAATCGAAGCGAGCGTCGATGACTTCGCCGCCACCAACGCCCTGCTAGGCGTGCTGGGGTTCACCGCGAAGTCCTACCAGGAGACCAAGCGAACCAGCTTCATCCTCGACGGTGCACAGGTCGAGATCGACGCCTGGCCGCAGATCCCGACCTACCTGGAGATCGAAGCCGGGTCCAAGGACGAGGTGGTGAGGGTCGCTGGTCTGCTCGGCTACAACGAAGCCGACCTGACCGGCGAGAACACCATCAAGATCTACGCGCGCTACGGCGTCGATCTCGACGCCATTCCCGAACTGCGCTTCTGATCAACACCACTTGTCCGCAGCGCCTGCACGCCCGCGAACCACCGTTGCTTTGCGGGTGTGTGCGGTACCCGCATGCCTGCCAAGGAGTGCCGAGCCGTGAGCCCGATGTCCGCGCAAGGAGCCCAGACCGTTCGACACCAGCCACCTAGCCAACTTATTTACCGTGTTGAACGTGATCGGACATGCCACGACAGCAAACGGACGAGGGGCCTTGGCCTGGTCGGGCGTCCGTTGCCGTGTACGGAGTGGTTGGCCAACGACGTCCAGCAATTCCGCTTCCTCGAGCCACGGCAACGCAGCCGGTGTCGCAACCACGCTCACATCCCAACCGGCCTTCACCAAGGCCCCCGCGAGGTCCGGGGTACGCGCTGCGAGTGGCGCGCCACGCACGACCAATGCCAGCGGAGAAGGCACGGTGGCGGTTAGCTCGCCCACTGTTCCACAAGCCAGCGACAGACTGAAGCGCTACCGGCCCCGCTTCGCGAAATGGGTACACGTTGGCGACACCATTGGCTGAGGTCGCTGAAGCAACCAGATCCAGCCCGCTTGGCGACCGCACGGTGAGCGACCCCTCGGGTATGGCCTCGACAAAGTCGCTTCTTCGCCGGTCAGGGCACTTTTCAGGTGATCGACACGGTCACCTCAGCCGCTGGCGGTGAACGCAAGGCTAGGGCGGGTTAGCGGGGCCTCCGGCGCTCGGCCTCGGTCTTCACGGCGGCGAAGGTCTCGCGAACCGCATGCTCCCAGGGCTTGGCGACGATGTTGCCCCACCGTTCTCCGAGGAACCACAGGTCGGTCCCCAGCTCTCCGGTGTAGTCCAGCCGGGTGTGCTCACCCTCGCTGGAAAGCAGGAACTGCTCGACGACGTAGGGGACGGGGCCCCGGGTCAGCCGGAAGTCCACCCGCTCCGGTCGGGTGAACCGGACAGTCTCCAGCGTGGTGGCAACCAAGCGCCCGCGCACGGCCGTGCGATGGGCCGCCAAGACCATATCGACGCCACGCTCTAGGACATGGATCTTCTCCGCGACCGCCCGGGTCTGCCGCCCGAGATACGGCTCGGACAGCACATCGAAGACAATCTCGCGGCTGGCGGCGATGTCGACGCCGAACGGCCCGAGGGGACGAGTCCGCCTGCCGAGACCGAGATCGACTGGCAATGCGCCGGTCACCAGGCCGAGGTAACCGCCCGCGGCGGCACCGCCCACCACCACCACGCCCGCAAACTTGCTGAATGCGCCCATGTGGACAGCATGCGCCATGGCCGCTAGCGGGCGGGGGCCGCCAGGGCGCTACGGCGCCAGGGAGGCGACGACGAAGACCAGCGATGCGACGCCGTGGGGCAGATCGGTGGATTTGCCGTCGTGCAGCACTCGGACACCGTGGTCGGCCAGTTCGACAGCCACCTTGGCGTTGGGCTGCACCCCGCCGGAACGTAGGCGCTGCATGAGCTCGGCGTCGGTCTGCAACTGCTCACTGATGCGTCGCACCGTCACCTGCCGACCGGAGTTGGCGGCGTCGTCGAGCGTGGTCAACGTCTCGACGCACGGAACACCGTCGGATGTGGCCTCGCCGAGATCAACCAGGCCGGGGATCGGGTTGCCGTGGGGGCAGGTGGTCGGGTGGCCGAGCAGCTCGATCAGCCGGCGTTCCACCTTCTCGCTCATCACGTGCTCCCAGCGGCAGGCCTCGATGTGGACGTCCTCCCACTCCAGGCCAATCACGTTGACCAGCAGGAGCTCGGCCAGCCGGTGTTTGCGCATCACGGATACGGCCAGGTGACGGCCCTGCTGGGTGAGCTCGAGATGCCGGTCGCCCTCGACGGTCAGCAGTCCGTCGCGCTCCATCCGCGCCACCGTCTGGCTGACCGTCGGACCGCTCTGATGCAGCCGCTCGGCGATCCGGGCCCGGAGCGGGACGGTCTCCTCTTCCTCCAGCTCGAAGATCGTCCGGAGGTACATCTCGGTCGTGTCGATCAGGTCACCACTCACCGCTACCTCCGCTGCCGATGTTAGTCATTGAACCAGTGGGCCAGACTGTTGGGCGTGGATCCGCTCGTGAGCCCTGACGAACTGGCCGCCGAACTGACTCATGACCCGCCTCCCGTGCTCCTCGACGTGCGCTGGCGGCTGGCTGGCCCACCCGCCCACGAGGATTATCTGTCCCAGCACCTGCCAGGCGCCGTCTTCGCTGACCTCGACGCCGACCTGGCCGGACCGCCAGGTGAGCGCGGTCGCCACCCATTGCCCGATCCGGCGGTTCTGCAGGTGGCCTTACGACGGTGGGGTCTTCGTACCGGTGTGCGAGTCGTGGCCTACGACGACGCCGATGCGACCAGCGCGGCTCGGGCCTGGTGGGTCCTGCGCTGGGCGGGCGTCGATGACGTCCGTGTCCTCGACGGCGGCTTGCGGGGCTGGGTGGCGGCCGGGCACCCCGTGACCGTCGTCGTGCCGCAGCCCGTTCCGGGAGACGTTGTCGTGCGACCCGGACGGCTGCCGATCGTCGATGCAGAGGGGGCAGCTGCCCTGGCCCGAAGCGGCGTGCTGCTCGACGCCCGTGCGGCGACTCGCTATCGGGGTGAGGTGGAGCCGATTGACCCGGTCGCTGGTCACATTCCGGGCGCGGTCTGCGCGCCCGCCTCGGCAAACGTCGATGACACCGGGCGCATGCTCAGCCAGGATCGCCTCCGCGAGCGGTTCGCCGGCCTCGGCGTCGACGGGTCACAGCAGGTTGGTGTCTATTGCGGCTCCGGGGTGGTGGCTGCGCAGCAGGTTCTGGCGTTAACTCGGATCGGCGTACCGGCAGCGCTCTATCCGGGTTCGTGGAGCGAGTGGGTTGTCGATGGCCGGCGGCCGGTGGCGAAAGGAGCCGACGGGTGAGCGACGACGTGTCCGTCGTCTGGGATGACGGCTTCCTCGGCTACGACCTTGGTCGAGTGAGCATCGAGCGCAGCGAGGCGCGGAGCGAGATGACAATCGGCGACCATCCGCTAGATCCCGTGCGTCTCGAACTCACCATGGCCCTTGCCCGGCAGCTCGGCGTCCTCGACCGCCACAACGCGACGCTGTCCTCCCCGGAGCCGGCCGGCGACGCGCTACTTGAGTTGGTTCACGACCGCGAGTACATCAACGCCGTGCGGGCAGCGGCCGCCGATCCGTACTTTTCCGGCTACGGCTTGAACACACCGGACAATCCGGTCTTTCCCGGCATTCACTCGGCATCAGCCCTCGTCGTGGGTGGCACCGCGCTCGCGGCCGAGCAGGTCTGGAGCGGGCGGGCGCAACACGCCATCAACGTCGCCGGCGGCCTGCACCACGCCATGCGCGATCACGCGTCAGGATTCTGCATCTACAACGATCCGGCCGTCGCCATCGCGCGGCTGCTCGATCTCGGGGCCAAGCGGGTGGCGTACGTCGATGTCGACGTCCATCACGGCGACGGTGTGCAGGCGGCGTTCTGGGACGACCCGCGGGTCCTCACCGTGTCGATGCACCAGTCGCCGCTGTCGCTGTTCCCCGGCACCGGCTTTCCGGACGAGACCGGGGGTGCCGCCGCGCCGGGTTCTGCTGTAAACATCGCGCTGCCACCCGGCACGGGTGACAACGGGTGGCTGCGCGCCTTCCATGCCGTCGTACCCGCTGTGCTGGGGTCATTCGGCCCCGAGGTGCTGGTCAGCCAGTGTGGTTGCGATTCGCATGCGGTGGACCCACTGGCGATGCTGGAGCTGTCGGTCGACGGGCAGCGCGCGTCGTACGCCGCGATGCATGCGTGGGCGCACGAGCTATGTGCTGGTCGTTGGCTCGTAACGGGCGGCGGTGGCTACGGCTTGGTTCAGGTGGTGCCGCGGGCGTGGACCCATCTGCTGGCCGAGGTGACCGGCGAGCCGTTGCCGCCCGAAACCGTTGTCCCAGAAAGCTGGCAGGAACTGGCCCGAGTGCGGCGCCCGCGCAGCGTTCCGCCCACGTCCATGACCGATGGGGCGTCGGCCAGCTGGACGCCCTGGACACCAGGTGAGGCCGCCGATCCGGTCGACCAGGCCATTCTGGCTACCAGGCAAGCGGTGTTTCCCCTGCTCGGTCTCGACCCGGAGCGGCTCGGCTAGCCATCCACCCCACGGGAAGTGCCGCTCACACCCGCTGGATCAAGGAGAAATGGCCCTCAGTCGATCCTCAACAACGACCATTTCTCCTTGAACGATCATGGACGGTTGCACGCCGACACGCCGGGCACGCCCACCAAGGTTCCATGATCACACCGACCGGGCCCGCCCTTTCTCGTGATCATGGACGTTTGCACGCCGACACGCCGAGCACGCCTACCAAAGTTCCGTGATCGAGCCCTGTCGCACAAGGATCCACCGACGGGGCGCGATCATGACGTTTGCCTTGCGTACGCGGGTGTTCTGCCCGTTTTGTCCGAGGCGAACGCCATGATCGTCTTTGCTGATCGCGTTTGCGCGACAGCCTCGATCGGCGATATCTGTGTCGCTAGCTGACGTACTCTCGCAGCGCGTCCGACCGCGACGGGTGCCGCAGCTTGGACATGGTCGTCTTCTCGATCTGGCGGATCCGCTCCCGGGACAGGCCGAACTCCCGGCCGATCTCGTCGAGCGTGCGCGGCTTGCTGTGGGTGAGCCCGTAGCGCATCTCGATGACCCGGCGCTCACGCTCCTCGAGCGTGTGCAGGACCTTGTTGAGCTCCTCCTGCAGGAAGCTGAAACTGACGGCTTCGGCGGCGATCGGTGCGTCGGCATCCTCGATGAAATCACCGAAGCGTGACTCGCCGTCCTCACCGACCGTCAGGTCCAGGCTGACCGGGTCACGGTCATAGGTCTGGAGCTCTTCGACCCGCTCAGGCGTGATGTCGAGCTCAACGGCGATCTCGGCCGAGGTGGGCTCGCGGCCCAGTGTTACTGCCAGGTCGCGGCGCAGCCGGACCATCTTGTTGATCTGCTCGACAAGATGGACGGGCAGCCGGATGGTGCGGGCCTGATCAGCCATTGCCCGAGTGATCGCCTGCCGGATCCACCACGTGGCGTATGTCGAGAACTTGAAGCCCTTGGCGTAGTCGAACTTCTCGACGGCGCGGATGAGCCCCAGGTTGCCCTCCTGGATCAGGTCGAGGAAGGCCATCCCGCGGCCGGTGTAGCGCTTGGCCAGGGACACCACGAGGCGCAGGTTGGCCTCGAGCAGGTGATTCTTGGCGTCGCGACCGTCAGCCGCGATGATGGCGAGATCACGGCGGCGGGCCGGGGTGAGACGAACCTCTTCGGCCATGGCCCGGGCCAGCAGGTCTTGAGCGAACAGGCCGGCTTCGATTCGTTTGGACAGGTCGACCTCCTGCTCAGCGTTGAGCAGCTTGGTACGGCCGATGCCGTTGAGGTAGGCCCGGACGAGGTCCGCGGAGATACCGCGGCTGTCGTCCAGAGCTTCGTCAAGATCGGGAACGTCGTGAATTGGTTGAGGCATTGACACGGGGGGTCTCCTCCCGGTGAAACAGTTGCACCCGGTACAACGCTCCGGGAACTGCAAGATTCCCACTAGGTGCGTGAGGATCGTGTAAGGAGCACGTGCCGATGGTGCGTAGAGATCCAGTCTTGATAGAGACGCTGAAGGGACCCTTAAGGTTGCGTCATGGTGCTCACCATTGCCCAAGATCCCGCTGCCGACGAATTGCTGACCCGCGACCCTCTGGCGCTGCTGATCGGAATGGTTCTCGACCAGCAGTTCCCGATGGAGCGCGCCTTCGGGTCGCCGTACCTGCTGGCGACGCGCCTGGGCGTCGATCGACTCGACGCACGTGACCTCTCTGAGATGAATCCTGATGAGCTGGCCCGGGTGTTCACCGGCCCGCCTGCCCTGCACCGGTTCCCGGGATCGATGGCGGCTCGCGTACAGGCCGTCTGCCGCCTGCTCGTGGCGGACTACGGAGGCGACGCCGCTGCGCTGTGGACCGGGGTGGACAGCGGAACAGAGCTGTTGCGGCGCCTGGAGGCGCTGCCCGGGTTCGGCAAGCAGAAGGCTCGCATCTTCCTCGCGCTGCTCGGCAAGCAACTCGACATCCGCCCCGATGGCTGGCAGGAGGCCGCCGGACCATATGGCGAGGCAGGCTCGTACCGCTCGGTCGCCGACGTCACTGGTCCGGAGTCCCTCGCGACCGTGCGAGAGTTCAAGCGGGCGGCCAAGGCGGCGGCCAAGAGCGGCTGAGCCGGGCCGAGCCGTCGTGCAACGGGCGCCGGGGCGGTGGCGTGGGAGCATGGGAACGTGAGGAAGCCGAGGCAACGCCAGGCACCGGTCACCGTGATCACCGCTGCCGAGCCGAGTCAGGCCGAGCAACTGCAGTCCCGGCAAAAGCGCTACTTGATCATGATGGGATTACGTGTCCTGTGCCTGGTCGCTGCTGCCACGGCTTATGGCACCGGACAGATGTGGGCGGTCCCCATCTTCGTCGTGGGCTTGGTCGCCCTGCCCTGGATGGCCGTGTTGATCGCCAACGACCGTCCGCCGCTCAAGCCCAGCAGGTTTCGCCGGACCACGGTCACTGCGGTTCCCGACCGGGCCATCGAGGCGCCGGCTCGCAGCAACGTCATCGATCAATAGGGCGGCCACCCGGGATCTTCACCGCGTGGGCGGCGCAGGCGGCACCGGCCACCAGCGCGGAGTCGGGTGTCGAACCCGGCGTGAGCCAGTCGGCCAGCAGGCCGGCCGCGAAGGCATCACCCGCCCCGGTCGTGTCGACCACCTGAACCGGCTCGGCCGGACAATGCCGGATCGTGCCGGCACTTGCCCACACCGCACCGGCCGCACCATCTTTGACCACCGCTATCCGATAGTTCGTGGCAAGTGCGGTTGCCGCTCTGGTGGCGTCGGCACACTCGGTCAACACCCGCGCCTCGTCGGTGTTGGCCAGTACGAGATCTACCCCCTCTGTCCAGGACAGGAAGGCCTCGGCCCCCACCACGGTGAGTGGGACTGCGGATGCGGCATCGACCGACACCGTCATGCCCTGTGACCGCGCACTCTCCAGAGCGTACAAAGCTGCGTCGCGCGAACGCTTGTCGAGCAGGACGTATCCGGACAGGTGCAAATGTGCTCCCGGCTCGAACACCCGCGAGTCGACGTCTTCGACCGATAGTCGCAGGCTGGCACCCCGATCGGACAGCATCGTCCGCTCGCCGTCGACACCCACCAGCACGACCACGGTGCCCGTGAGGGTGTCGTGGTCGATCGAGACGACGGCCTCGACGTTGGCTCCGAACAACTCGAGGGTGCGGGCGCGGCCCACCTCGTCACCGCCGACCCGGGCGACGAGGGCGACATCGACTCCACACTCAGCGAGCCAGCACGCCGTGTTGGCACCCGCTCCGCCGCCACGCTGAATGATCTTGGCCATCGTGTCGCTGCCTGGGCTGAGCGGATCGGCGGTCCTCACCAAGACGTCGGTGACGAGGTCGCCGACCACGATGACGCGGCTCATCGGCGCTCCGCCGCGACGGCGATGTCGGCGGCCAGAGACGCGTTCTGCAGGATGATCGCCACGTTGGCCTCCATGCTCCGACCGCCAGTCGCCCGGTGAAAGTGCGCGAGCAGGTACGGGGTGACATCCTTCCCGCTGACTGCGGCGTCCTGGGCAGCGGCTAGCGCCTCGGCCAGCACATGTTCGTGCAGAGCCGGCTCGACCTGCTCATCTTCGGGCAGCGGGTTGGCGACCACCAGGGCGGCCCGGCTGACTGCCAGGTCGGCTCGCACCCGCATGAAGTTGGCGATCTGCTCGGCCGATTCGACCCTCCACGGCACAGGAAAGCCCGAGTCGGTGAGGTAGAAGCCCGGAAACCGGTCCGTGCGGTAGCCGACGAGACCGATAGACAGTGACTCCAACCGCTCGAGCGTCGCCGGCACGTCGAGAATCGACTTCACCCCCGAGCAGACGACGGTCACCGGTGTCGACGCGAGCGCGGCCAGGTCGGCAGACTCGTCCCACGACTCGCGCGCTCCGCGGTGGACGCCACCGAGACCCCCGGTTGCGACAACGCTGATGCCGGCCCGCACCGCCGCCGTCGCGGTGCTCGCCACGGTGGTGGCCCCATGTCGCCTCAGCGCAATGGCCGGCGCCAGATCACGGATACTGACCTTGATCACGTCGTCATCCGTCGCAAGATGTTGCAACTGCTCGTCACTGAGGCCCACGATCAGCTGGCCGTCGAGCACACCGACCGTCGCCGGCACCGCGCCATGCTGCCGCACGGTCGCCTCGATCTTCCTGGCGACGGCGAGATTGTCCGGTCGCGGGAGGCCGTGGCTGACCAGGGTGCTCTCGAGCGCCACCACCGGGCGTCTGCCTGCGAGCGCAGCGGCGACCGAGCCTGCGACGTGCAAGCAGGGGAGGGGCTCGTCCACATTCACGGTGCCGTGACGGTACCCATGTGGTCACGGCGTGGCATCATGCGGTCCATGACGACCGAAACCGAGGTGCGCCCGAAGGAAACCGACGCGGGCACCCGCGACCCCCTCTTTCACTACGTACGGAAGGCCAAGATCGCCGAGAGCGCGGTCATGGGCACCCATGTCACCGCATTGTGCGGCGAGGTTTTTGCAGTCACTCGCGCGGCCAAGCCCGGCTCCCCGGTGTGCCCCCGCTGCGCCGAGATCTACGCCGCACTGCCGAAGTAGCTAGCTATCATCTCGCTCCGCGCCTCGCTTCGCTCGATGCTCACTCGACTGATTGTCATCTCGCTCCGCGCCTCGCTTCGCTCGATGCTCACTCGACTGATTGTCATCTCGCTCCGCGCC
>Ga0136617_10000825_pt1 | contig 26901 bp, 22 predicted proteins | sample AntDrymUQ3222106_2_FD_129672 | JGI IMG/M metagenome (GOLD analysis project Ga0136617, IMG submission 129672) | Polar desert sand microbial communities from Dry Valleys, Antarctica - metaG UQ322 (21.06) | ecosystem: Environmental > Terrestrial > Soil > Desert | place: Antarctica: Dry Valley...
GACGCCCTCCAAGAGCTGCTCGCTGTCGCCACGTCGGCCGACGACATCGCCGTGGTCGGGCCCCGGGTGCGGGCCTGGCCGCGCGGGCGACGGCTGCTCGAAGTCGGGGTCACGATCACCGGGACGGGACGACGCGACACCGGCCTCGAGCCCGGAGAGTACGACCAGGGCCAACATGACGAGCAGCGCAACGTCTTGTCTGTCGGTAGCGCCGCCATGCTGGTCCGGCGCGACGTCTGGGAGACCCTGGGCGGGTTCGACCCACAGCTGCCTCTGTTTCGCGACGACGTCGACTTCGGTTGGCGGGTCGCTGCCGCTGGGTTGCGCACGGTGGTTGCTCCACAAGCGCTTGTCTTTCACGTCGAAGCCGCCGCCCGAGGTGCGCGTGAGCTGCACGCCACGAGCGGTTCGGCGCACCGGGCCGACCGGGCAGCTGCGGTCTACACCGTCTTGGTGAACGGGTCGGCGACCACGCTGCCTTGGCGTTGGGTGCGACTGGCGCTCGGTACCGGGCTGCGTGCCCTCGGGTATCTGCTCGGAAAGCTGCCGCGGACAGCGTGGGACGAACTGGCCGCCGGCCTGGCCGTGCTGGGTCGTCCCGACCGGGTTGTGGCGGGCAGGCGACGCCACGCCTCCCAGCGGAGGGTGATCGGGGCCGTGCCCGACCACAACCGGGTGCGGCCGCTGCTCCCGGCCTGGTGGTCGCCCTACGCACACGGTTTCGACGCCGTGCTCGGACGTGTCACCGACACGACGCGCGAACGAGCCGCGGCACTCGGCTCGGCGACCCGACGTCTGCGCGCAGGACGCGGGGATGCCCGGGCGCTCGAGTCCGGGCCCGTGCCCGACGAAGCCGTCAACCTGCCGGTCGGCTCCGGACCGGTGGCCTGGCTGGCAGCGCGGCCGCTGGCGGGCGTCTTCGCCGTCTTGGTGGTTCTCTCCCTGATCGCGAGCCGCGGTCTGTACGGAGCCGGCTTCCTGCGCGGTGGAGCACTTGCGCCGGTGCCGGAGGGCGCCGCGGACTGGTGGACCCTCTACACCCAGACCTGGCACCCGGTTGGGCTGGGCTCCGACGCGCCCACCTCGCCGTACGTCGCTGTCTTGGCGGTCCTCGCCAGCGCGCTACTCGGCAAGTCCTGGCTGGCGCTCGACCTGGTGATGCTGCTCGGGCCGGCGCTCGCCGGGGCGGGGGCGTACGTCGCTGGCTGCCGGGTCATCGACAGCCGCACCGTACGGATCTGGGCAGCGCTCAGCTACGCCATCGTGCTTGCGGTCTCTGGCGCGGTCGGCTCCGGACGGCTGGGCACGGTCGCGGCGATGATCGTGTTGCCGTGGGTGGTGCGGGCCGCGGCTGCGCTGGCACAAGGCCCGTCGCGGCCGTACGGCCAACCTGGTGGACGACCCACGCCGTGGCGGGCCTGCTTCGCCACCGCTGCGACACTCAGCGTGGTCGTCGCGTTCGTTCCGTTGGCCTGGCCGATCGCTGCGTCACTGGCGGTGCTCGGGGCGGGGTACGCGACCGTGGTCGGCCAGTGGACACGCGCGCTCGCGACGGTTGTTGCGCCGTTGGTCTCGCTGGCGCTGCTGATGCCGTGGTCATGGCACCTGCTCGACAGCCCCAGCCTGATCTTGCGCGAAGCCGGTCTCGTCGTGCCGGAGTCGCCGACGGTCGCTGGTCGCGGCTGGGACCTCGCGCTGGGTCGGCTCACCGAGCAGACGGCGGCGTCCGGCTGGCTCACGATCGGGTTCGGTGTGGCGGCTCTGCTCGCCTTCGCCAACCCGGCAGCGCGGACGAAGGTGACAGGTGCCTGGGTCGTGGCGCTGGCCGGGCTCTTCACCGTCGCCGTGACCGCCGACCTGCGTATCGACGTACCCGGAACCGCGCAGACGGCTGAACCGTGGCTCGGGTTCCCGGTCCTGCTGACTCAGGCGGCGCTGGTGGCGGCGGCTGCCTTCGGCGTCGATGGCTTGCGCGGCAGCGTCGCCTCCGGTGCTTTCGGATGGCGGCAGCCTGCCGCTGTGGTCACCGTCGCCGTCGCCGTCGCCTCGACCGCCGCAGGCCTGCTCTGGTGGGCGGTCGCGGCCCCCAGCGGTGAGCTGGACCGCCGAGCAACGTCACCGCTGCCGCGCTACATGGTCGACGCCGCCGCATCGGCCCCGTTGCAACGCATTCTGGTCGTCCGGGCCGACGGGGGAGACGACCTGATCCGTTACGAGGTCCGCTTCGGCGACGGTGTACGCGTCGGGGACGACAGCGTGTTGCCCCTCCACGAGTCGCCGGAGCTCACCAGCCTGGTCACGTCGCTGGCCTCCCAGCCCCGCCCCGAGGACGTCACTCGGCTGGCCGACTTCGCGATCGCGTACGTCGTCGTGCCGCGGCGGGGGGGAGCCGACCTGATCTCGAACCTCGACGCCGTTCCGGGCCTCACCCGGTCCTCCACCGACGTGCGACGTTTGGCGGGGTGGAAGCTCGACGTCCCGACCGGCCTGGTCCGGGTCCTGTCCGGGCCGGGGCCGTTCGCCGCAGCCCAGGCGCGGGTGCTCGACTTTCCGGGTCGGGCCGAGGCCGCGGTTACGGCCGGGCGCGATGCGCGCGTCGTTCGGGTATCGACCACGCAGGCGCAGACGTTCGAGGCTCGCCTCGACGGTGTTGCCCTCGAGGGCGGCGACTCCGACGCCGTGGCGACGACGTTCGCGCTCGGCCGGGAGTCCGGGGACCTGACCGTGACTGCCGAGAGCAACCGGGACCGTTGGCTCGTCGGCCAGGCGGTCGCGTGGGCCGTGGCGCTCGTGCTCGCTGCTCCGGGGCTGCGCCGGCCGCGGGCCGAGGTCGAGGAAGAAGGGGACGAGACGCCGACAGGCACGCATCGTCGCCGCCTCACGCCTGAGCAGGCGGGCCGATGAGGCACCGCGTCGGCGGCGTGGTCCGGGCTGGACTCGCCGTCCTGGCCGTGGTCGGTTGCTTGGTCGCGCTCCTCGCGGTCCATCGCGTCGACGCCCCCGACGAGGCGGTCACCTTGCCCTCGACCACGACCGTTGCGCCGGACTCGGCCATGCTGGCCTGCCCGAAGGCGCCGACGACGGGCCGGCCGGTCTCGACCGTGCTGGCTGCGAGTCCACGAGCCGACGCGCAGGGTCGGGTCAGGATGCGTGTTCTGGCACGCGGTCGGGTCTTCGAAGCGTCGCTGGTCGAGGAGACCGCGGCCCGCGTCGGCCTGCGGCACCGGGTCGACCCGCGGGCCAGGTCGCAGGTCGTGGTGACGGGTGAGGGCGAGCAGTCCACCGGCCTGACGGCGACGCAGGTGACCGTGGAGCGTGGTCCCGATGCCTCGGGCCTGGCCGTGACCGCCTGCCCAGCCCCGGCCGACCGTTGGTGGTTCAGCGGTGTCGACACAGATGCCGCCGCCACCTCCAGACTGGACGTCACCAATCCGACCTCGGGCCTGGCGGTGGTCGACGTGCTCGTCTACTCGTCGACGGGGCGGATCGCTGCACCCGGCTCGCGGGGCATCGCCATCGGGCCGTACGGTCACCGGTCGCTTCCGCTCGAGCGGCTCGCCCCCGGGGTCTCCGACGCCTCGTTGCAGGTGCGCACGCAGCGTGGGCAGGTCGTCGCCGCCGTTCACACGGCACGCACGGATGGTGTCCGTCCAGCCGGTTCGGAGTGGATCGCCCCGACCACGTCGCCCGCGACCGACGTCCTGGTCAATCCCGGCATCGCGGGGCGTGGCGACCGCACCCTGCTGATCACCAACCCGGGGGCGCGGGAGGCCCTGGTGCAGGTACAGGCCTTCTCGGCGAACGGGGCGTTCCGTCCGTCGGAGCTGACCGATCTACGAGTCCCCCCCGGGTCGGTCCTCGCCACCACCATCACCGAACTGGTCGACCGCGAAGGCGTGGCGCTGCGCCTGCAGTCCACCGTCGGTGTGCTGGCAGGGGTGGCTAGCACGACGGCGACAGCCCGGCAGGATTTCACGGTGAGCGGGGCAAGCCTGCCGTTGCGTACCGATCCGGCCGTCGTGGCGGTCCTGGCCCGGGTGACGACCCGCGTCTGTGCGGCCAGCAAGGCCGCGGCCACGTCGCTGGTGACGATCGAACAGGTCGGTACGAGCGGTGCCGTCAGCGGACGCGAGGTACTTCCGGTGCGGGTCGGCCGGACGGCCTGCCTCGACGTGGAGCCGGCTCGGGGGACCGCATACCTGCTCGTCTCCGCCGACGCGTCGGATGACACCCAGGCGTTGGCGACGTACGTCGGTCGTAGCGGGGTCGCCTCAGTGCCGGTGAGCGCCGGGGTCTGGGAGATCACGCGGCCGCCAGTCGTGCCGGCGCCGTAGGGGGGAGCGGCGGCCTGGGCTCAGGCGTCGGTCGAGCGCAACATCCGGAGGTGTCCGCGCCGGCCGGTCTCTACGCCCTGGCCGGCCGGTTCGGCGACCACCCGCGGGCGGGCGGCTTCTCGGACTGCGTCAGCCAGCGCGAGCAGGTCGTCCTCGGTCGGGCCGGGGTCGACGGTGTCACGGCTGAGTCGGATGACCTCCCAGCCGCGCGGCACGCTGAGCCGCTCGGCGTGGAAGGTGCACAGGTCGTAGGCGTGTGGCTCGGCGTAGGTCGCCAGCGGACCGAGCACCGCCGTCTGGTCGCTGTAGACGTACGTCAGGGTCGCGACGGCATGGCGACCACAGGCGCTGCGAGAACAGGCACGCCGACGACTCACCGGGCCGACGGTACCGGCAAGGTCATACGATCAGCCGGTGGCACGCCGACGCACCGAACCCAGGACCGTGCCACCCGTCGCGTTGCGCACGACGCCGCGCTCCGGTCAGCCGAGTCGACGCTCCCGGAGACGTGGCGGCTTTCGTGGTCCGCTCGTACTCCCGGGGCCGCTGAGTCCGCAGGCGCCCGCCGGAGTCCAGGACCGGCGCGGCGAGTTCGACGACCTCGTGCTCGGTCTCGTGGAGCGTCTGGTCGTCCGGCTGCCGACCGAGCTGGAGCATGTCGACTTCGGCACGGAGGACGTGCCTCGGTTGCCCGATGACGGCGGCTCGTGGCGCGAACCCACCCCACTCGGCACTGCGATCCCGGCCGAAGGCACCTCGCGGGCTCGCATCGTCGTGTTTCGTCGTCCCATCGAGCTGCGCACGGCGTCGCGCGCCGACCGGGCTGCTCTCGTGCACGTCGTGCTGGTCGAGCAGGTCGCACAGTTGCTCGGTCGACGCCCCGACGAGATAGACGAGAACGTGAGCACGGAAGACGGCGACGGAACCGGTGGCGAGGGGACAACCGGTGGCTGAGCTGCAGGCGATCTTCAAGGCCTACGACATCCGAGGGCTGGTGCCCAGCCAGCTCGATGCCGCAGCCGCCCACGCGATCGGAGCCGCCTTCGTCGACGAGGTGCACCGATCCGCGCGCTCGTCGACCTGGGCCGTCGTCATCGGCCACGACATGCGTGACTCGTCGCCGGAGCTCGCCGAGGCCTTCGCCGACGGCGCGCGCGCCGCCGGTGCCGAGGCCGTGATGATCGGGCTCGCCTCCAGCGACCAGCTCTACTTCGCCTCCGGACACCTGGACCTGCCCGGCGCCATGATCACGGCCTCGCACAACCCCGCTGCGTACAACGGCATCAAGCTGTGCCGCGCCGGGGCCGTCGCCCTGTCCGCGGCCACCGGTCTGGACACCATCCGGACGCAGGCACAGCTCCTTCTCGAGATCGGCGCGACCCACGACGCCGCGAGGCGCCCCGGGGGTCGGGTCGCACGAGACGTCGTGGACGCGTACGCCGAGCACCTCCGCCGGTTGGCGCCCGTGCGCGGACGCCGGTTGAAGGTCGCCGTCGACGCCGGGAACGGCATGGCCGGTCACACGGTTCCGCACGTGCTCGGGCCACTCGATCTCGAGCTGGTGCCCTTGTACTTCGAGCTCGACGGCAGCTTTCCGAACCACGAGGCGAACCCGCTCGACCCCGCCAACCTGCGCGACCTCCAGGCAGCGGTGCTGGACGCCGGCTGCGATCTGGGGCTCGCCTTCGACGGCGATGCCGACCGGTGTTTCGTCGTCGACGAGCGGGGAGAGCCGATCAGCCCGTCGGCGCTGACGTCCCTCATCGCCGTCCGGACGCTCGAGGCGGAGCCGGGAGCGACCATCATCCACAACCTGATCACCAGTCGTGCGGTGCCCGAGCTGGTACGCCGCCACGGCGGGAGACCGGTGCGCACCAAGGTAGGCCACTCGCTCATCAAGGCGACGATGGCCGAGCAGCAGGCGGCCTTCGGCGGCGAGCACTCCGGACACTTCTACTTCCGCGACTTCTGGTTCGCCGACTCAGGCATGCTGGCCGCGCTGCACCTGCTAGGGGCGCTGGCCGAGACCACCGGTCCGGTATCGCAGCTGGTGGCCGACTACCAGCCGTACGCCGCGTCCGGCGAGGTGAACGTTGTCGTCGACGATGCCGCGGACGTGATCGCCCGCCTCGGTATGGCGTACGCCGGCCGGGACGGAGTCGTGCTGGACCATCTCGACGGTCTGACCGTGAGTGCCGACGACTGGTGGTTCAACGTCCGTCCTTCCAACACCGAGCCGATGCTGCGGGTCAACGCGGAGGGTACGTCTGCCAGCATCATGGTCGAGGTGCGAGACGCTGTGCTCCACACGATCGACGCGATCTCCCCGAACGTCGCCACCAATCACACCGCAAAGGAGACCCCGTGAACCTGGACCCGGTGCTGCTCGACGTGCTCGTGTGCCCCGACTGCAAGGGCTCGTTGACCGTCAACGACGTAAATGAGGAGCTGATCTGCGACAGCTGCGGCCTGATCTACCCCGTGCGCGACGACATCCCGGTGATGCTGGTCGACGAGGCTCGGCGTCCCGATCCGGAAACCTGAGACCCGCCGATGACTCCCTCGTTCGACGACACCCGCCTCGACGACGCTGACGTGCTTGCGGCTGCCGATGCGCCGCTGCGCAGACTCGCCGAGGCCGGTGCACGGGTGCGTCGGGAGGCGGGTGGTGCTACGGCATCCATCGACGCGCTCGAGATCGACGCGCCACCGCGAGCCATCGTGGCGGCCGGTGCCGACGCGCGCCTCCTCCGCGCGGTGCTCGAGCCATGGTGCCCAGTGCCGTTCGTTGCCTGGCCGGGGCCCGGGCTGCCCGGGTGGGCCGGAGCTCTCGACCTGGTGGTGGTGCTGGCGCCGGGAGGCGGCGATGCCGAGACGGCATCGGGGGTGCGCGAGGCCGTCCGCCGTGGGTGCACGCTCATCACCGCATGCCCGCCACACTCTGTGCTCGCCGAGCATGCCCAGGGTCGGCACAGCCGGTTGCTGCCGACCGAGTCCGACGACACGTTGGCCGTCGCGGTCGTGATGCTGCAGGCGCTGCACCGGATAGGCATCGGGCCCGAGGTCGATGCGGAACACGTGGCGGCGACCCTCGACGACGTGGCGGTCACTTGTTCGCCGCACCGCGCGATCGGCATCAACCCAGCCAAGGACCTTGCCCTGTTCCTGGCCGACACCGCCCCGCTGGTGTGGGGAGGGTCGGTGCTGGCCGCTCGTGCGGCCCGGCGGGTGGCGGAGGCCGTACGGCGCACCACCGGGCGTCCGGCGCTGGCAGCCGATGCCGCCCACCTGCTGCCCGTTCTCGAAGTGGCAAAGCCTCGCGATGTGTTCGCCGACCCGTTCGACGCCGGCGACACCGACCCGCCACCCGGGCTGCTGCTGTTGGACGACGGCGCCGAGGAGGCGTCCGTGCGCGAGCATCGCGGCCGGCTGCGGGCCGTGGCTGAGTCGCACGGCGTACGGGTCCAGACGATCGAGTCCGGGGAGGGCCCGGAGATGGCGCGCTACGCAGGACTGCTGACGACCGGGACCTATGCTGCGATCTACCTGGGCATCGGGATGGGACGTGGTGACTCATGAGCACCGAAGGTGGCAACCGAGCCGTCGTCGCAGCCTTGCTGGCGAACACCGGCATCGCGATCACGAAGTTCATCGCTTTCCTGGTCGCTCGTAACTCGTCCATGCTGGCCGAGTCGATTCATTCGGTCGCGGACGCAGGCAACCAGGGCTTGTTGCTTCTCGGTGGGAGGAAGGCGAAGAAGGAAGCCACCGCGCAGCACCCGTTCGGCTACGGGCGAGAGCGCTATCTGTACGCCTTCATCGTCGCCATCGTGCTGTTCTCCATCGGCGGCCTGTTCGCGCTCTACGAGGCGTACCACAAGTATCACGAGATCGCGGCGGGTGACGCCGAGCTGGCGGACGGCTGGCGGCGCCTCGTGCCCATCGTCGTCTTGCTCGTTGCGATCGTCTTGGAGTCCTTCTCCTTCCGTACCGCGATCATCGAGACCAACAAGGTCAAGGGCAAGGTGTCGTTCGCGACCTTCGTACGACGCGCCAAGCAGCCCGAGCTGCCGGTGATCCTCCTGGAGGATCTGGCCGCCCTGCTGGGACTGGTCTTCGCCCTGGTCGGTGTCGGGATGACCCTGATCACCGAAGATCAGTACTGGGACGTCGCCGGTACCGCGATGATCGGGCTACTGCTGGTCACCGTGGCCATCGTGTTGGCCATCGAGACCAAGAGTCTGCTGCTGGGGGAGTCGGCGTCGCTGGAGGCTCAGGAGCGGATCGCTGCGGCCATCAGCGGCACGTCGGGCATCGAGCAACTCATCCACATGAAGACTCTTCACTTGGGTCCGGAGGAGCTTCTCGTGGCGGCCAAGGTCGGCGTGTCCAGAGGCAGCACCGCCGAGCAGGTCGCTTCGGCGATCGACGAGGCCGAGACCGCGATCCGGACCGCGGAGCCCATCGCGCGGGCCATCTACCTCGAGCCCGACATCCACCGTGCCGACTACGTGCCGGCCGAACGCCCCGAGGCGCCTGCGCCCACCAGCCACTGACGCGAGCGTCGTCAGTCGTGCAGGACCTCGGTGTGGCAGCGGGGCCTGCTGACCATCGGTCCGATTTCGGCGGGCCCAGCCGCGACACCTATGCTGGGTCAGCCGTTGTTCGCCGTACGAAAACCACTTTGAGGACCCGTGAAGACGATGGACTACAAGGTCGCCGACCTGTCATTGGCCAGTTTCGGTCGCGCGGAGATCACCCTCGCCGAGCACGAGATGCCGGGCCTGATGGCGATGCGCGAGCGGTTCGGTGAGAGCAAGCCGCTGACGGGTGCACGGATCGCGGGCTCGCTGCACATGACCGTGCAGACGGCGGTGCTGATCGAGACGTTGACCGCTCTCGGCGCCGAGGTCCGGTGGGCGAGCTGCAACATCTTCTCGACCCAGGACCACGCCGCGGCGGCGGTCGTCGTCGGTCACCAGGGCACTGCCGACGAACCGCAGGGCTCACCTGTGTTCGCGTGGAAGGGCGAGTCGCTCGCGGAGTACTGGTGGTGCACCGAGCAGATCCTGACCTGGCCCGGTGACGGCGCCAGAGAATCATCGGTCGGGACCGCGGACGGCCCCAACATGATCCTCGACGACGGCGGTGACGCGACGCTTCTCGTCCACCTCGGCGTGGAGTACGAGAAGGAAGGCGCCGTCCCCGACCCGGCGTCGACCGACAACCACGAGCTGCGCGAGATCCTCACGGTGTTGACGCGAACGCTCGGTGAGGACTCGAACCAGTGGACGTCGGTCGCCAACGGCATCAAGGGCGTCACCGAGGAGACCACCACCGGCGTTCACCGGCTGTACGAACGACAACGTGACGGCGCCCTGCTGTTCCCGGCGATCAACGTCAACGACGCGGTCACCAAGTCGAAGTTCGACAACAAGTACGGTTGCCGGCACTCGCTCATCGACGGCCTCAACCGGGCCACCGACGTCCTGATCGGCGGCAAGGTCGCCGTGGTGTGCGGGTACGGCGACGTCGGCAAGGGCTGCGCGGAGTCGCTGCGCGGCCAGGGTGCCCGCGTCATCATCACCGAGATCGACCCGATCTGCGCACTGCAGGCGGCGATGGACGGGTACCAGGTCGCGACCCTCGACGAGGTCATCGACCAGGCCGACATCGTCATCACGGCGACCGGCTGCTACCACGTGGTGAGCGCCGAGCAGATGTCCCGGCTCAAGCACCAGGCGATCCTGGGCAACATCGGCCACTTCGACAACGAGCTCGACATGGCCGGCCTCGAGGCCCACCCGGGCGTCAAGCGCGAGACGGTCAAGCCACAGGTCGACGTCTGGACCTTCCCGGCGACCGATGAGCGGCCAGACGAGCACACCATCATCGTGCTCAGCGAGGGCCGGCTGATGAACCTCGGTAACGCCACTGGCCACCCGTCGTTCGTGATGTCCAACTCGTTCACCAACCAGGTCCTCGCCCAGATCGAGCTGTACGCGAAGACCGACGAGTACCCCACCGACGTGTACGTGCTGCCCAAGCACCTCGACGAGGAGGTGGCGCGCCTACACCTGGGCTCGCTCGGCGTCTCGCTGACCCAACTGCGGGACGACCAGGCGAAGTACCTCGGCATCCCTGTCGGCGGACCGTACAAGTCCGAGCACTACCGGTACTGACTTCCCTCGCCCGGGGTGATCCGGGCCGTACGCTGGACAGCGCACCGCGCACCGGGCGCGTGGCGTCGTACGAGCGGTCCGAAGGGGTCGCATGGGCACGGTCGGGAGGTGCATCGGGGTGGAGGCGGTACGCAGACACCGCGGGAAGATCCTCGTGGTGGACGACGACTCGTCCCTGGCCGAGATGCTGACCATCGTGCTACGCAACGAAGGCTTCGAACCGCGGGTCTGCTCGAGCGGTGACAAGGCGATGGGTGCCGTTCGCGACTTCCGGCCCGACCTCGTCCTGCTCGACCTGATGCTGCCCGGCAAGGACGGCGTGGACGTCTGCCGCGAGATCCGCGACGAGTCCGGTGTCCCGATCATCATGCTCACGGCCAAGACCGACACCGTCGACATCGTCGTCGGTCTCGAGTCCGGCGCCGATGACTACGTCGTCAAGCCGTTCAAGCCCAAGGAGCTGATCGCCCGGCTCCGGGCCCGGCTGCGCACGTTCGAGGAGGCTGCACCGGAGGCGATCGAGATCGGCGATCTGGTCATCGACGTCGCCGGACACTCGGTGAAACGTGGGATGCAGCGGCTTGCCCTCACGCCGTTGGAGTTCGACCTCCTCGTCTGCCTGGCCCGCAAGCCGTGGCAGGTGTTCACGCGTGAGGTGTTGCTCGAGCAGGTCTGGGGCTACCGGCACGCTGCCGACACGCGGCTGGTCAACGTGCACGTGCAGCGGCTGCGCTCGAAAGTGGAGCTCGATCCTGAGAACCCGCGCATCGTCATGACAGTCCGCGGCGTCGGGTACAAGGCCGGCGAGGCCGCCGACGGGTCGTGAGGCGTGCATCGGTGGTGGCGGCGCGGCGGTGAGGCACTCGCAGGGGTCGGGCGCGTCGTCTTGGCACCACCGCGTGAGCTCGCCGGTCTGTGGCGACGCTCGATCCAGGCCCGAGTGGTCATCGGCACGTTGGCGCTGTCGGCGGTGTTGTCGCTGTTGGCCGGGTGGGTGCTGCTGCGGCAGGTCTCCGACGGTGTGTTGAGCAGCAAGGAACGCTCGGCCGTGGCGCAGGCGTCCGCGGGCGCGGAGACCGCTCAAGCCGAGATCGACGCACCCGAGGCAGGCAACGCCCTCGACACCGGTGCGGCGCTGAACGAGCTCATCCAGCGGCTGTCGTCGGGTAGCGACGTGCAAGACGAGTACTACGTCGCCATCCTGGGCCCGATCGAGCTGTCGGCGGTGGACGTCCGCGGCGTCGGTATCCGGGCCTCGTCGGTGGACTTCGACCCGGTGCGCTCGGTGCCCACCAACCTGGTCGAGCAGATCCGCACCGAGAGCGGCAGCTGGTCTCGGTACGCCCCCATCTACCGTGACAGCGGCGACGAGACAGAGCCCGGCTTCGTGGTCGGCTCGCAGATCCAGCTGCCCGGAACGCAGGCAGGCTCGCCGGGGCAGACGTACGCCCTGGTCTACGTCTTCTCGCTGGCCGAGCAGCAGCAGACCCTGTTCCTGGTCCGCGGCGCCTTGATCACCACCGGGTCGTTGCTGCTGGTCTTGCTCGGTGTCATCGCCTGGCTCGTCACCAGGCAGGTCGTGACGCCGGTCCGGTTGGCGCGGCGGATCGCCGAGCGGCTGGCCGCCGGGCGGCTCGAGGAGCGCATGCACGTACGCGGGGAGGACGACATCGCCCGGCTGGGGCAGTCGTTCAACCAGATGGCAGGAAGCCTCCAGCGTCAGATCCGACAGCTGGAGGAGCTGAGCCGGATGCAACGCCGCTTCGTCGCCGACGTCAGCCACGAGCTGCGCACCCCCTTGACCACGGTCCGGATGGCCTCGGACGTGTTGCACGACGCCCGGGCCAGCTTCGACCCCGCGACGTCTCGCTCTGCCGAGCTCCTCCAGGCCGAGCTCGACCGCTTCGAAGGGCTGCTGTTCGACCTGCTCGAGATCAGCCGCTTCGACGCCGGGGCGGTCGTGCTGGAGCTCGCCGACATCGACCTGCGTGAGGTCGCGCGTCGGGTCGTCGTGGCGACGGCGGCCCTGGCCGAGCGCCGAGGTGCCCGTGTCACGGTGCAGCCCGGCAAGGAGCCGTGCGTGGTCCAGGCCGACGTACGGCGGATCGAGCGGATCGTGCGCAACCTCGTGGTCAACGCCATCGAGTACGGCCAGGGTCGCCCGGTCGAGGTGGACGTCGCAGCGAGCTCGGAGGCCGTGGCGATCACCGTCCGCGACCACGGCATCGGCCTCGGCTCGGGTGAGGACGTGATGGTCTTCAACCGGTTCTGGCGTGCAGATCCGGCCCGGGCCCGCACGCGCGGCGGCACGGGTCTCGGGCTGTCGATCGCGGCCGAGGACGCCGCGTTGCATGCCGGCAAGCTGGACGCGTGGGGCGAGCCGGGGGTCGGCTCGGTCTTCAGGCTGACGCTGCCCCGGAATCCGGGGTACCCGGTCATCGCCTCACCGCTGCCGCTGGTCCCTGAGGAGCGCCGGCCGGTGACGATCGGGGCCCCGTACGCCAGCTACCGCATCGGATCCCCGGGGGCCCCGAGCGGCCCGGACACGCTGACCGGCCACGACGGTCCACACCGAAGGCGGCTTCCGTGAGTCGCCCCATGCGTGCGACGTACGTCGTCATGATTGCGGTCGTCGCAGCGCTGCTCTCCGCCTGCGTGTCCATCCCGAACGACTCGCCGATCGAGCGGGGCCGCGACGTCGGGGTCCGAGACGACCCGCAGCTCAACAGCAACGTGCCGCCGGGGCCACAACCGGGGGCGTCCCGCGAGGAGATCGTGGCGGGGTACTTCGACGCGATGCTCGCCTATCCGCGCGATGACGACCTGACGCGTTCGTTCCTGACCGAAGGCGCCGCACAGGACTGGGATCCCGGCTTCTCCCTGGTGATCTACGACGAACGGGAGATCTCGCTCGACACCGACGAGGTGGTCGTCTCGGCTCGTCGGCTCGGTGTCCTCGACGAACGCGGCGCGTGGAGCGCAGCGTCCACCGTCGAGCAGGTCGCCCTCGACGTCCGCACCGAGCGCATCGACGGCCAGTGGCGGGTCACCGACCCACCGGTCGGCACGTACATCGACGCCGACTACTTCGACCGCTACTACGAGCCGTTCTCGCTGTACTACTTCGATCCCACCGGGGCGATCTTGGCTCCGGATCCGGTCTACTACCTGCTCGGGGAGCAGACGGCGACCGAGCTCGTCGAGAACCTCTTGAGGGGGCCGGGTCCGAGCCTTGGCGGGGTGGTGTCGACCGCAGTCCCCGACGGTCTGGAGTTGACCGGATCCGTGCAGGTCCGGTCGAACGGACTCGCCGACATTCCGTTGTCCGACGGGGCCGCGCAGATGCCGGCCGACCAACGGCGACTTCTGGCGGCGCAGCTCACCTGGACCCTGCGCCCGCTGGCCGAGGTGGACAGCATCGCTTTGGAGGTCGACGGTGAGGCGCTCGATGTCGCGGGATCAGGAGCACGGGTGCCGGTCGACGAGTTCAGCGGCTACGACCCGGCGGTTCTGGGCGCGAGCCGGCAGCTGTTCGGGCTGGGACGCCAGGGGTTGGTCTCGGTCAGTGCCGACGCGTTGTCCCGCGTCCCTGGAGTGCTAGGGACCGGATGGCCGGGCGCGCGGTCGGCCGCGGTCGACCTGACGGCCAGCCAGGCCGCCCTGGTCGGCTCGCCGGGAACCGAAGTGGCGGTCGGGCCGTTGTCGGCCGTGGAGCCGACATCGTCCCTGTGGTACCGCGACGGCACCGACGTGCTGCGGCCGGCCTGGGACGTGCACGGCGTGCTGTGGATCGTCGACAACACCGGCGACGGCGCGGTGGTCGCGACGGCGACGGCACGCGGGTCGCGGCCGGTCGACGTGCCGGGCATCTCCGGTCGGGAGGTGCTCGGCTTCGCGGTTTCGCGAGACGGCACTCGCCTTGCCGCCATCGTGCGCGACGGCGAACAGAGCCGGCTCGTCATCAGCCTCGTCGACCGCGACGCGGATGCACCGGCCCAGGTCAGCCTGTCGGCGGCCGACTCGATTGCCACGCCGGGCCTCACCTTCAGCTCGACCGGCGACGTCGCGTGGATGTCCCCGATCTCGCTGGCGGTCCTGGCCAACGACGAAGGCGGCGACCTGCAGCCGCTGGAGATACGCATCGACGGCTCAGACCTCAGCACGTTCGACGGGTTCCTCCCGGTGCGCCCGACGTCGCTGGCCGCGTCTGCGGCCGCCGACGTACCGCTGATGGTCGGTGGTGGCGCACCGCGGGTGATCTACCAACGCTCGCTCGAGGCGGGGTGGGCGTCGTACGGCCCGATCGGCCGGGTGCGCGCCATCACCTATCCCGGGTAGCGGTGTCGGTCGCGCTCGTCCACAGCCGGGACCGGTCGGCCGGCGGGGCCGTCGCCGCCCGTCAGGCTGGACCTGTGCGTGGTGAAGGGGATTCCGACGACGGTTACCTGGCAGCCGTCGTCGACCTGGTCCTCGGCGGCGCCTGCGTCGGGTGTGATCGACCGGGGCTCTCGTTGTGTCGCCGATGCCGGGTCGAACTGGCCAGGCTGCCCTTCCGGGCCTCGCCCATCCCGCGACCTGCGGGACTACCGACCACGTACGCCGTCGCGGAGTACGCCGGCGTGGCCAAGGCCGCGATCGTCGCGCACAAGGAGCAGGGGCGGCTGTCTCTCTCGTCGTCCCTGGGGGCAGCATTGGCATGGTCGGTGCTCGGACTGCTAGGCGCGTCGCGCCGCCACATCCGCGGGGTCTGCCTGGTACCGGTGCCGTCGTCGGCGGCGACCGTCCGGGCACGCGGACACGATCCGCTCGGACGGATCGCGCGGGCGGCCGAGGCCGAGCTGGGGGTGCACGGCGTGCCCGCACGTCGATCCGCGGCGCTGGCCCCGCGTCGCCGCGTCGCCGATCAGGCCGGGCTGGACGCACAGGCCCGGGCGCACAATGTGGCCGGCGCCTTCCGGGTCCGCCGCGTCGTCGATGGCCCCGTGGTCGTGGTCGACGACGTGGTCACGACCGGCGCCACCGCGGCCGAAGCGGTGCGGGCACTGCAGGCCGTCGGGGCAGACGTCGTCGGCGTCGCGGTGGTGGCCGCCACCGCACGACAGTTTCCGCCACTGCGATGAGGACGTTGCCCGCAGGTGGCCGGGGGCGCAACCCGTCGTATCCCTTCACGGGTGCCGGACCATCTGGACTAGGGTCGGGTGATGGCACCCACCCGGGTCCGTGGTTGCGCCGCGAAGGCCTCGATCCGTCGAGGCGTGCAGTGGCAAGCCGATGCCAGCCGCAGGCGAAACGGCCCACGTAAGGCGCAGACCGTCGTCCGACGTGCGCAAGCCGTCGGACGACCTAGAGCGCTGATCACGGTGCGGCTTAGCAGTAAGTCCTGCCCCGCCGTACGGTCAATGCCGTGCGACCACGGGAGAAGGTCCGCGTGGCACAAAGCCGCAACGCCTCAGCAGGCGAGTGTGGGGACGAAGACCAGGTCGGCCGGGTGGGTGTCTGCCATCAGCGTGCCCATGACAGTCGTGTGAACCAACTGATCCAGGAGGTCCCTGTGGAGGTCGTGGTCAAGGGTCGTCACTGCGAGGTGTCCGACCGGTACCGCAGTCACGTCGAGGAGAAGCTGGTCCGGCTGGAGAAGTACGACCAGCGCATCATCAGGGTCGACGTCGTCGTAAGTGAGGAGCCGAACTCGAAGCTGGCCGACCAGGCGGTGCGGGTGGAGATCACGATCATGAGCAAGGGACCGGTCGTGCGCTCCGAGGCGTCGGGACCCGACAAGATGAGTGCGCTCGACAAGGCGGTCGACCGCCTCAGCGCGCAGAAGCGCAAGGCCGCGGACCGTCGCCGGATCCACCACGGCACGCGGACGCCGACGTCGCTCGGGCAGGCGATGGCCGCCGTGGAGTCAGCGGCCGACGACAGGTCCCACGACGGCACCGAGGACCTCGATGGCGAGCACAAGGTCGGACCCCTGACGGTTACCGGCGACGGGCCCTTGGTCGTGCGGGAGAAGAGCCACGCTGCGGTTCCGATGACGCTCGACCAGGCCCTGTTCGAGATGGAGCTCGTCGGTCATGACTTCTACTTGTTCATCGACAAGGCGAACGACGTACCGGCGGTGGTCTATCGCCGCAAGGGCTACGACTACGGCGTGATCCGGCTGCTCGACTGACGCGCCGATGCCTGGTGCGGATGCGCTGACGGGTTTCCACTGCGTGCGCCCACACCTGCCCCCTCTGCGATGATGCGTCCATGATTGCCGGATCTCCTCCCGACGCGGGCTTCTCGGGTCGCACCGAGCCCATCCGGGTCGTGGTCGTCGACGACCAGGAGCTGTTCCGGCGCGGCATGGTGATGCTGTTGTCGGTCGAGGACGACATCGAGGTGGTTGGCGAGGCGTCCGACGGTGACGAGGCGGAGGGGTTGTGCGCGGCGCTGGTCCCCGACGTCGTCCTGCTCGACGTGCGGATGCCCAAGCGCTCCGGCATCGAGGCCTGTGTCGCGATCAAGCAGGTTGCTCCGTCCGCGCACATCATCATGCTCACGGTCTCCGACGAGGAGGCTGATCTCTACGAAGCGATCAAGGGCGGCGCGTCGGGCTACCTGCTCAAGGACGCTTCCATCGATCAAGTGGCGGAGGCTGTACGGCTGGTCGCCGACGGACAGTCGCTGATCAGCCCGTCGATGGCCACCAAGCTGCTGGAGGAGTTCAAGCTCATTGCGTCGGCGTCGTCGAGACCCGATGTGGTGGCACCTCGCCTCACCCAGCGAGAGCTCGACGTGCTGCGCCTGGTCGCCCGCGGCCTGAACAACCGAGACATCGCCAAGCTGCTGTTCATCAGCGAGAACACCGTGAAGAACCACGTCCGCAACATCTTGGAGAAGCTCCAGCTGCACTCTCGGATGGAAGCGGTCATGTACGCCGTCCGCGAGAAGCTCCTCGACCTGTCCTGACCGACAACTCTGTCATGGAGCGGCGGTAGGTTCTGCGGGTGCCGACGACCACGTCTCCCCGTGTCCGCGAGCGACTGAGCAACGCGCAGGCCCGACGCGTCGCCCTGGCCGCCCAGGGGTTCCTCGACCCGCGCCACGCCGTTCCGACGATGCGCACGTTCTCCCGCACCCTGGCCCGGACCGGGGTGCTGCAGGTCGACTCCGTCAACGTCCTCCAGCGGGCCCACTACATGCCGCTGTTCTCGCGGATGGGTCCGTACGACCCCGAGATGCTGCGCCGGGCGTCCGAACGCCGTCCGCGACGCATGGTCGAGTACTGGGCCCACGTGCAGGCGTTCATGCCGGTCGAGCTGTGGCCGGTGATGCAGCACCGGATGGCGACGTACCGGGCTGAGCGACACAAATGGCAGATCCACGCCAGTAAGCCTGAGCTCGCCTCGTCCCTGCTCGCACAGGTGCACGAGCGCGGAGCGAGCACGGCTCGTGACCTCGACGAGGGGCTGCCACGGGTCAAGGACCACTGGGGCTGGAACTGGTCGGACACACGCAAGGTGCTCGACTACCTGTTCCTCGTCGGCGACCTGGCCATCGCCGGCCGCAACGCACAGTTCGAGGTGATGTACGACATGCCGGAGCGTGTGCTGCCTGCCTCCGTGCTGGCCCTGCCGACGCCTTCGCTCGAGGACGCCAACCGCGAGCTCGTACGCCGGGCTGCGATGTCGCACGGAGTCGCGTCCGCCAAATGCCTGCGCGACTACTACCGGATGCACGTCAAGCTGGTGCAGCCTGCCATCGACGACCTGGTGGAGGCCGGCGAACTGCTGCCCGTCACGGTGGAGGGCTGGGGTCGTCCGGCGTACCTGCACCGCGACGCCCGGTTGCCGCGTCAGATGCCGGCCCGGGCCGTGCTGAGCCCGTTCGACCCGGTGGTCTGGGAGCGCGAGCGCACCGAGGCGTTGTTCGGGTTTCACTACCGAATCGAGATCTACACCCCACCCGAGAAGCGGGTGTTCGGCTACTACGTGCTGCCGTTCCTGCTCGGAGACGCACTGGTCGCGCGGGTTGACCTCAAGGCCGACCGCGCCACCGGGCGCTTGTTGGTGCAGTCCGCGTTCGCCGAGCCCGCAGCGCCACCGGAGACCGCCGAAGAGCTGCGAGCCGAGCTGGACTCTCTGGCCGGCTGGCTGGGACTCAACGGCATCCATGTGGTCGGCCGGGGCGACCTCGCCCCCGCCCTCCGACTTGTCGGAGGCTGAGCACGCTGGAACGTGTCCCAGTTCTGACAAGTCGGGCCTAGGCGACTGGGTACGATGGCGGGCGACCCGCCCCTTTCTCAGGAGTAGCTCCGTGCCTCAACTGCTCGACAAGGTCCTCCGCATCGGCGAGGGCAAGCAGCGCCGCAAGCTCGAAGCCGCGGCCGTCCAGGTCAACGCCATCGAGGACGACTACGTCTCGATGAGTGACGAGGAGCTGCAGGCGCAGACCGCCGACTTCAAGGAGCGGGTCGCCGAGGGGACGACGCTCGATGAGCTGCTGCCGGAGGCCTTCGCCACCGTCCGCGAGGCCGCCAAGCGGGTGCTGGGCCAGCGGCACTTCGACGTCCAGCTGATGGGTGGCGCGGCGCTGCACTTCGGCAACATCGCCGAGATGAAGACCGGTGAGGGAAAGACCCTGGTCGCCACCTTGCCGACGTACCTCAACGCCCTCGAGGGCAGGGGCGTACACGTCGTCACCGTCAACGACTACCTCGCGAAGTACCACGCCGAGTGGATGGGCCGGGTCTACCACTTCCTCGGCATGACCGTCGGCACCGTCGTGCCGCAGATGACGTCGGAGCAGCGGCGGGCCGCCTACCTGTGCGACATCACGTACGGCACCAACAACGAGTTCGGCTTCGACTACCTGCGCGACAACATGGCCAACCGGCTGGAAGACTGCGTCCAGCGCGGCCACCATTTCGGGATCGTCGACGAGGTCGACTCGATCCTTATCGACGAGGCCCGGACGCCGCTCATCATCTCCGGCCCGGCCGACGAGTCGGTGCGCTGGTACGACGAGTTCGCCACGCTCGTCGGCCGGCTCCGCGAAGACATCGACTACGAGTTCGACGAGAAGAAGCGCACGGTGTCGGTGCTCGAGGACGGCATCACCCGGGTCGAGGACCACCTCGGCATCGACAACCTGTACGACGCCGTCAACACCCCGCTGATTTCGTTCCTCAACAACGCGATCAAGGCCAAGACGCTGTTCCGCAAGGACCGCGACTACGTCGTCATCGACGGCGAGGTGCTCATCGTCGACGAGCACACCGGCCGGATGCTGCACGGCCGCCGTTACAACGAGGGCCTGCACCAGGCGATCGAGGCCAAGGAGGGCGTCAAGGTCCGCGAGGAGTACCAGACCCTGGCCACCATCACGCTGCAGAACTACTTCCGGCTCTACACGAAGCTGTCCGGGATGACCGGTACGGCGATGACGGAGGCGTCGGAGTTCGACAAGATCTACCGGCTCGGCGTGATCCCGATCCCGACCAACCGTCCGATGGTGCGCGCCGACGAGAAGGACCTCGTCTACCGCACCCGCGACGCGAAGCTCGTCGCGATCGTCGACGACATCGCCGAGCGGCACGCCAATGGTCAGCCGATGCTGGTCGGCACCACCTCGGTGGAGAAGTCCGAGGAGCTGTCCGGGCTGCTCAAGCGCCGCGGCGTGCCGCACAGCGTCCTGAACGCCAAGCACCACTCCGACGAGGCGCACATCGTCGCGCAGGCCGGCCGCAAGGGCGCCGTCACGGTGGCGACCAACATGGCTGGTCGCGGTACCGACATCATGCTCGGCGGCTCCGTGGAGTTCCTGGCTGACGAGGAGCTGCGGGGTAGGGGTCTCGACCCGACCGAGCACTCCGACGAGTACGAAGCGGTCTGGGCCGACACGCTCGAGACGATGCAGGAGCAGGTCAGGACCGAGCACGACGTCGTCAACGACGCCGGTGGCCTGTACGTCATCGGCACTGAACGGCATGAGTCGCGCCGCATCGACAACCAGCTGCGCGGACGGTCCGGGCGGCAGGGCGACCCGGGGGAGTCTCGGTTCTACCTGTCGCTCGAGGACGACCTGATGCGGCTGTTCAAGTCCGACTGGGTCGACTGGGTGCTGCAAACGATGAAGATCCCCGACGACGTACCGATCGAGAACAAGCGCGTCACCGGCGCGATCGCGTCGGCGCAGGCGCAGGTCGAGAGCCAGAACTTCGAGAGCCGCAAGAACATCCTCAAGTACGACGACGTGATGAGCCGCCAGCGCGAGGTCATCTACGACGAGCGCCGGCAGGTGCTCGAAGGCGCCGATCTGCACGAGCAGGTGCGCGGCATGATCGACGACACGGTCGACGGGTACGTCTCCGGCGCGACCGAGGGCTTCCCCGAGGACTGGGACCTCGAGCAGCTCTGGACAGCCCTCGGCACCCTCTACCCGGTCGGCAAGACGATCGAGGAGCTCGAGGAGGCGGCCGGTGGACGTGAAGGCCTCGACCGCGACCAGCTCGCCGAGGACCTCAAGGCCGACGCGCAGGTGGCCTACGACCGCCGCGAGGAGGAGCTTGGCGACGAGGTGATCCGCGAGCTCGAGCGCCGCGTGATGTTGTCGGTGCTTGACCGCAAGTGGCGCGAGCACCTGTACGAGATGGACTACCTGCGCGAAGGCATCGGGCTGCGCGCCTACTCGCAGCGTGACCCCTTGGTCGAGTACCAGCGCGAGGGCTACGACCTGTTCACGGCGATGATGGAGTCGATCAAGGAGGAGTCGGTCGGCTACCTCTTCAACGTCGAGGTGTCCGTCGACACAGCGCCCGACGGTGCGGCCAGCAACGAGGCAGTAACCGACGAAGATGCCGCGCTGCTGCAAGAGGCGGCCGCCGCCCTCGTCAGTGGCGCGCCGGCGGAGGCCGACAGCGCGTCCGCATCGGACGGGGCGCCGAGGCAGGACCAGGGTGTTCACATCCAGGCGAAGGGACTCAGCGAGCCGGACCGGCCGCGTGCGATGTCCTACTCCGCGCCGAGTGTCGACGGTGACGCCGGTACGTCGGTGGAGGCCGCCGAGGCCGCCGACGAGTTCGCCGGGGTCAGCCGCAACGAGCTGTGTCCGTGCGGGTCAGGCCGCAAGTTCAAGCGCTGCCACGGTGACCCCGCACGGCGCGGCATCCAGTAGCGGTCCGACAGGGGGTGCGCTCAGCCGAACGAGATGGCGGTACAGGTCCAGCGGCCGCGCACGTAGTCGAGGCGTGCCGCCAACGCGCGTGAGCGTCGCCCGGCCACGATCCGGGCTGCCACCTCCGCCGTGCCCACGACCGAGACCGTCACGTGCACGGTGGCAACCTGCTGCCGCGGCGCCGGCGGATGCGGACCTGGCCCACGGCGTCCGGTGACGTAGTCCTTGCGTCGGCCGATCTCGGCGTACACAGTCTCGTTCGTCCAGCGCAGCAGCTGGTGCAGCGGGCGGTCGCTCGAGATGACCTCGACGACGGCCTGGACGAAGCGCCCGGCCCAGCCAGTAGCGTCGGGTGCGTCCTCGAGCGGATCAGCCTGGTCGGGGTGCATCGGGCGCACCATGGTGAGGGCGGAGCTGGTCGGCTCCTTGTCGAGGCTGGCTGGCAGCGGATAGCTCAACGCCAGGCTGCCTTGCAGATAAGCCCCGTGGTCGTCTGCCCAGCTGGCCCGGTCGAGGGAGTCCGACCCGGTGCGCCAGACCGGTGACGCGTGGAGACGTGGTGGACGGTGCTGACTCTGGGGTGCGGTCATGCGAGTCATGGGCGGACCTCCGGTTGCGTGAGCGGCGTGCCGGGGAAGATCAGGTCGGGGTCGGGCCCGATGATCTCGCGGTTGGCGGCGTACCAGCGCTGCACCGACCGAGTGGCCAGAGCGTCCGAGGCATCGATCGGGAGCTGGCTGCGCGCCAGCAGCCAGAGGCTGTCTCCGGGCTGCACGACAGTGACCGTGCGAGGCGGCAGCGAGGTCGGAAGGTCCGGCAGTGGTAGTCCGTGGAGGCGCGCCTGCGATCGGGACTCGGAGCACGGAGGCTCGCAGCCGCGCTGGTCCTCGACGCCGGACGCCTGACCCAGCAGCGCAGGCGACGTCAGGGACAGTCCGCACACCGCCAGCACCAGACGTCTGCTCCAGCGCGGGCAGCCTCGCTCGGCACCCGTGCGGATCAGCTGCGAGCGGTGCCCCCACCCGATGTCGAGCGCGGCCAGGCCGAGGCAGGCCAGCAGCATCACAGCCGCCAGCAGAGCTGCGAGCCAGGCGGTGGCGACCACGAGGTCGTCGAGGGATGTCGCCCGCGGGGTGGTCGACACGTGGCGCGAGGCGGCCGCGGCAGCATCCCTGCCTCGGGCCACGGTGAGTGCGCCCACAGCCAGCGCCAGGACGACGATGGACGCTGCGCGTAGTCGAACCGGGAGACCCGGACGCTGACGATCGGTCATGTTCACCTTCGTTTACCTATGTTTACTGTGTCTGAACTTATTTAGCGCCGTTGACATCTGTTTAGTCAAGCCGCTGTCCACATCGGCCGTCGTGGTCGACGGCTAGGGTCGGCGGATGCGTTGGTCCGAGCTTTTCGCCGACCTGGAGGCCCGCGCGGTGGCCTGGGAGGCGGCCGAACTGGAGCTCGAGGTGGCCGACCGAACCCGCGCCGAGACCGGACGGGTCGTGCTGGCCAACCGGCTACGACGTCAGCTCGGCTCGTCGTTTCGGCTGGAGGTGCACGGACTCGGGGCCATTGAAGGGGTGCTGGATCGCGTGGGCGGGGACTGGTTGCTGCTGGGGCTCGCCGAAGATGTGGTGATTCCGCTCGCTGCCATCACCGCGGTTCACGACCTGCCGGTCGCGGCGGTCAGCCCGGACGGCGTCAACCAGGTCGACAGCAGGCTGATGCTCAGCTCCGCATTGCGTGCCATCGCCGTGGACCGCTGCGTCGTACGGCTGCATCGACGCGATGGCTCGACCGTCGTCGGTACGCCGTCGCGCGTAGGTGCCGACTGGGTGGACCTGGCCTGCCACGACGGGGACGAGGTACCGCGGGCGGGGACGGTTCGTGACGTGTGCACGGTGCCGTTCTACGCCGTCGGGGCTGTACGCCGGCTGGCTCGCGGCTGGTAACGGCCGGCTCAGTCGATGGTGGTGCCGTCGTCGCGAGCCTCGGCGTACGGGTGGTCGGAGATGAAATCACGCGCGGACCGGTAGGCCCGCTGGATGTAGTTCTCGAGCTCGGTCGCCTCGACTCGCCACTGCCCGCGGCCGCCGATCTTGATGGCCGGGAGATCGCCGCGGCGTACGAGTGCGTACGTCTGCGCGGCGGAGATGTTGAGAACCTCGGCCACGTCGGTCAGAGACAGAAAGCGGGCTGGTGAGCCCTTCCCAGGCATGGTGGTAAGTCTTTCACGCAGGTTGCGCAGACAGGCGAACAGTCACGCCCCTGTGGAGAAGGGTTTCACCTTTGTCCTGGTCCGGGCAGAATGCTCGTCGTGTCAGTCGACCGGCGTGCCGTTCCCGTCGAGGAGCTGAGGCCGCCCGACCTCACCTCCCCGTCCGCGAGCCGGGTGCGCCGGGTCCGGTGGCGCGACCCGCGACTGTGGCTCGGCATCTTGCTCGTCGCTGCCTCGGTGTTGCTGGGTGCTCGGTTGTTGGCGAGCTCGGATGACACCGTGCCGGTCTGGGCGATGGAGTCGGACGGCGTCGCGGGGATGGAGGTTTCGGCCGGCCAGGTGCGACTGGTCGAGGTTCGCTTCACCGACGCCGCAGACGCCGAGCGCTACCTGCCCGCTGACGTGGCGTTCCCCGCCGAGCAGCGCCTCGTTCATGACGTCGGAGCCGGTGAGCTGCTGGCGGCCGATGCTGTGTCTGCCGACGAGGCGGTCGCTCCTCAGCTGCCGCTCGGCGTCGCCGCGGCCGGACTCCCGAGCGACCTGGCGCCAGGAGACGTGGTCGACGTCTGGGCACAGACCGCCGAACAGACGCGCGCCGGCTCCCGCCTCCTGATTGCCGAGGCGAGCGTCGTGTCGGTCGACGGCGCCGAGACGGCAGGCGTCGGCGGCGACCGTCAGGTGTTGGTGGCGCTGCCGGACGCGACCGACGTCGCCGATGTGCTCGACGGACTGTCCGGCGCGACGGTCGTGCTGCTCCGGGTGGGCGACTGACATGGCCAGGGCTGCGTCGACCGGGGTACTGCTCGCCGTCGGATCGGTCAGTTACGAGGCCGCGCTGCTGGCCGGTCTGGAGACGCCCGACCTGCATGTCGTACGCCGCTGCGTCGACATCGCCGATGTGGTGGCGACCGCTGCCAGCGGGCAGGCGTCGGTCGCCGTCGTGTCCGCGGCTCTGCGCGGGCTCGATGTCACGACGGTGGCGCGACTGCGGGAAAGTTCGGTCGCCGTCGTCGGAGTGACCGAGCAAGCGGCCAGCGCCGACGAAGCGTTCCTGCGTGGCCTCGGTGTCTCCATCGTGGTCTCGGCCGACGAGCCGGCAGCTGTGATCGAGGCCGTGAGCCGAGGTGACGTCGAGCTGTCCGGCGCCGCTGACATCGACGACGCCGGCGCGCGTTGGGCGGACGGCGTGCAGCGGCAGGGTCGCGGTCGAGGACGGCTGATCGCGGTCTGGGGGCCCACCGGTGCGCCTGGTCGTTCGAGCCTGGGTCTTGGCCTCGCTGCCGAGATCGCCGAGCTCGGCCCGCGCACGTTGCTGATCGACGCTGATGTGTACGGCGGAACGATCGCCCAGCAGCTCGGGATGCTCGACGAGTCGTCGGGTCTGCTCGCTGCCGCTCGGGCCGCGAACACCGGACAGCTGGGAGCAAGCGGCTTGGCCCGGCATTCCCGCCTGCTGACACCCGGCCTGCGGGTACTCACCGGACTGCCCCGTGCCGACCGATGGACCGAGGTGCGCCCGGCACCACTCCGGCAGGTGCTCGGGGCTGCGCGCGAGCTGGCCGACGTCACCGTGGTCGACTGCGGCTTCAGCCTCGAGCTCGACGAGGAAATCAGCTACGACACCGCAGCACCACGACGCAACGGTGCGACGCTTGCGGTGCTCGAAGCGGCAGATCTGGTTGTCGTCGTCGGCGCTGCGGACCCGGTCGGACTGAGTCGCCTCGTGCGGGCCGTCGACGACCTTCGGATGGCCGTGCCCCGTGCTTCGACGCACGTGCTCGTGAACCGGATGCGCGGCACGCTCGGCTGGTCGACCGACGACATCACGGCCGCGCTGCAGCGCCACGCGGGTACGACGGCGGTCGGCTTCGTCCCGCTCGACCAAGCCGCGTTCGACAACGCGCTCGTCCAAGGCCGGACCTTGCGTGAAGCGGCGCCGCGGTCCAAGGCCAGCGCCGCACTCGCGCGCATCGCCGCTGACCTTGTCGGTGCACCCGCGTCCGCGCGACGCGTCAGTCGGAGAACAGCAGGAAGAGGCCGGTAAGGGTGTAGCCGACCATCAGCACGAGCATCGGCAACTGGCCGCCGAGTGCATGGCGCCGGGGCAGCAGCCGTACCGCACGGTCGTGGGCGGCGATGACGCCGAACACGTGCCCGATCACCACGAATACGACCTTCGACACCGCCAGGAAAGTCGGGTGGTTGTAGATCTCGTAGACGTTCGCCTCGTCGAGGAACAACGTGAGCGTCCACCCCCTTGACAGCGGATCGCCGAGCTGCTGCAGCGTCTGCAGCCCGACCGACACGAAGTACGACAGGTAGTGGGCGACGATGTAGCCGACCACGATGGGCACCACGGAGTGCGCCAGCTGGTTCGGTAGCCGGAGCCGGTCGAGGTCGCCGATGCCACCGGTCAGCACGGACGCGAACGCGAAGGTGACCACCACGACGGCACAGAAGCCGAGCAGCACTCCGGTGTTGAGCAAGGTCTGGTGATCGCTGTAGTTCGCCGCGAAGCGTAGGTAGCGAAACGACTCCTTGAAGCTGTCGAAGCCGGTCGAGCCGAACAGCACCCCGACTACGCCGACGAGGCCGGGCTGGACGGGCACGGAGTCGAGGTTCTCCAAGGGGTTGCGGACGACGAGCCCGCCATCGTCGCGGCGGGCGAATGGCGAAAGCCGCGCGACCAGCGACGCGTAGACCTCGAAGGGATCTGCGCGGGCGAAGAAGTCCTCGCCGAACAGCATGGCCCCGAGCAGCAGCACGATCCCAACGGCGGCGAACCACAGCCGCACCCAGCCAAGGTCCGTGGATATCTGCGCGTCGACCAGTTCGAGCCACACGAAGGCGAACAGCAGCACGGCCGCGGGCCACAGGCCGAGTCGTTGCGGGTAGGTGAACAACCCTTCGCGGCGGTCGAGGCCCGCCACCCGGCACAGTCCTCGATGCAGCCAGCGCAAAGGGTTGCAGAGCCGGTAGACGTGCCCGAACAGCAACGACACCGGCACCA
>Ga0136617_10000826_pt1 | contig 26852 bp, 24 predicted proteins | sample AntDrymUQ3222106_2_FD_129672 | JGI IMG/M metagenome (GOLD analysis project Ga0136617, IMG submission 129672) | Polar desert sand microbial communities from Dry Valleys, Antarctica - metaG UQ322 (21.06) | ecosystem: Environmental > Terrestrial > Soil > Desert | place: Antarctica: Dry Valley...
AACTGCTTCCTCCCGCCGGCGAGCGTGATCGTGGTGCCGTCGTCGTCCTGGTCGAAGAAGTAGTAGTTGAGCTCGGTGCCGTTGACCCACTTCGAGCGCCCCTGGACGATCGCGCGCTGGCGATTGGCGGGCAGCCCGGGTCGTAGGACCGGCGGCTCGGGCGGCGGCTGGGCACAGTGGGCCTCGTAGTCCGGAACGCTCGCCATTCGGTCTCTCCTTTGTGCCTGGGACTCGTCTTCGCCGCTCGGGCCCGGTGGGCGCCGCGCCGACGGGACGGTCTTACCACGAATGGGTCCGCGACCGCAACGTCAGACGAGCGCGTCCGGTGTCAGACGTTCCGCCTTCGTCGAGCCAACCTCAGCAGAGGCGCCATCGCATCAGCGCGGTGTTCACGGGTCCTGTCGGCTCCAGTCGCCCGCGCTCGCCAACCCGCAACCGCGGCTTGGCGGCCCGTCGAAACAGCCGCCATCGAATCCGATCCAGCGCGCGTGCGGGGCCGAACACGCTCGGCTCGCTCAGCGGCCAGACGTCGCAGCGTGCCGCCCGCGACCCGCTCGACTCGAGAATCCCGTTCACAGCTCGCCGCGCCGCTTCGTTCGCGCCCTCCACGGTCGCGAGGTCGGTGAAGGTGCGCACGTAGTCCGAGGCGAGGTAGAGAGTGGGGATGCGGGTGATGGCGTCGGGCCGATCGTCCCACGAGCCGGCGGTGTTGACCAGCAGCGGCTCGGCGTTCGTCGCGCCGCTCGGGTTGGGGAACTCGATCGCCGGGTCGAGGAGCCAGTCGATCTGGTTCCCGTCGTGCAGCTCCCGCTCGGGATCGTCGTTCAGATGGTCCTTGAGCTGGCCCCAGACCTTCCTGCTTGATCTCCTCGCGAGTGCATCGCGATGCCACCTTCCCGAAGCGCCGGCCGGGGCACTCCCAGTCCGAGACGTCGATCGACAGGATTCCCTCGACGCGCCCGTCGCCCATCGACTCGAGGTCGAAACCGGGCCAGAACTGCTGCTGGGAGATCGAGGTGAGCGCCCACTCAGCGAACTTTTCCTTGACACCCGCCGAGTGGTGAGGTAGGACTGGAGCACGCTCGTGGCTCAGACGAGCGGAACCACTGATGAGCAGTCATGCTCGCACCGCGGCGAACGGACGGGTGTCAGATGCACCCGCGCCGGATCCGTGCGATCCGGCCACGCGCTACACGCTCCGCCTCCTGCGCGGCTTCGACGTTCGGCGGCAGGACGAGGTCGTGACGCTGCCGATGAGCGCGCAGCGGCTCGTCGCGTTCCTCGCACTCCGCGGGCGGCCTCTCCATCGGCTCCACGTCGCGGGCACCCTCTGGACCGAGGCGAGCGAGGACCACGCGAACGCCTGCCTGCGCACGGCGCTCTGGCGGCTGAAGCGCCTCAGGGTGACGATGGTCGCCGCTACGAGTACGCACCTCGCCCTCTCCGACACCGTCGCCGTCGACGCACGCGACGCGGGAACGCGGGCGACGGAGATCCTCCACGGCGGCGACCGCGGCGAGGGCGCGGTCCACCCGCTCTCCGAAGCGGGTGAGCTGCTTCCTGACTGGTACGACGACTGGGTCCTGATCGAGCGCGAGCGGCTGCGCCAGCTCGTCCTGCGCGCGCTGGAGCGGCTGAGCTCCGAGGCGAGGGCGGCGGGCCGCTTCGCCGACGCGGCCGAGGCGGGGCTCGCCGCGGTCGCCCAGGAGCCTCTGCGCGAGAGCGCTCACCGCTTCGTCGTGGAGGCCCACCTCGCCGACGGCAATCCCGGCGAGGCGATGCGTCAGTACCGCCTCTTCGCCCGCCTGCTCGCAGGCCAGCTGGGGCTTGAGCCCTCGCCTCTGATGCGCGCCCTGCTCGGCCGCCTGCCGTTGGACGACTGATTCGGCGATCTCGGTGACGAGATGGTGACGCAGAGCGCGCAGAATGGCTGCCCATGGCCTGCGCTGACGTCCCCGACGAGTCGCCGGGCGCGTTCGGCGGCGGAACGGAGCGCACAGGCGTCGTCGTAATCCGCATCTGGCTCGAGGGCGGCGACGCACGACGGGGACTGCGAGCGCGGATCTCGCTGGTCCCGGACATCGAGCGCCGCGAGGAGGAGAGCCTCGCGGCGGGCAGCACCGAGGAGATTCTCGAGACCGTGCGCCGCTTCGTCCACGAGTTCGTCGGCTGAGTCCCCGGCGGTGACGTTCGCGTGACGCCCTGCCCACAGACTACGCAGCGCTAGCGACGATGTCCGCAAGGAGCGAGCAGCATGCCCGAGACCATCGTTCTCACGGCCGGCGCAGAGGTCGCCTCCGGCCCGACTGTCAAGGAGAGCCGGACCCTCACGGTCGACGCCTACGACAAGATCAGCGTCACGGTCCCCGACGGCACGACCAACCTCGAGGTCCAGCTCCAGCCCGGCGGCACCGGCAGCGTGCGCCTGCTGATCGTCAAGTCGAGTCACTACGGGGAGGCGCTCAAGTACACCGTCAACGCCGGCACGACCGACCACCCCCTCGACCAGCCGCATGTCCTGATCGGGAAGGGTGCCGTCGGCCTGCTCGGCTCCGAGCCGACGAAGCTCCTCTTCGACAACGCGCTCGGTGCCGGCAAGGACGCGCAGATTCAGATCCTCGTCGGTCGCGACGCGACCCCGTAAAGGAGGCCCAATGCCCGCAGAGCTCACATATCCGGGCGTCTACGTCGAGGAGCTGCCGAGCGGCGTCCGGCCGATCATCGGCGTCAGCACCTCGACGACCGCCTTCGTCGGAAGGGCCAGGAAGGGCCCCGTCGACGAGCCGGTCGTGATCCACAGCATCGCCGACCACGACCGCATCTTCGGCGGTCTCTGGGACGAGAGCCGGATGAGCTTCGCCGTCCGGCAGTACTTCCAGAACGAGGGCCGCGAGGCCGTGATCGTACGGGTCACGCGCGGAGTCGCGACCGAGGCGGCGGCGGCGACCTGGAGCCTGAGCGGCCCGGCAGGCGACCTCGATCTCGAGGCCTCGAGCCCCGGCACGTGGGGAGACGACATCACCGTCGCCGCCGACCACGACACCGTCGATCCCGCGACGCGCTTCAACCTAGTCGCCGTCGACACCGCGAGCGGCGACAGCGAGACGCTGCGCAACCTCTCGGTCGACCCGGCGGCGCCGACTTTCGTGACGAGGGTGCTGGAGCAGCGCTCCCGCTTCGTCCGCGTGGCCGAGGGCTCCACGGTGCCGGCCCAGCTCCCCGATGTCGCAGCCGCGACAGCGGGAACCGGCGGCGACGACGGCGGCGAGATCCGCGACGCCGACGTGATGCCGGCCTCCGGCCGCCAAGGCGTGCGCGCCCTCGACGCGACGGACATCTTCAACCTGCTCTGCCTCCCGCCGCTGACCGCGGAGACCGACGTCGACCCGGCGACCTTCCGGGATGCGGCGTCGTATCTGCGCTCGGCCACCCGGCGCGCCATGCTGATCGTGGACACGCCGTCGAGCGCCGACGACCCGCCCGCGGCGCAGGCATTCCAGACGACGCTCAACCTCGCCGACGAGAACGCGGCGCTCTTCTTCCCGCGGCTGCTCGCGGCGAACCCGCTCAAGGGCAATCTGATCGAGGAGTTCGCGCCCTGCGGAGCCGTTGCCGGGGCGTTCGCGCGCACCGACGCGACGAGAGGGGTCTGGAAGGCGCCGGCCGGAACCGAGGCGCGCATCGCCGGCGTCAGCGGGCTCTCCTACCTGCTGACCGACGACGAGAACGGCGACCTCAACCCGCTCGGCATCAACGCCCTGCGGACGTTTCCGCTGATCGGCACCGTGCTCTGGGGCTCGCGCACGCTGCGCGGAGCCGACGCGCTCGCCGACCAGTGGAAGTACATCCCGGTCCGGCGGATCGCGCTGTTCGTCGAGGAGACGCTCTACCGCGGGCTCAAGTGGGTCGTCTTCGAGCCGAACGACGAGCCGCTCTGGGCGCAGATCCGGCTCAACGTCGGCGCGTTCATGAACGGCCTCTTCCGCCAGGGCGCCTTTCAGGGGACGACGCCCGCGCAGGCCTACTTCGTCAAGTGCGACGCCGAGACCACGACGCAGGACGACATCGACCGCGGCGTGGTCAACATCGTCGTCGGGTTCGCGCCGCTCAAGCCGGCCGAGTTCGTCGTCCTGAAGATCCAGCAGATGGCCGGCCAGGTCGCAGCCTAAGTGGTCCACTAAGGAGGGAGACCGATGGCCCAGTTCAGTGTCAACGCCACCCGATTCGACCCGTACAAGAACTTCAAGTTCCGGGTCAGGTGGGACGGTCGCTACGTGGCCGGCGTGAGCAAGGTCGGCTCGCTGAAGCGGACGACGGAGCCCGTCAAGCACCGCGAGGGGGGCGACCCGAGCTCGAGCCGCAAGTCGCCCGGGCGCACCGAGTACGAGCCGATCTCGCTCGAGCGCGGCGTCACGCACGACACCGAGTTCGAGAGGTGGGCGAACAAGGTCTGGAACTTCGGCTCGGGCCTCGGCTCGGAGGTGTCGCTCCGGGACTTCCGCAAGGACATCATCATCGAGGCCTACAACGAGGCCGGCCAGCTCGCCCTCGCGTACAAGGTCTTCCGCTGCTGGGTCTCGGAGTTCCAGTCGCTGCCCGAGCTCGACGCGAACGCGAACGCCGTCGCGATCCAGTCGATCAAGCTCGAGAACGAGGGCTGGGAGCGCGACTACGACGTGACCGAGCCGACGGAGCCGAGCTTCACCGAGCCCGCGACCTAGTGCGCGAGCTCTCCGCTTCCGAGATCCTGGACGTCTGGGAGCGCGGCCGAGGCAGGACGCTCCCCGAGCGCGCCCTCGAGCTGGTTGCGGCGGGGGGGTACCCCGAGAGCCCGGAGCTGCTCTCCGTCGGCGAGCGGGACGCGCTGCTCGTCGCGCTGCGCCAGCTCACTCTCGGGGCCTCGCTCGCGGCGGTCGTCTCGTGCCCTTCGTGTGCCGAGTTGCTGGAGGTCGAGCTCGCGACTGCTGACCTGCGCGCGGAGCACGCGCCGTTGGGCGCCGAGCCGCTCGAGCTGGAGCTCGAGGGCAGGCGCGTACGGTTCCGCCTGCCGACGGCCGCCGACCTGGTCGCAGTCGCGAGCGCGGCAGACGTCGAGGAAGGGCGCGCGCTGCTGCTCGAGCGCTGCGTCCTCGACGGGGAGCTGACGCCCGAGAGCGCGGAGACCCTGGCCGCGCGGATGGCCGAGGCCGATCCCGGCGCGCGGGTCGAGCTCGAGCTCGCCTGTCCCGGTTGCGGGGAGGAGTGGAGCGCGCCGTTCGACATCGCGTCGTTCTTCTGGGCGGAGGTCGAGGCGTGCGCGCGCCGCGTGGTTCGTGACGTGCACGCGCTGGCGTCGGCGTACGGGTGGCGCGAGAGCGACGTGCTCGCGCTGAGCGCCGAGCGCCGCGAGGCCTACCTGGAGCTCGTCGGCGCGTGAGCGACTTTCTGCGTGACCTCGTGGGTCGGACGCTCGGCGCGCACGACGTCGTCCGGCCGCGGCTCGCCTCGACCTTCGAGTCGGGCGGGATCGCGCCGCCGCCCGTACCGATGGAGCCGCTCGAGGTAGAGGTGGCAAGGCTCTCACCGCCGCCGACGGTGCGCCGCTCGGTCGCGGCCGTACCGCGCGAGGTCGCGCCGGCGCAGCGGGAGAGCTCTCCGGCCCAGCCGCCGCCTGCGAAGTCCGCCGCGAGCTCGACGACGCTTCCGCAGCGCGTCGAGGAGGGCGCCGCTTCGGCCGCCGGGCCCGCGCCGCGCGGGGCCCCGGTCGCGGCCGTGCCGGAGCCGCGGGGCACCGAACCGGCAGCGCGCGCAGCCGTGGACGTACCCTCCGTGAGCGAACCCGCGCGGCCCCCGGCGCAGGTGCCGGGCCGGAGTGCGCCCTCGCCACGAGCCGCGCCTGTGCCCGAGCCGTCGGCGGCGACGCAGCCGCCCGGCCCGGCAACGGCGCGCGCCCGCGTGGTCAAGACCCGTGTCGTCGAGCGCCGCGGAAAGACCCCGAGCCGAGCGGCGGAGCTCCCCGAGGCGTCCGAGCGCGCGCGCCCCACCGAAGAGTCCGCCGCAGGCGCTCCCGAGGTCGAATCCGCCGAGCCGGTCGTCCACGTCCACATCGGCCGGATCGAGGTGCGCACGCCGGCCGCTGCGCAGCGGCCGCGGGCGCCGCGCCCGCGCGAGCCGCGGCTATCCCTCGACGACTACCTCGCGCAGTCCCGACAGGGCCGCCGGTGAGCAACTCGCTCGCGATCGCGACGACGACGGTGGTCCTCGGCGACGTCGTCCAAAGCGGGCTCGGCGCGGTGACCGGCGCGAACGTGACCAACGTGCGGCCCGGCGAGAAGGAGAACGGCGCGCTCTCGCCCGAGGCCAACGTATTCCTCTACCAGGTGACGCCGAACGCGGCGCTGCGCAACGCCGACCTTCCGACCCGGACGGCGAACGGCGTCCTCCGGCGGCGGCCACAGCTCGGACTCGACCTCCAGTACCTGATCTCCCTCTACGGCGACGAGGCGATCCTCGAGCCGCAACGGCTCCTCGGCGGTGCCGTGAGCGCGCTGCACGCTCGGCCGATGGTCACGGGGAGCGCGATCCAGGCGATCATCGACGCGTCGACCGGCGCGGACCTAACCGACCCTCGCCGGTACCTGGGCGACACGGACCTGAACGAGCAGGTCGAGCGCGTGAGCTTCACGCCCCTTGCCCTCAACCTCGAGGAGCTCTCGAAGCTCTGGTCGACCCTTTTCGGGGTCCCGTACGTGCTCTCGGTCGCCTACGAGGCGAGCGTCGTCCTCGTCGAGGCCCAGGTGACGCCGAAGCCGGCGCTGCCGGTTCGCCTCGGCAACGTTTACGTCCTGCCGATCGAGCGGCCGCTCGTCGCGAGCGTCGCCGCCGAGGACGGGCCGGACGAGCCGATCGTGCCCGGGACGACGATCGTGGTGCGCGGCGCGCGCCTCCGCGGCGACGTCACCAGGCTCCGGGTCGGCGAGACGGTCGTCGCGCCGCCCGTCGAGGAAGTGAGCGAGAGCGAGATCCGGGGGGCGCTCGAGCCGCCGCTCTTCCCGGCCGGGACGCTCCGCGCCGGCGTCCAGGGCGCGCAGGTCGTGCACCTGCTCGAGCTCGGCACGCCCCCGACCGAGCACCGCGGCTTCGAGTCGAACGTGGCGCCGTTCGTACTGCGACCGACGCTGACGTCGATGACCGTGGCGGACGTGACCGGGACCGCCGCGGAGCCGCGAACGGCCACCGTCACCGTGGTCGCCGACCCGCCGATAGCCAAGGACCAGCGGGTCGTGATCCTCCTCGACGAGGAGGGGGACGGGGAGGCCTACTCGTTCCGGGCCCCGAAGCGCGACGCCGACGCCGACCCAGTGGAAGTCCCGGTGGGGGGCGTCGCGGCCGGGACGTACCTCGTTCGCATCCAGGTCGACGGCGCCGAGAGCCTGCTCGAGGCTGAGACTGCGCCCGGGCCGAATGAGGGCCGCTTCGTGAATCCGACGCTGACGGTCCCGTGAGCGCGACCGCCGAGTCGTGGCACGAGACGAACCAGCGGCTCCTCGTCGCGGAGGTGGCTCGCGTCCGGGCGCTCCTCGACGGCCGCGCGGGCCAGGGCGAGGGCGAGCGTCCGCGCGAGGCCGGCTCGGCGCCGGGGTTGGACGCGGTCTGCCGCGCCTTCGAGCTCTCGCCCTTCGAGCGCGACGTCCTCGTCATGTGCGCCGGCATGGAGCTAGACGGGAGCTTCGCCGCCGCTTGCGCGGCCGCCCAGGCCGACCCGGCCCGCGCCTACCCGACGTTCGGCCTCGCGCTCGCGGCCCTGCCCGAAGCTCACTGGAGCGCGCTGGTGCCGTCCGCGCCACTACGCGGCTGGCGGCTCGTCGGCCTCGAGCCAAGCGCGCTGCTCACGACAGCCTGGCTCCGGATCGACGAGGCCGTGCTCCATTTCCTCGCCGGCGTCTTCGCCCTGGACGACCGTCTGAGCGCCCTCGTCGAGCCTGTCCCGCCGCCGGTCGAGCTCCCGCCCTCGCAGCAGGCCGTCGCGGTCCGGCTCGCCGGCCTGTGGTCGGACGCGAGCGGCCCCGCCTCGCTCGTGCACGTCGGCGGTCGCGACGCGGCCGGCTGCCGCTCGGTGGCCGCCGCCGCGGCTGCGTCGTGCGAGCTCGCGCTCTGCGTGCTCCACGCCGCGGACGTGCCGGCGGCCGCCTCCGAGCGCGAGGCGCTCGCGCGGCTCTGGCAGCGGCAAGCGCTGCTCGGCAGGAGCGCGCTGCTGATCGAGTCCGACGACGCCGACGGAGCGGAGGCGACGCGCCTGGCCGCCGCGCTCGCGGAGCGTCTCGGTTCCCCCGTCGCGCTCGCCGGCCGGGAGCCGCCGCTCGCGGCCCGGCCGCTGGTGCGGCTCGAGGCGGAGCTGCCGACCGCCACCGAGCAGGAGGAGCTCTGGCGTCGCTTGTTCGGGGCTCCCGGCCGCAACGGGATTCTCGAGCGGCTGGCCGGTCATTTCGACCTCGGCCCGGACGCGATTCGCGCCGCCTCGGCTGAGGCACGGGCGCACGAGGCCGGCGGCGTGCAGGCGGACGAGACGCTGTGGGACGCCTGTCGCGCACAGGCGCGCCCGCGGCTCGACGACCTCGCGCAACGGATCGAGCCTGCGGCCGGCTGGAACGACCTCGTCCTGCCTCCGACGGAGCGGACAACGCTGGAGGAGCTCGTCCGGCACGTGCGGCATCGCGTGCACGTGCACGAGCGCTGGGGATTCGCGGCGAAGAGCCGCCGGGGCCTCGGCATCAGCGCCCTCTTCGTCGGCGCGAGCGGCACCGGCAAGACGATGGCGGCCGAGGTGCTGGCGGGCCAGCTGCGGCTCGACCTCTACCGGATCGACCTCTCGGCGGTGGTCTCGAAGTACATCGGCGAGACGGAGAAGAACCTCCGGCGCGTGTTCGACGCGGCCGAGCAGGGCGGCGCGATCCTGCTCTTCGACGAAGCCGATGCGCTCTTCGGTAAGCGCAGCGAGGTCAAGGACAGCCACGACCGGTACGCCAACATCGAGGTCGGCTACCTCCTGCAGCGGATGGAGGCGTACCGCGGCCTCGCCATCCTGACGACGAACCTCAAGAGCGCGCTCGATCCCGCGTTCCTGCGCCGCCTCCGCTTCGTCGTGCAGTTCCCACGGCCGGACGCCGCCGCTCGGCGGGAGATCTGGCGACGCATCTTCCCGGAGCAGACACCGGTCGACGGGCTCGATGTCGGCGCGCTCGCACGGCTCGACGTCACCGGCGGATCGATCCGGAACATCGCGCTCCGCGCGGCGTTCCGCGCGGCGGACGCGGCCGCACCGGTCGGCATGGCGCAGCTCGCGGCGGCCGCCCGTAGCGAGTGCGCGAAGCTCGAGCGCCCCGCCGGCGAGGCCGAAATCGGAGGCTGGGCGTGACTCCGCGGCGCGGCAGGGTCGGGTTGGACCGTCCGGGGAAACCGACGGGGGCGGCAGCGTCCCTCGCGCTCGTCCCGCCGGTGGTGACCGATTCGGGCGAGGCGATCGAGCCGGAGCGGCGCGCGCGCTTCGAAGCCCGCCTCGGTCACGATTTCAGCCGCGTGCGCGTTCACACCGACGCGCGCGCCGCCACCTCGGTGCGGGCGCTCGGGGCGGATGCGTACACGGCCGGCACGGACATCGTCTTCGGGCCCGGGAAGTACGCGCCGGGAACGGAGAGAGGCGATCGGCTTCTGGCCACGAGCTCGTGCATGCGGCGCAGAACCTCGTCGCAGGGGCGGCGACGGCCAGCGCGGGCGCCGCTCGCGTCAGCAATCCCTCCGAGCCGGCGGAGCAAGAGGCGCGAGGGATCGCGGACGCAACCCAGGCCGATCTCCCCGCGCCTCCGATCCGCGCCCGTCCGCAGGCGCAGGTTCACCGCCAGGAGCTTGCGCAGGTCAACCCGGAGATCGCCGACCTCCCGGTCGGGCTGGGCGCAGACGCCTTCGAGGAGGCGTACTACGACCTCGACTACCGCTCCGAGGGCGGAAACCTGTCGAAGTGGCTGACCCTCCTCTACTCCGACGGGACCGTCCTCGACATCAACATCGACACGATCGCCGACTCCACGAGCACCGGAATCGAGTTTCGAAACGCGATCGCCGAAGGGCACGTTGGAGCGGGCGGGCGGGTCTTCCCGCGGGTCGTGAATCGCAGCACGACGCCGCGCCTCTGGCAGGCGAAGCTCGCGGCGATCGACGCCATGGAGGAGTCCAACCTCCAGTTCATGATGGCGGCATTCCCCGCCGTCCTTTTCGTGATCACGATGCCTCTCGCGGTCGGGGGTGGACGTGAGCCCGTCCTGCGGCGAGCCGTTCCGCGGGCACCGCGGATCGCGCCCGCCAGGACGGCGCTCGACGAGACCTTGCAGCAAGCGCTGCGACCGAACACGATGCGACACATCTTCGGCCAGGCGCGGCACAACCTCGACGTGCTCGTCAGCGCGCTCGGAAGCGAGGCCGCCGTCATTCGCGAGGCCGTTCGCGGCCTCGGGCGCGCCACGCTGCCTCAGGCCGGTGCCTTCGAGGTCGTGGTGGTGATCGTCGGCAGGAACGTCACCGTGCGGGGCGCCGTCGTCAACGGCGTGCCGAGGATCTCGACCATGTTCCTGAGGCTGTGACGAGCGGGCACGCGACTCCCGAAGAGCTCGAGCGCGTGTCGCGCCTCGAGGCGACGCTCGACTTGGCGACGAGCCCCGTCGGCGAGCTGCTCGCGCTCGGGCTGCTCTACCTCGAGCCTTTCCACCGGGAAGACGACGCGATGCACGTCTTCGAAGCCCTCCTCGCGCGCGAGCCCGATCACGGCCTGGCGAAGCTATGGCTCGCGTACGCCTACCTGCACCACGTAATGGACGACGCTGCGCTCGCACGGGCGGCCGAGGTCCTGGAATCGCTCCTCGACGGCGACTCCGAGGTGGCTGCGGCCGCGCGGATGCTGCTGACCGAGGTACTGGAGGAGCGGGGCTCGCCGCGCCTCGACGAGCGGATCCGGCTGCTTGAGGAGTCCGTCGAGCGCGAGCCCGGCTGGGTCTACAACCGGCAGAGCCTCGCCTGGGCGTACCGCGACGCCGGACGGCACGCGGACGCCCTCGATCAGATCGACGACGCCGTCCGCAACGCCACGGGTATCCATCCGGACGCGAGCGTGGCGCTGCGTGCGTTCGAGGAGTCGATCACGGGGCGTGGGGGCCACCGCGCCGCCGAACGCCTGCGCGGAGACCGCGCGCGGGTCGAGCGAGAGATCGAGCCAGGAGTCGGCGCATGACGAGGCTAGGGAAGCCGCGGCGGATCGAAGCCGAGGTCGGCGTCCTGGCCGTGGACGACCCGGCGTTGGCGCGGCCCGGCGAGGTCGCCGCCGCGCTCGAACGCGAGCTGACTCGGCTGCCCGCCCCCGGCGGGCTCCACCCGACGGCCGGAGGCCCGGCGCGCAACCTCTCGGCCGATCTCGGCCACGACGTGTCGGCGCGCGCCCTTGGCCGAGCCGTGGCCGTCGCTCTCGGAGAGGAGCTCGGACAATGAGCCGGCACGCACTCGTCGGGGCTCGGGAGGCGCCGGCGACCGCGCTCCGCCGCGTCGGCTCCTCCGGCCTCGTTGTCCAGACACAACTCGCCGTCCGGGCCCCGTGCGACGTGCTCGAGCAGGAAGCGGAGCGCGTCGCGGCGGCAGCGGTGGGCGGCGGCCTGGCGCCGGGCAACCTGGACGAGCTGGCCCAGGGACTCGGCGGACTGGCGCACCAGCGACAGGCCGCAACCGCGCGCCCGCTTGAGCCGCACGTCGAGCGCGCGATCGACGGTCTGCGCGGCGCCGGTCGTCCGCTCGAGGCCGGCGTGCGACGCGACTTCGAGTCGAGGCTAGGGCACGACTTCGGCCGCGTGCGCGTGCACGCCGGAGAACCGGCCGCGGACGCAGCGGACGCCCTTGGCGCGAACGCGTTCACCGTCGGTGCCGACGTCGTCTTCGGGCGTGGCCGCTACGCCCCGTCGTCGGAGCAAGGCCGACGTCTCCTCGTGCATGAGCTCACGCACGTCGTGCAGCAGAGTGCGGCGGGCCCCCTGGCTCCGGCGGTGCAACGGGATCTAGCCGTCTTGCCGGCGAATCCGGGCGCCGTCGCGCCGGCGCTCACGCCCGCCGAGCTCGCCGCGGCCGTCCGCTTCAACCGGTTCCGCTTCCAGGACCCGTTCACTGTCCGGCTCATCAGGGACGTGCTCGGCCTGGAGCCGTTTCCGGCCGTCGCCGACGAGGACTTCGCGAACGCGATCGCGCAATGGCAGGTGGAGAACAACCTGACTCCGGATGCCAAGGCGGGCGCCGAGACCACGGCGACGCTCGTCGCCGAGCTGGCAGCGGAGGGCCAGCCCGACGCGGTCACCCAGCTGCGCGTCGACAACTTCGTCTCGACCACCGACGTGACGCCGCAGACGTTCAGGGTCGACACCGGCGCGCCGATCCAGCACTTCGTCTGGGAGGTTGGCTTCCGCACATCGCTTCGCAACGGCTTCATCATTCAGCAGGTCGACAACGACTTCGTCCCGGCGATGTGCAACGGGACGGCCTATACGGCGTGGCGGCCGACGCCGCGCTACTGGGAGGCGTGGTCGGTGGACGGCGCCGGCCGGGTGACGCCCAACATCGGCGCAATCAACGACCAGTGGACACGCCCGTTCCGGCCGCGGTCGAGCGGCCGCTGGACGATGCGGGGGAGGCTGTTCACGACGCTGAGGCTGCCGGCGACCTTCGTGGTCGGCGGCGTGCCGGATGCGGGGCCGCTTCTGCGCTCCACGCTCACTAACCCGGGCGGCGACTTCCTCGGGCTGGATGCCGGCAGCAGGCGGGTCGGCGGCCGGTGGGACTTCTGCCCGCCCAGCAACACGCACGTGCGCACATGAGGTCCTGCACGGAGGAAGCAGCCCGGCCGTGACCGGTTCCCCGATCTCTCCGCGGGTGCTCAAGGGCGCGATCGTCGCCGTCGACCCGCTCAACCCGCTCGCGAGCGTCGTCGTCTTCCAGTACAACCCCGAGTCGCTCGAGCGGACGATCCGGCCCAAGGTCGCCGGCGAAGGCGCGGCCCAGGGCGAGGCGCTGCGGCTCTCCGGGCCGCCCGAGGAGTCGATCTCAGTCGACATCGAGCTCGACGCGACCGACGGGCTCGAGACGGGCGACGCGATCACCGTCGCCCACGGCGTCGGGGCGTCCCTCGCCGCACTGGAGATGCTCGTCTACCCGAGGAGCGCGCTCGTGATCGCCAACGAGATCCTCGCGCGCGTAGGGATCATCGAGGTGATCCCGCCCGAGATGCCGCTGACGCTGTTCGTCTGGGGGCCCAAGCGGGTGCTCCCGGTGCGGATCACGGACTTCACGATCACCGAGCAGAGCTTCGACCCGGCGCTGAACCCGATCCTCGCCAAGGTCCATCTGGGCCTGCGCGTCCTCAGCTACCAGGACCTCGGGGTCGCGAGCGTCGGCGGCGCGCTCTCGCTGGCCCACCAGGTGTCGAAGGAAGTGACGGCGACGATCGCGGGCGCCGGCACGCTCGCCGCGACCGGGACGTAGGCGTGTTCGAGCCGTCCAGCCGCTACTCCGGGCTCGAGGCCGCCGAGCTCACCGTGCTCGACGCCGCCGGCGAGCCGCGCGTGGTCGCCTACGTGCGCCGCAGGTTCGTCCCCGGCGCGCCGCCCACCGCGACGCTCGTCTCGCACACGGTCATCCAGGGCGACCGACTCGACCATCTCGGCGCCCGCTACCTCGGCGACCCGACGCAGTTCTGGCGCATCTGCGACGCGAACGGCGTCCTGCGTCCGCAGGAGCTCGTCGAGGAGCCAGGCCGGCGCGTCGACATCCCGCTCCCCGGAGGGCTCTAGCCCGTGCTCACCAGCATTCTCCGCCTCGTGCTCCTCGTGGGCGAGACGATCCCGCGGCCGCCGCCGCCGGAGCTGGCGCTGGCACTCCGCCACGTGGAGGTGACCAACGACGACCGCGCGGGGGACGGCTTCCAGCTCCGCTTCGCCGTCGGCAAGGACGCGGTGATCGACTCGAGCCTGCTCACGAGCGGCGTCGTGGACCCGATGCGCCGGGTCGTCCTCGGCGTGCTCTTCGGCGTCCTCCCTGAGGTCTTGATCGACGGCGTCGTCACGCGCCACGAACTCTCGCCCGGCGACGAGCCCGGGACCTCCACCCTGACCGTCACCGGCCGCGACCTGAGCCAGCTCTTCGACCTCGAGGAGCGCAGGGAGGAGTACCCGAACCAGCCCGATTCCGTGATCGCGACCCGGGTCATCGCCCGCTACGCGAGGTACGGGGTGATCCCGAGCCCCGCGCCGACGGCCGACTTCCCGATCCAGCTCGAGCGGATCCCGCGCCAGCACGAGACGGACCTCGCCTTCCTCATCCGCATCGCCCGCCGAAACGGCTTCGTCTTCTACGTCGAGCCGCTCACGCTCGGCGCCTCGACCGCCTATCTCGGGCCCGAGAACCGGCTCGGGCTGCCGCAGCCGGCGCTGAGCGTGGACATGGGCGCCGCCACGACCGCGCGCGAGGTCAGCTTCTCCCAGGACGGGCTGGCTCCCGTCGGCGTGCAGGGGAGCTTCGTCGAGCCCTTCACGAAGATGAGCCTGCCGCTCCCGCAGCTGCCGTCGCTGAAGGTCCCGCCGCTCGCGCTCTCGCCGACGCCTCCCGCGCGCACGGTGCTCACGCGCGACACCGCGCAGCGCAACCCGGCGCAGGCGGCGCTCGCAGGGCTCGCGGCCGCCACGAACGCGCCCGACTCGGTATCGGCGAGCGGGACGCTCGACACGGCGCGCTACGGCCATGCCCTCCGGGCGCGCCGGCTCGTCGGCGTCCGCGGGGCCGGCCTCTCCTACGACGGCTTCTACTACGTCCGCCGCGTCACCCACACGATCGAGCCCGGCAGCTACACGCAGCAGTTCGGGCTGAGCCGCGAGGGCACCGGCTCGCTGACGCCGGCGGTGGTCCCGTGAGCGAGTTCTTCGGCAAGTACCGCGGCGTCGTGAGCGACAACAAGGACCCGCTGATGATCGGCCGAGTGCGCGCTCGCGTGCCCGACGTGACCGGCGAAGCGGAGAGCGGCTGGGCCATGCCGTGCGCGCCGTTCGGCGGGTCGGCGACCGGCTTCTTCGCCGTGCCCGCGGAGGGTGCGGGCGTCTGGATCGAGTTCGAGCACGGCGATCCCGACTACCCGATCTACGCCGGCTGCTGGTGGGGAACCGCGGCGGAGATGCCGCCGGCCCTGCTCGTCCCTCCGCCGCCGTGGAAGAAGGTGATGATCCGCACCGAGGGCGGTCACTCGATCCTCCTCGACGACACGCCCGGGATCGGCGGGATCACGCTCGAGACCTCGCAGGGCGGGAAGATCGCCGTCACCGGGAGCGGGATCGAGATCACGAACGGCATGGGCGCGACGGTAAAGCTCACCGGCCCGAAGGTCTCCGTCAACAACGGTGCGCTGGACGTGATCTAGGGCATGCCGGGCTTCCTCCTCCACGCCGGCGCCACGGTTCTGTGCACGCACGCGGGTCAGGCGCTGCCGACGGTGCCGAACCCCCGCGTGCTCGTCTCGGGGCAGTCGGTGACGACGCAGCCGAACCCGTACACCGTCGCCGGCTGCCCGTTCGTGCCGCCCGCGGGAAACGGCCCGTGCGTGACCGCCCAGTGGGTGGTCGGGGCGCTGCGCGTCCTCGCCGGCGGACAGCCCGTGCTCCTCCAGTCGAGCGTCGCCGTCTGCGCGCCCACCGGGACGCCGCTCAACATCCTCCTCACCCAGACGCGCGTGCGGGGAGCCTGAGGGTGGACCTCGACTTCCCCTACCGGCTCGACGCGCGCGGTCGCACCGCGGACGTGGACGACGACGCCCACGTGCGCGACCTGATCGAGCAGGTGCTCTTCACCGCGCCGGGCGAGCGCGTGAACCGGCCGACGTTCGGGAGCGGGCTGCTCGGCCTGGTCTTCGAGCCGAACGCCGAAGCGCTCGCGGCCGCGACCGAGCACACCGTCCACGGCGCGCTCCAGCTCTGGCTCGGCGACGTGATCCTCGTCGAGGGCGTCGACGTGGCGGGCGAGGACAGCCGGCTCGAGGTGACGGTCCGCTATGTCCTGCGCCACACGCAGGAGCAGCGCATCGCGACCCTCGTCAGGGAGTCGCCGTGACGGCGGGGCTCGTCTACCTGTGCTGCGAGGACCGGCGGCGGGCCGAGCTGCGCGAGCCCACCGCCACGCTCAACGGCATCGACTTCCTCGAGGTCGTCGACGCCGGCGCGCCCCCGGCCGACCGCCAGCGCGTCCTCCGCGTCAACTTCGTCCGAACGCCCGCGGGGCTGACGATCTCCGAGCGGAACGTCCGGATCGGCGGCGGCGAGCGGATCCGCGAGATCCCGGTAGAGGACGTGAGCCTCGACGACGACGTGCTCGTCGTCCGCGTCGCGACGCGCGGCGACTTCTCCACGTATACGCTGCGCCTGGTCGAGCCGGACGGGTCGCCGCTCGCGGGCCTCGACCCGCTCCTGTCGGCGGTCGACTTCTCGTTCAAGGTCGAGTGCCCGAGCGACTTCGACTGCCGCCCGGTCTGCGCCTGCCCGCCCGAGCCGCGCACCGAGCCGGCGATCGACTACCTGGCTAAGGACTACGAAAGCTTCCGCCGGCTGATGCTCGACCGCCTCGCGCTCGTGGCCCCCGAGTGGACCGAGCGGAACCCGGCCGACCTCAGCATCGCGCTCGTCGAGCTCGTCGCCTACGCCGCCGACTACCTCAGCTACGAGCAGGACGCCGTCTCGACCGAGGCCTACCTCGGGGCGGCGCGCCGGCGCGTCTCGATCCGCCGGCACGCGACCCTTCTCGACTACCCGATGCACGACGGCTGCAACGCCCGGGTCTTCGTCCACCTGCGCGCCAAGGGCGAGTCCGCGGTGACCCTGCCGGCCAAGCGCCGCCTCCTCACCGAGCTGGCCGGCCGCGACCCCGTGCTCGACTCGGTCGCGTACGCGGACGCGCTCGACGAGCGGCCCGAGGTCTTCGAGACGATGCACGAGGTCACGATCCGGGCCGAGCACGATCAGCTCGCCCTCTACGCCTGGGGCGAGCGCGAGTGCTGCCTCCCCGAGGGCGCGACGCGGGCGACGCTCGCCGGCCACTGGCCGGAGCTCGGTGAGGGCGACCTGCTCCTGCTCGAGGAGGTGATCGGCCCGCGCACCGGCGAGGAGGAGGACGCCGACCCGTTGCGCCGCCACGTCGTCCGCCTCTCGGAGCAGCCGCGCCTGCTCGAGGATCCGCTCTTCGCCGACCCCGAGGACGACACCCAGAGGCAGCGCGTCACGGAGATCGCCTGGGGCGTCGAGGACGCTCTCACGTTCCCGTTCTGCCTCTCGGCGCGCACCGACGCCGAGCACGGCCGCCGCTACGTCGACGGCGTCACCGTCGCCCGCGGCAACCTCGTCCTCGCCGACCACGGCCGCACGGTCGCGGGCGAGGAGCCGCTCGGGGCGCCGCTGCCGCCGCGCCCGGGGCCGGAGCGGGACGCGTGCGAGCGCTGCGGCGGCGCGGTCGTCGTGACCGTGCCCGCGCGGTTCGCGCCGCGGCTGGCCGGCGCGCCGCTCACGCAGGCCGCGCGCGTCGCCCGCACCGCCGTAGTCGACGGCCGCCGCCAGCGCCTCTTCTTCGACCCGGAGGCCTCGGCCACCGGGGCGATCAGATGGGAGCTGGCGCGCGTGCTGCCGGTCGTCTCGCTGCGGGACGAGGACGGGAGGCGCTGGCTGCCGCAGCGCGACCTGCTCTCGAGCGACGCCTTCGCGCCCGAGTTCGTGGCGGAGGTCGACGATGCGGGGCGCGCGACGCTGCGATTCGGCGACGGCGAGCACGGGGAGCGCCCCGCTCCGCGTGTCGACCTCCATGCGACCTACCGGATCGGCAGCGGCGCGCGCGGGAACGTTGGAGCCGGCGCGATTCACCACGTCGTGGTCGACGATCCGGGGCTCGCGGACGCGGTCGAGTCGCTCCGCAACCCGCTCCCCGCGCGCGGCGGCACCGATCCGGAGAGCCTCGAGCGCGTGCGCCTCGACGCGCCGGCGGCGTTTCGGACGCTCGAGCGCGCGGTCACGCCAGAGGACTACGCGACCCTTGCCGAGCGGCACGCGGAGGTACAGCGGGCGCAGGCGACGGTCCGCTGGACTGGGTCGTGGCGGACCGTCTACCTCACTGTCGACCGGCTGGGCGCGCGGCCCGTCGACGCCGACTTCGAGGCCCGGTTGCGCGCGCACCTCGAGCGCTACCGGATGGCAGGTCACGACCTCGAGATCGACGGGCCGCGGTTCGTCGCGCTCGAACTCGAGCTCGAGACCTGCGTCGAGCCCGGCTACTTCCGCAGCGACGTGGCGACCGCCTTGCTCGAGGCACTCGGCAGCCGCACGCTGCCCGACGGCCGCCGCGGCTACTTCCACCCGGACAGCTTGACCTTCGGACAGCCCGTCTTCCTCAGCCCGATCGTCGCCACGGCGGCCGCCGTACCGGGCGTCCGCGACGTCCGCGTGATCACGTTCGAGCGCCTCGGCGTGCCGAGCCGCAAGCCGGTCGACGAAGGCAAGCTCCCGATCGACCGGCTCGAGATCGCGCGGCTGGACAACGACCCGAGCTTCCCCGAGCGCGGCGTCCTCCGCCTGACCCTGGCGGGCGGGCGATGAGCGTTCCGCTAGACGCCACGCTGCGCGGCCTCGACGACTGCAGCTGCACCGGCATCCAGGGGCAGACGCCCGAGCCGGTCGAGAACCGCCCGGGGCTGCCGGCGATCGCCTACCGCGTGGGGACGCACTCGACCTTCCTCGCCAGCCTGCTCGCGGGCCTCTCGACAGCCGACCGACCGCGCCTGAGGAGGCTGAGCACGCGCGAGCCGGAGGACTTCACGATCGCGTTCCTCGACGCCGTCGCGACGACCGCCGACGTGCTGACCTTCTACCAGGAGCGGATCGCGAACGAGTCGTACCTTCGCACCGCCACCGAGCGCCGGTCCGTGCTCGAGCTCGCGCGCGCGATTGGCTACGAGCTCGGTCCGGGCGTCGCGGCCGAGACTGTGCTCGCCTTCACGATCGAGGGCGCGGTGGGGGCACCGCCGGTGGCCGAGGTCGGCGCGCAGACGAGGGTGCAGAGCGTGCCCGGGCCGGGCGAGCGCCCGCAGACCTTCGAGACGGTCGAGGCGATCGAGGCGCGGCCGGAGTGGAACGAGATCGTGGCGCGACAGACCGAGCCGGTCGCGCCGTTCCTCGGTCAGACCGAGGCCCACCTCGCCGGCGTCGCGACGGGCCTCGAGCCGGGCGAGGCGTTCGTGATCGGCGGTGACGAGCGCGTCCGCGGCGAGAGCAACCAGGAGTGGGACTTCCGCTTCGCCGAGACGGTCGAGCCGGATCACGAGCGCGGGGTCACGCGCGTGACGTGGAAGCCGGGACTCGGGACGGACGATCCCCGGGTGGACCCGGCGAGCGAGAGCCCGCGCTTTCACGCGCTGCGGTCGAAGGCGACGTTGTTCGGCTCGACGGCGCCCGACTGGCGGACCCTCCCGGATGCGATCCGGGATCGCTACCTCCCGGATGGGCGGTCGAGCGACACCGACACGAGCACCGAATGGCCGGGACTGACCATCTCGGCGATCGCGGGCGAGACGGGCGTCGTCCACCTCGACGCCTTGCACCGCGAGATCCTCCCGGGAAGCTGGCTCGTGATCGGCCGCCGCGGCTACGCGGAGCTCTTCGACGTCGTCGAGGTGGACGAGTCCGCGCGGCGGGGGTTCGGGATCGCCGCCAAGACGACGCGCGTCGAGTTGCGCGGCGAGCATCTCCACTTCTTCGACGAGAACGTCCGTGACGCGATCGTCTACGCCGAGAGCGAGGAGATCGGGCTGGCCGAGAGCCCGATCGCCTCAGCGGTGGCCGGCGATGTGATCGACCTCGATCGGGTCGTCCCGCCGCTTCCGCCGGGGCGCCTGGTCGTCGTCACGGGCAGGCCGGCCGGGTCGGAGGAGGACGCGCCGCTGGTGACCGAGCTCGCAACGGCCGAGTCGACGGAGGAGGTCGGCGACGTCACCCGGCTGCACCTGGCCGAGGACCTCTCGCGCTCCTACGAGCGCGGGAGCGTGCGGCTCGCGGCGAACGTCGCGCGCGCGACGCACGGCGAGTCCACGACCGAGCCGATCGGGAGCGGCGACGCCTCGAAGCCGTTCCAGCGGTTCGAGCTGCGCGAGTCGCCGCTGACGCACGTCTACGCCGACGCGGCGCCGGGCCGGCGCTCGACGCTCGAGGTGCGGATCGACGGCCTGCGCTGGGACGAGGTGCCGACGCTGTTCGGCCGCGGCCCGCGCGAGCGCGTCCACACGATCCGCATCGACGACGAGGGGAAGACGGCGGTGCAGCTCGGCGACGGGCGGACCGGCGCGCGGCCACCGACCGGGAGCGAGAACGTCCAGGCCTCCTACCGCAAGGGGCTCGGCCGCGAGGGCAACCTCGACGCCGGCAAGCTGACCCTTCTCGTTGCGCGTCCGCTCGGCGTGCGCAGCGTGACCAACCTCCTGCCGTCGACCGGCGGGAGCGACCCGGAGGCGCTCGCCGACGCGCGCGCGAACGCGCCGCTCACGGTGCTCACGCTCGGCCGGATCGTCTCGCTCGAGGACTACGCCGACTTCGCCCGCGCGTTCGAGGGCGTGGCGAAGGCGCACGCGACGTGGGTCTGGGGGCAGGGCGGACGCGAGGTGCTGCTAACCGTGGCGGGGACCGACGGTGACGCCATCCCGGCGGATGGCCCGGTGCACCAGAGACTGCTGAGCGCGATCGTGAAGGCCGGCGACCCGGGTGTGTCCCTGACCGTGCGCTCGTACGAACCGGTTCCGTTCCGTCTCGCCGCGACGATCGAGCGCGACGAAGCCCTCCTGGCCGAGCAGGTGCTCGCCGACGTGGAGGCCGCGCTCGGCGCTCACTTCTCGTTCACGGCACGGTCGTTTGGCCAGCCCGTGCCGCTCAGCGAGGTCCTCGCCGTCCTGCACGGCGTCCGCGGCGTCGTGTCGGTCGACGTGAACGGCCTCTACACCGCGACGACGCCCGAGCTGCGGCAGCGACTGGACGCGCTGGTGCCCGCGCCGGGTGGCGATGCGGCGAGCGCCGAGCCGGCGCAGCTGCTGACAATCGAGCTGCGGCCCGGCGACGTCGAGGTGATCGGATGAGCTTCACCGCCGAGCGCCTGGTTCAGCTCCTGCCGGCCGTCTACGGCCTCCGCGACGGCGACGACGGCCCCCTCCACGAGCTGCTCGCCCTCGTCGCCGACCAGCTCGCCGTGCTCGAGGACGACCTCGGGCAGCTCTACGACGACCGGTTCGTCGAGACCTCGGCGCCGTGGGTGCTGCCCTACCTGGGCGACCTGCTCGGAATCACCGGCCTGCCGCCGTCGCCGCTCACGCCGCGCGCCGAGGTCGCCCACACGATCGCCCACCGCCGCCGCAAGGGCACGGCGGCGATCCTCGAGCAACTCGCGCGCGACGTCACGGGCCTGCCCGCTCGGGCGGTCGAGCTCTTCGAGCTGCTCGGCGCGACCCAGCACCTCAACCACCTGCGACCCGAGTGCCCGAGCTTCCTCCCGCTCGGCGACACCCTGCGTCTGGAGGAGCTCGGCGGCCCGTTCGAGCGGATCGCGGGCAAGGCCACCCTCGCCCACACCGTCGACGTGCGCAGGATCGCGAGCGGGCGCGGGCGCTACAACATCCCGAACGTCGGGATCTTCCTCTGGCGCCTCCGCGCGCAGCCGTTGACGCTCTCGCTGGCCCCGCCCGACACGCCCGGTGATGTGCGCCGGTTCCGCTTCAGCCCGCTCGGGAACGACGCCCCGCTCTTCAACCGCCCCCAGACCGATGACGAGCCAACGCACCTCGCCGAGCCGCGCAACGTTCCGGGCCGGATCTCGCGCCGCGCCGCCGCAGCCGACCTGCCGGAGTTCTACGGCGACGACCGCAGTCTTCTGATCGTGCCGCCGGGCGGCGCGCTCGAACTCGACGGCCTCGTGATCGGCGACCTGAGCGACTGGACGTCACCGGCCGACAAGGTCGCCGTCGACCCGGTGCTCGGGCGGATCGCGTTCCCGGAGGACACCGAGCCGCCGCTCGTCACCTTCTACCACGGCTTCAGCGCGAACGTCGGCGGCGGCGAGTACGTCCGCCCCCTGCCCGAAGAGGCGGCGGGCGTCGCCGTTGTCCCGGTCGGAAGTGGGTCGGGCGCGATCCAGGCCGCAATCGGCGCGCTCCCGACGGTGGGCGGCGTCGTCGAGATCGGAGACAGCGGGCGGTACGACGAGAGCGCGCTCACGATCGACGCGACGGGACGCCGGGTGACCGTGCGGGCGGCGGTGGGCTCGTGGCCAACCGTCGTCCTCGACGGCGATCTGACCATCACCGGCGACGAGGAAGGCGTGGTCGTCCTCGACGGCCTGCTCGTCACGGGCGGCGCGGTCGAGGTGCAGGCGCCGGCACCCGGCGAGACAGGCCTCGGCGCGCTCGAGCTGCGCCACACGACGCTCGTCCCGGGGGTCTCGCTCGAGCCCGACGGCGATCCCGCCGCCGCCGGCCCGAGCCTCGTCGTCCGCGCGGTGACGGCGGTGACGATCGACCGCTCGATCGCCGGAGGCATCCGTGCCGACCGCGACGCACCCGTGCGGATCGTCGACGGGATCCTGGACGCGACCGCCGAGGACGGGGTCGCGTTCGCGAACCCGGACGACCAGGACGACTTTGGCGGCACGCTGAGGCTCGACCAGGTGACGGCGATCGGCCGGATCAAGGCCGAGGCGCTCCAGCTCGTCTCGAACACGATCCTGCTCGCGGAGCTTCCCGCAGGGATCGATCCGCTCGCGTGGCCGGGACCGGTCGTCGCGCGCCGCCGCCAGGACGGCTGCGTTCGCTTCTCCTACGTGCCGCCGGGCTCGCGCACGCCGCGCCGGTACCGCTCCCAGCCCGAGCGCGAGGCCGACGCCGCCCGCGTCGAGCCGATCCTGACGTCCTCGCGCTACGGCGACCCGGGCTACTGCCAGCTCGCCGACGCGACCTCGCCCCTGGTCCGCGAGGGCGCCGACGACGAGTCCGAGCTGGGCGCCTTCCACCACCTGTACCTGCACCGCCGTGAGGCGCATCTGCGCACACGACTCGACGAGCACCTCCGCTTCGGCCTCGAGGCGGGCGTCTTCCATGCGACTTAGGCTTAGGGGGGTCCGATGAAGGGCGATTTCACCCGCCAGACGTTCGACTCGACAAGGCACTTCACGACGGTGCGGATGCAGCAGGGCCGCGTCCAGCTCGACGCCGACTGGAACGAGCAGGCAGACCTCGCGCTCCACCGGGTCGAGACCGAGGCGGCGGACCTGATCGGCGGCTGCGGCGGCCCGCTCGACGCTGCCGGGTTCGGGATCGTCCTGAGTCTCGACGATCTCGACGCGGCCGAGAAGGCACGCCTCCAGGCGCTCGACCCCCCGTACACGATCGTCGCCGGCGACTTCGTCCTCACCCCCGGGCGCTACTACGTCGACGGGATCCTCTGCCTCAGCGAGCACGCCGTCCCGTACACGCTGCAGCCGGACCTTCCCGGGCTCGACCCGGTGGACGTCTCACAGGTCGGGTTCACGATCGTCTACCTCGACGTCTGGCAGCGCCACCTGAGCTGGCTGGACGATCCGCTCCTTCGCGAGACCGCCCTCGGCGGTCCGGACACGGCGACGCGGACGAAGACGGTCTGGCAGGTGCGCTCGGTCTTCGTGGGGACGGATTCCGTCACCTGCGTCGACGACCCGCAGCCCTACCTTGACGCGATCACCGCCGGCACGGGCCTCCTGAGCGCGCGCGCGAAGCGCGAGGACCCGGCCGCCGATCCGTGCATCGTGCCCGCGAGCGCCGGCTACCGGGGGCTCGAGAACCAGCTCTACCGCGTCGAGATCCACGCCCCGGGCGAGGCCTACGACCTCACGGGCGCCCCCGGCGACCAGGCGATCACCCTCGCGGCATCCGATCAGGTGATCCATGCCGGCGCCTCCTCCTGGACGGTCGGCCAGGCGGTCGAGATCTTCCGCTCGGCCGCCGGCAGCGATCCGCTGGAAGGTTGGCTCGCGACCGTCGTCGCCCGCGACACGAGCACGAAGACGCTCACGCTCAACCGGTCGCTCCCCGATCTCGGGCCCGGGGACGTGCCGCGGATCCGGCCCGTCGAGGCGACGTTCAAGTTCTCACGCGACAACGGCTCGGTCGCCACGCTCGTCTCCTCCGTCACCGCTCGCGAGCTGGCCGTGACGAGCCTCGGCCCGGACGAGTCGAGCTTCGTGCCGGGTCAGTGGGTCGAGCTCGTCGACGAGGTGACGGAGCTCGACGGGCGGCCCGGGTTCCTGTCGGAGATCGAGGACGTCGACGCGGCTTCGCGGACGGTGACGCTCCGGGTCGAGCCGCCGGCGTTCACGGGGAAGATCCTCAAGCTGCGGCGCTGGGACGGCGTCGGCGCCGTGAAGACGAACCCGCCGGGCGCGGCGGAGCCGTTCGTCGAGCTCGAGGACGGCGTCCAGGTCAGCTTCTCGGACGGCACCTACAGGACGGGCGACCACTGGCTGATCCCGGCCCGGACGGCGACCGCGGACGAGCGCTCCGGGACGATCGAGTGGCCGGCGGAGGACGACGAGCCGCTCGAGCTGCCGCCAGTCGGCATTCGCCACCACTACTGCAAGCTCGGGGTCCTCGAATCGAACGGCACAACCCTCGAGGTCGACGACTGCCGCTCGCTCTTTCCCCCGCTGACCCAGCTCGCGACGCTCGTCTACGTCGGCGGCGACGGCCAGGAGGCCAGGCCGGGCCAGGCGTTGCCGCAGCTCCTCGAGGCTGGCGTCTTCCGCGGGCAGCGGCCGGTCGAGGGTGCGAGGGTGCGCTTCACGGCGGACGCGGGCGGGAAGCTCGACGCCGACCTTGCCTCGGTGCCCGGCGGGACGGTCTCGTTCGAGCGGGAGACGGACGCGGACGGGATTGCCGCCTGTGCCTGGTTGCCGGCGAACGACCTGACGGGGCTCAGCCAGCAGGTCGAGGCGCGGCTGCTCGACGCGGGCGGCAACCCTCTCGCGCCGCAGGTCGACTACAACGCGCAGCTCAGCATCGCGGCGGAGGTCGCCTACATCCCGGGGGAATGCCCCGACCTGGCCTCGGCGACGACGGTGCAAGAGGCGCTCGACATCCTCTGCAAGCGACCGACCGGCGGCTCGTGCTGCGTCGTCGTCGAGCCGGGCACTCAGCTCGACAAGGTGCTGAAGAAGCTGATCGACGAGGGCGTGCGCGATATCTGCCTGTGCCTCAAGCCGGGCGTCTACAAGCTCGACGACCTCGAGCTCGCGCGCGATGGCGTCTCGACGCTCGCGATCGAGGGCTGCGGTGCGGGCGCGCGGGTCGAGGTTGGCAGGTTCGAGCTCAACCGCCTGGACAAGGTGCGCCTCGTCGGGCTCGATCTCCTGCTGAGGACGAAGTCGCCGCTCGCCTTCGACCGCTGCGCCGAGGTCGAGATCGAGAGCTGCCGGATCGCGCGGGCCGAGGCGCCGGGGCCGGTGTGCGTGATCGGCGGCGCCCAGCGTCTGGGCATCGCCGGGTGCGTCCTCGACGGCGGCGTCGGGGTCGACGAGTCGCACATCGACGATCTCCGCGAGCTGATCGTCCTGCCCGCCCTCGAGTTCGCCCTGAAGGCCGGCGACCTGGCCGAGGAGCTCGTCGCCGACATCGACGCGAAGAAGCAACTGGCGACGAAGATCTCGCGCGCTCGGCGGACGGCGAGCCTGAGCTCGGCCGAGCAGCAGGCTTACACGCTGCTGGGCGAGACGCTGCGCGACGAGGTGGGCGCGCAGAGCATCGTCGCCGCGCTGGGACGGCTCCGCGCCGCCGCCGCCTTCGCCTTTTCAGGTCCCACGCTCGTGCTGCTCGACGGAGGCGCCGAGGCGCTGATCGACGCGACGGACATCGTCGGGGTGCTCGCCCTCTACGGCCTACCGCCGGGCCAGCTGCGCGATCCGGAGTTGCTCAAGCCGGTGCGCGCGGCACTCGCGAGGGGACAGCTCGTGCTCCGTGGCGGCGGCTCGCTGCACGTGCGCGAGGTGCGCATGACCCAGATCATGGTCGCCGAGCCGCTGCTCGAGCAGCTCGCGACCCTGCGAGACGGCGGAAAGGTCTCCGCCGACGTCTTCCGCGCCCTCCACGTATCGGGCGCAGAGGTGCTCGTGAACGGCAATGTCGCCCTCGCCGAGGACGCGACGCTGGACGGAGTCGACTTCCAGGGCGAGCAGGACGACGTCGGCGCGCTGATCGCGGAGTCGGCGATCGTCACGGCCTGCCGGGCTCCGAACGACTTCAGGCTGTTCGTCGCGGCGAGCGCGCTCGAGACGGCGGCCAACCTGCGCGTCAACGTCGTCGAGGTGGCATGAGGACGTCCGCCGGACCCGGCTTCAGAGCGCGGCGCAGGACGCTGGTACTGTCCGCGCCGAGGGGTTTCTGAATGGTTCTCTGGTCGGATCAGCGAGATCGCGAGCTGATGAGCGCCTCGGCCAGCCGCCGCTCCAGCCGCCGCTTGCGCTCGAGGGGGGACCCGCTTGGCCCGGGCCTGAGTTCGAGCATTCCTACGAGCTGGCGATCACCGCGTCCGCCGTGCGGCGCCGGCGCGTCATCCCGCGGAGCACGTCCGACGTGGACGGAGGAGTACGGGTGAATCATCACGAGAACGTGCGATCGGCCGGTGCCGAGACCCTCCACCCATGCCCCGGGTGCGCTCGGACCCGTGTCGTCGAGCTCCCGCGGGGCGCGATCACGGATGGGTTCTTGGAAGGCCTTG
>Ga0136617_10000827_pt1 | contig 26849 bp, 30 predicted proteins | sample AntDrymUQ3222106_2_FD_129672 | JGI IMG/M metagenome (GOLD analysis project Ga0136617, IMG submission 129672) | Polar desert sand microbial communities from Dry Valleys, Antarctica - metaG UQ322 (21.06) | ecosystem: Environmental > Terrestrial > Soil > Desert | place: Antarctica: Dry Valley...
ACGATGCAGGCCGCGACGACGTTCGCGCAGACGATCCGCAAGCTGCCGATCGCCTGCGGCGAGGAGCCGGGCTTCGTCGTCAACCGGATCCTCAACTCGGCGATCAGCGAGATCTGGCGCTTCCAGGAGGAGAACGGGATCTCGATCAAGGCGATCGACGACGCCGTGTCGCAGGCACGCGTGGCGCCGATGGGACCGTTCTTCCTCACCGACCTGCTCGGCCTGGACACGGTGTTGCACGTGGCCGAGCACCTGCGGGAGTCCTACGGCTCCGGGTCCTTCTACGTCCACCAGGGCATGAAGGAGCTCGTCGCGGCCGGCGACCTCGGCGCGAAGACCGGCAAGGGCTTCTACGAGAACAATGAGCCTCGATCAGAGGGTAAGACAGAGTTCGATCACGAGGAGCTGACGCAGCGCTTCGTGCTCAAGGCGCTCGTCGAGGCCTGCCTGCTGCTCGAGGACGGCATGGCGACCGTCCGCGACATCGACCTCGGCATGATGGCGGGCGCGGGCCTGATCCCGCCGCCGTTCGCGCGCGCCGATCAGACCGGGCTCGACGAGGTGCTGGCGGCGCTCGAGCGCGCGGCGGGGGAGTGGGGCGAGCAGTTCGCGCCGCCGCTGACCCTGCGCCGGCTCGTCGCGCAGGGGCGCCTGGGCGCCAAGAGCGGGCAGGGCATCTTCGCCTACAAGCAGCCCGACGCGAGCTTCGAGCAGGGCGAGGCGGTCTCACTGGAGACGCGCGACGGCTACGCGATTGCGTGGCTGGACCGTCCGCCCGCGAACTCGCTGTCACCGCAGGTCATCAGCGAGCTCGGCCGCGTGTGGGAGCACGTCGAGGCCGACCCGTCGATCCGCGCGCTGATCATCGCCTCGGCCAACCCGATGCTGTGGTGCGCCGGCGCCGACATCAAGGCGTTCACGCAGCTCGACGAGAAGAGCGGCGCCAAGCTGCTCGACGACGCGCACACGCTGCTGCGCGGGATGGAGCAGTCCTCGACGCTGACGATCGCCGCCGTCAACGCCGTCGCCTTCGGCGGCGGCTGTGAGCTGGCGATGGCCTGCGACGTGCGGATCGCCGCGCAGTCGGCGAGCTTCGGGCAGCCCGAGATCAACCTCGGGATCATCCCCGGCTTCGGCGGCACGCAGCGGCTGCCGCGGCTCGTCGGGACCGCCCGCGCGCTCGAGCTCAACCTGACCGGCGACCCGATCTCCGCCGACGAGGCGTTCGAGATCGGCCTCGTCAACCGCGTCGTGCCCGACCACGAGCTGCACGACGTCGCGCGCGCGTGGGCGCGCAAGCTCGGCGGGCAGGCGCCGCTGGCGGTCGGTGCGATCAAGCGCACGACCGCGGGCGACGCCGATCTCGACGAGGGCATCGAGGCCGAGAAGGTCGCCTTCGGCGAGGTCTTCCAGAGCGCCGACGCGCGCGAGGGGATCGGCGCGTTCCTGGGCAAGCGCACGCCGCAGTGGACCGGGAAGTAGCCGCGACATCCGGTGACGTCCTGGCGCTGGCGCAGCTCGTGCGGCGCGCCCGGTCGGTCGTCGCGCTGACCGGCGCCGGGATCTCCGTTCCGTCGGGGATCCCGGACTTCCGCACGCCCGGCACGGGCATCTGGGAGAACGTCGACCCGATGGAGGTCGCCCACATCGATGCGTGGCGCGCGAAGCCCGAGCGCTTCTGGAGCTTCTACGGCGAGCGCTTCCAGACGCTCGGCGACAAGCAGCCCAACGGCGCCCACGCCGCACTTGCCGAGCTCGAGCGCCGTGGCCGGCTGGAGGCCGTCATCACCCAGAACATCGACATGCTGCACCGGCGCGCCGGGACGCGGGAGCTGATCGAGGTGCACGGCTCGATCGAGACGTGCTCCTGCCTGTCGTGTGCCGAGCGGGTTGCCTCGGCCGAGGTGCTCGATCAGCTCGAGGAGGTGGCGGTGCCGCGCTGCGTCTGCGGCCAGCCGCTGAAGCCCGACGTCGTCCTGTTCGGCGAGTTTCTGCCCGCGGCGGCGCTGCAGCGAGCGACGCAGCTGGCCGAGAGGGCCGATCTGCTGCTGTGCATCGGCTCCTCGCTCGAGGTCTATCCGGTCGCGCAGCTGCCGCAGCTCACGCTGCGCCACGGCGGCGCCGTCGCGATCGTCACGCAGGGACCGACCCCGTACGACGCTTTCGCTGCGGTCCGGCTGGGCGGTGACGTCGAGCAGGAGCTTCAGGCGCTCGCAGCGGCGCTGGCGTAGAGCTCAGTCAGGCCAGTACGACAGCCCACTGAGCGACGTGTAGTCCGTCTCCGTCGTGCCGCGCGACCCAGACGAGCGATCCGTCGGGCAGGATGTCGACCCTGCTGGCGCCGTCGGGATTGCCACCGTACGTCGACAGGATCTGGCGCCGCGCCGGCCGGTGACCGGCGGGCAGCACCGCGATGATCGCGCTGCTCGACGGGACGCCGTTGCCCTGCGTGACGAGGCCGCGCAGGTGGACATGGCCCTGCTTGTCCTTGCGGTATCCGGCGCCCTCGTAGACCCCGTAGTCCTTCCAGCCTCCGATGAGCTCAAGGGTGTGCCAGGCCTCCGCCGTCAGCCCGTCGGACGCGATCGAGCCGGTCGGCCCCTGCGGTCCGGGCGGCCCGCGCAGTCCGCGCGAGCTGCGCAGCTTGAGGCGCGTCGCGGGCGAGAGGTCGTTTGTCCGCAGCGACCGGTCGCGCACCTTCGTCGAAGTCACGGCGTTGCGCTTGAGGTGGGCGTTGCCGACGCTGTTGCGCGCGACCGCGTAGGAGGTGCCACCGAGCGCGATGAACACGGCGATCGTCGACATGACGTTGGCGTAGCCCAGCTCAGGTCGGCGCATGGCGCGAGTATGACAGCGCCGCGCACCCTTCACGGCGCATCCCGGGCGCGCGTTCGGGAGGCCGCGCTCAGTACGGCTCAAAGCCCCTCGCCGACGACCCGCGCCCGCAGCGCCGCCTCGATCCGACCGAGTACCGCTCCCACGACCGCGGTCTGCTCGTCGTCGAGTCCGCCCTGCAGCGCCGCGTCGGCCGCGGCGCCGACCTCCTCGCGCCGCCCGCCCAGCTCGGCCAGCCGGCCGGCCAGACCGGCGCCATCGCGCCACGGCTCGAGCTCGGCGAGCGCCGCCTCGAAGGCCACGCGCAGGCCGAGCGCCGCCTCCCTCAGGCGGCCGGCGTCGACGTCGAGGCGCACCCGCAGGGTGAGCTCCTCACAGGCCAGCGCCACGTCACGACCCGCCAGCAGCGCGGCGAGGCGCTCCTGCGGTCGCAGCGCGGCGGCGCGCGGGCGCGTCATGCCGGCCGCTGGCGCGGCATGCGCCAGCTCGCGCGCGCGATCCCAGCGGCCGTCGGCCACGCGCGCACCGTCGCCGAAGCCGACCCGCACGACGAGCGCCTGCCCGAGCGCCACCTCACGCACGAACGGATCCGCCGACGCGACACGGTGGGCATGCAGCACGCGGTTCAGGCGCGCCAGCGCGACGGCGGCAAGCGCGTCGAGATCGGCTTCGCCGAGCCAGCGCGACGCGGCCTCGTAGCCGTCCAACGCGGCGGTGTCGACGAGCGTGGCGCGCGTCGTCACGACTGGCTCGGGCGGCTGGTCCGGCGTGGCCTCGATCGCCCGGCCGCGGCGCCGGCGCCCGAGCAGCCGCCGCCGCTCGGCCGCGCCGAGCACGCGCAGCACGAGCACGTGCGACGGCGTCTCGCCGAGGTGCTCGCGGATCGTGTAGCGACCGTCGGCCGGGCCGAGCACCCAGGGGAACTCGAACTGCACAACGCAAAACCGCCGCGACCCGGAGGTCACGGCGGTTTCGTTCACTTCGCGAGTCGACGTGTGGCTACTCGGCCTGGTGGGCCCGGCTTGCGCGCGTCGCCGCTCCGACCTTGATCGCGTACTTCGACGGCTTGATCTGCACCGTCGGGTTGTCGATCTGGCCGAGGCGATCGATGAGCTTGATCCACTGCGACGGCTTGAGCACGGACTCGGCGATCTTGCCGGCCTTCGTCGTGACGTCGAACTGTGGGCGGAAGCCCACGTGGATGTGGTCGGCGTGGTCGCCCATGGCGAGCGTGTTGTCCGCGCCGTCGTACTTCATCAGGGTGATGATCTGGGCTGGCTTCATCGTGCCCTGCAGCGTCAGCAGCCGCCGCACGGTGATGTCCGCGATCGAGCCCGCGCCCTGGTTGCCCAGGATCGGGATCCCGTTGATCTTCGCGATGTCGATCGCGTTGCCCGACGAGTGCGCCGAGACGTTGCCGCCGGCGGTGTAGAAGCCGTGGCCGCAGCGCAGCGACGTGACCGACGGCTTCAGACCGGAGGAGGCCAGGAACTCGAGCGTTGCGAGCGCACGGCGGTCGACGACGCCACCCTCGATGTCGCGGCGACCGCAGGAGTAGATCTCGATCCGCGGGTTGCGCAGGACGCGCTGGATGAGGCTGTCCTTGCTCATCAGCAGGATCTGGCCGATCGTGGCGCCCTGGGCGTTCTCCCCGAAGAACGGGTTCTTGCCCTGAGCGCGGTAGATCGCCGTGGACTCGAGCAGCTTCCAGCCGTCGAGGATCGGCTTGGGGTCGATCCGCGGCGCGCCGCGGCCGGCCGGGCGGATCTCGAACATGACGTTCGGAGCGATGCCCGGTGCGACCTTGCCGATGCGGCCCAGGATCGTGCCCGCGATGACGCGGCGACCCGGAACGAGGCGCTTGAGCACGACGTCGTCCTTGTTGAGGCCGTAGACGCCGGTGAAGTAGGACTTCACGCTCGAGCCCGCCGCCAGCGCGGACTCCGACTCCATGATCTGCTGCTTACCACCGGCCGACAGCGCGTTCGGGCGCGTCGGGTTGGCGAACAGCCGCTCCTTGGCGAGTTCGGTCGTCGACTCGACGGCCGCGGCGGCCGGCTCGACGGCGGCCTTGACCTTGTCCTTGGCGCCCTTGACGGCGGCCCCGGCGCTCGCGGCCTGCTTCGGAGCGGGATCGGACTTGGGCAGCGCCAGCTCCTTGGCGATGGACGCCTTGGTCTGCGTCTTGTCCTTGGGTACCGGCACCTGCGAGGCGACCTTCTTCAGGCCCGCGTAGGTGTAGGTGTTGCCGTAGACGTCGCGCAGCATCACGAACCTGCCGAGGCGCGAGTTCTTGCCGACCTTGATGATCTTGCCGTCCTGGACGGCGACGACCGGCGAGCCCGACTTCGCGAAGATGTTGATCCCGCGACGCTTGCTGCTGGCCTCGACCGGCAGGGCGGCGTTCTTGCCGCGTGCGACGCGACGCGACGCCTCGCGCTCGGAGATGTCGTCGGCGTACTTCGCCGTCGCGTGCACCGGGAACAGGCCCTGCGTCAGGCCGCTGAGCGAGCCGACCAGGTCAGCCGGCATGCCGCCGATGAACCGCGCCCGCATGAGCACGGAATCGACATACCAGTCCGCGTGGTTGTAGGCGAAGATCGCCTTGCGCAGATCGGTGTCCGCCCCGGCTGCCTTGAGGTAGCGCGCGGCCGCGAAAATCGCGTCGACCGGGTTGTAGGGGTCCTTCTTGCCGTCGCTGTTGCCGTCGACGCCGTAGAACTTCCAGCTCGAGGGGATGAACTGCATCCAGCCCATGGCGCCGGCCGAGGAGACGTTGAGGTTGCGGCCGTAGTCGGTCTCGATCTCGTTGATCGCGGCGAGAACCTCCCAGCGGATGCCGTACTGGATGCCGGCGGCCTGGTAGATCGACAGCAGGAACGGCGGGATGCGGAACTTGTTGATGAAGAAGTTCGGGACGCCGACGGGCACAGGGCCGATGCTCGCCAGGGAGAGCGTCGGGTTCTGCGGCGTCGGTGCGCCACTCGGGAAGCGCAGGTTCGTCTTCTCGGAGCGCGCGCGCTCGGGCGGCGCGGCGCGCAGCAGACGGCCGGCGGAGTCGTAGACGGGCTGCCCGATCGAGGGCTTGCCCTGCTTCTTGGAGCGGCCGGACTGAGCCTCGTCCTGGGAATCAGCGCCAGGCGCACCCGGAAGCACCGGAATGGTCGCCGAGGGCGCAGACGGCTGCGGCTGCGGCTGCGGGGTCGGCGTGATCGAGAGCGACGGTAGGCCGCTGCTGGGGGGCGCCTGTGCCGGCGTCGTCTCCCTGATGCTCAGAATCGCCACGTTGAGGCCCGGAAGCCTGATCTGGTCGAGCGGGGTGTCGGCCCCGATGTCCAGCGTGATGGTCTTCTTGATGTTGCCGAGGAGCGTCACTTCGAATGTGCGAACGATGGCGTTCGCGGGTGACGCAAAGGTCCCGAGCGCGACGGTGAACCCGCCGGTCAGGGCCACGGCGATGAGAAGCCTACGCTTGTGGTGCATGTGTCCCTGCATCTCCCCCCTGGAGGTGTCCCTAGTACGCGAGCCCGATGCGCGTGCGTGGCACACTACCGTGAATCGACGTCAGACGTAAACCTCGGCTAAGCGACCGCCGACGAAGCTTGCATCCAAGCGGTCGCGCAGGACGGAAGAACCGCAGGCGGCGGCGGCCGCAACCAGGACCGCAGGGCACTCTTCAACACGCGCGCTCGCGAGGAGAACGTACTCCGGTAGCCTCCGTCCGCCCGGCAATCAGGAGGAATCTCCCCCCGATGAGCGACGACTTTGAGGCCGAAGGGCTGCGCGAGCGGCTGACCAAGCAGGGCGAGGACACCCTGGGCAAGCTCGCCGAGGACCTCATGGCCAACCCTCTCGTGGCGGGTGCAATCCAGCGTGCATTCGACGCGCGCGAGAAGGCGTCGAGCGCGCAGGAGGCGGCGCTCGGAGCGCTGATGCTGCCATCGGCTGCCGACATCGAGCGCCTGACGCGGCGCGTGCGCTCGGTCTCCCAGCGCCTGGAGGGCATCGAGGACGGCATCGACCGCCTCGACGAGCGCGTCGGCGCGACCGCGACCTCGGTTGGGCTCGACACGCGCCTGGCGGCGATCGAGCTGCAGCTGGCGGCGCTCACGAAGGAGCTCTCGGCGCTGCACAAGGCGATGCCGGGTGGCCCGAAGCCGGTCTCGTCACGCCAGGAGCGCCTAAAGGTCTCAGGCTGAGCCTTAGACATTCGCGCTAGGCGCGCAGCGCGCCCGCGCCGAGCCGCCCGAGCTGCTCGGTGGCCTTCAGCAGATCCTCGGCGTCGATCCGCCGGCGCGCGGCCTGCCCGTCGAACACGTCGGTGACCGCCAGCAGGCAGCCGACGCGGATCCGGCGCAGCTCGCCGACCCGCAGCAGCGTCGCGGCCTCCATCTCGATGGCGAGCGCGCCCGCCCGGCGCCAGCCGTCGACGCGGTCGCGATCGCGGTCGTAGAAGAGGTCGCTGGATGCGACCGCCCCGGTGCGCGCCCCCGCCGCGCCGTCGGCGGCCCGCAGCGCCGCGACGAGCCCGGCGTCGGCCGCGACGCGCGCCGCGGCGCCGAGCGCGCGGCTCGCCCCGTCCGCTGCGAGCGCGGCGTCGGCGATGACGAGGTCGCCGAGCTCGAGCTCTGGATCGAGCGCGCCGCATGTCCCGACGCGGATCGCCAGCTCGAGTCCCAGATCGCAGAGCTCCTCGAGCACGATCGCCGCACTCGGGCCACCCATGCCGGTGCTCTGGATCGTCAGGAGCTCCCCGTCGGCGGCGGCTCCGGTGTAGCCCCACAGGCCGCGGTTGTGGTTGAACATCTTCGGCTCAGCGAGGACGAGCTGGGCCAGCGCGAGCGCGCGCCCGGGATCGCCCGGCAGCAGCGCGCGGCGGGCCAACGGGGCGGTGGGATGGATGTGGACGGGCATCAGGGCGCGCCATATGATCGGTGCATGGCCAAGAAGAAGAACCCTTCGCGCGCCGACGCGGTTCGCGACGCGGTCGATCAGGCGTTCAAGACGCAGATTCCGCGCGAGCGCCTCGGGGACCTGCTCGACGAGCTCGGCAACACCGCCGGCCGCCTGCGCGGCGCCGTCGACGAGCTGCGTCCGGCGTCGGAGGCCGAGATCAAGTCGCTGCGCGCCGAGCTCGAGACGCTCACCGCGCGGGTCGCGGCGCTCGAGGCCAAGCCCCAGCCGGCAGCGCGGCGCCGCGCGCCGGCGGCGAAGAAGCCGGCCGCGGGCGCGCGGGCGCGCAAGCCGGCGGGCGAGCCCCCGGGCGCCGGGAACTAGTCACCGAACGAGGGAGGTCGCACGATGGGTGCCGAGTTCAGCGGTCCCAAGGAGTTTCGGACGGTCATGGATCGCGTCTTCACGCTGATGAGCGAGGACCCGGGCATGGGACCCAGGCTGCGCGACGCCGACGTGCCGCAGCGCTTCGAGTTCGAGGACGTCGACATGGTGGTCAACATCCGCGCGGCCGAGGACGGCGAGGACGGCTGCCTGTTCTGGCAGTGGAACGACGACATCGACTGGAAGCCGAAGGTGAAGATGTCGATGTCCTCCGAGACCGCCAACAAGTACTTCCAGGGCAAGGAGAACGTCGCGGTCGCGATCGCCCGTCGACGCATCAAGACCAGCGGCGACGTCAAGGCCGCGCTGGCGCTCATCCCGATCACCAAGCCCGTCTACGCGCAGTACCGCACGGTCGTGGAGGCCGAGTATCCGCACCTGAAGGTCTGACGCGCGCCATCGAGAACCTTGACAGCGCGTCGTTCGAGGCGTATGTATCAAGCACCAGGTCGAAAAGTGGGTGGCTCGCCACCCGCAAGGCGCCGCCGGTTCGAAGACGAGCGCCGCCGACCAAGGCAGCGGGCCGCATCGCCCGCAGGCGGCGGGGCTATGGTCCCGCCGTCGTCGTGATCTGAGCCGGTTGCGGCCGTGGACGAGCCAGCGCCGTCAGCCGCGGAGGTCGCGCGCGACATCGGCACCACGCCGGCGACGCTGCGCCGCTGGCTCGCGGCGCGGGCTGATCCCGCACTACAACGGACGCTGGACGCGCGCCGCCGTCGCGCACGCGCGGCTCGTGGCGCGCATGCGCGAGCGCGGCCACTCGCTCGAGCAGATCCGCTTGGCCGGCGAGAGCGGACGCCTGGCGTTCGGCTACCTGCAGGGGCTGCTTCCGTTCGCCGAGGCGACCCACACGCTCGACGAGGCCGCCGCCGACACCGGCCTCGAGCCGGCCCTGTTCGAGCGCATCCTCACGACGCTCGGCCTGCCGGCCGGCGCCGTCGACCGCATCTCGGCCACCGAGATCGAGCTGCTGCGCCACGCGGCCGCCGTGCTCGCCGCGGGGTTTCCGCTGATCGCCTTCCTGCAGCTCGTGCGCGTGTACGGACAAGCGCTCGCCCAGGTCGCCGACGCCGAGGTGCGCCTGTTTCACATGTACGTCCACGAGCCGCTCATCCAGCAGGCCGTGCCGGGCGTGCAGATGGCCGAGGAGATGCAGGGCATGGCGGCCGACCTGCTGCCCCTCACCTCGCCGATGATGGACCTCGTCCACAGGCGGCTGCTGGCCCACTTCGTCGACCAGGACGTCATCGGGCACATGGAGGCCGACCTCGACGCGGGCGACCGGCTGGCCCTCGGGCACCTGCGCGTGGCGATCGCCTTCGCCGACCTCGCCGGCTACACGCGGATGACGGAGGAGTTCGGCGACGAACACGCCGTCGAGATCGTCGAGCGCTTCGTCGACGACGTCGGGCACACGCTGCCCGACGACGCGCGCATCGTCAAGACGATCGGCGACGAGGTGATGGTGGTCGCCGCCGACGCCGCCGGGCTCGTCGACTGGGCGGTCGGCTTTCAGGCGCTGCACGCGACGCGCCCGCTGCCGCGCATCGGGATGCACTACGGCGAGGTCCTCTACCGCGACGGCGACTACTACGGGCGCGAGGTCAACCAGGCGGCGCGTGTCTCGGCGCGCTCGGGCGCGGGCGAGGTGCTCGTCACGCGCGAGGTCGTCGAGGCCGGCGGCTCGCACCTGGACTTCGAGCGCATCGGCGAGGTACGGCTCAAGGGCTTCAGCGGGGCGACGGAGCTGTTCCTCGCGCGCTCGCGGGCGGAGCGCTAGAGGATGTGGTGGACGGCCTCGAGGTTGTTGCCGTCGGGGTCGATCACGAACGCGCCGTAGTAGCCGCGGTGGTACTTCGGCCGCAGGCCCGGCGGCCCGTTGTCGGCGCCGCCCGCCGCGAGCGCCGCGGCATGAAACGCGTTGACGGCCTCGCGGCTGTCGGCGCGCAGCGCCACGTGGGCGACCGTCGGCGTGTCGGACTGCTCGAGCCAGAGGTCCGGGAAGCGCGAGCCCATGCCGACGACGCCCGCAGCCGGCTCCATGATCACCTTGTAGCCCAGCGGCGCGAGCGCCTGCTCGTAGAACGCCCTGCTGCGGGCGGCGTCGCCCACGTGCAGCTTGATGTGGTCGATCATCTGCGCCCAGCGTAGCGGCGAGCAGCCCGCGGTTTGGCCCGCTCGGCGCCGGGGGTACCCATGCCCGATGAGCGCTTCAGAGCACGACCACATCCGTCCCGCCGGCGAGGATGCCGACGCACAGTCGATGCCCAGCGAGCGCGAGGTGCTGCTCGAGCAGATCGAGGAGACCCGCGAGGAGCTCGGCGCCACCGTCGAGGCCCTGGCGCACAAGGCGGACATCAAGGCGCAGGTGCACGAGAAGGTCGAGGAGCGCAAGGAGCACCTGCAGCTGGTGCAGGCCGAGGCGACCGGCAAGCTGCGCCAGACGCTCGACGGACCCGCCGTTCCGGCGGCAATCGCCGCCGTTGGCGTGCTGATGCTGCTGATCGGGCGCCGCCGGCGCCGCCGCGCGGGCTAGCGGATCTTCTCAAAACGTCCACCTGAAAAGCAACGTTCCGAGAAGACCCACTACTAGCCGATCCGGCGCGCCGCGGCCCAGCGCGAGAGCTCGTGGCGGCTGGAGAGCTGCAGCTTGCGCAGCACGGCCGAGACGTGCGCCTCCACCGTCTTGGCGGAGATCCCCAGCCGCTGGGCGATCTCCTTGTACATATAGCCCCGGGCGATGTGCTGCGGCACCTCGCGCTCGCGCGGCGTGAGCTGGTCGAGGTCGGTGTCGCGGCCGGCCGCGGGAGTCGTGGACCCGGTTCCCGCGAACGCATCCAGGACGAAGCCCGCCAGCCGCGGCGAGAAGACCGCGTCGCCCTCGTGCACGCGGCGAACGGCGTCGGCGAGCTCGGCGCCGGAGATCGTCTTCGTGACGTAGCCGCGCGCGCCGGCGCGGATGACGGCGATCACGTCCTCGGCGGCGTCGGACACCGACAGCGCGAGAAACCGCGTGCCCGTCGCGTCGGCGGACACCTGGCGCAGGACCTCCAGGCCGCCGCCGTCGGGCATGTGGACATCGAGCAGGACGATGTCGGGCGCCAGCTCGCGGATCAGCGCGACGGCGTCGGCGACCGTGGCGGCGTCGCCGACGACGTCGACGAGCCCGTCGAGCTCGGAGCGCACGCCGGCGCGAAAGAGCGCGTGGTCATCGACGAGCACGACGCGGACCTCTGGTGCAAGTCTCATGAGGGATCACCGCACTCGAGCACGAGCTCGATCTCAGTGCCGCCGCCGTCCGGCGCGGCGTTGATCGCCGCGCGGCCGCCGTGGCGCTCCATCCGCCCGACGATCGACTCGCGCACGCCGCGCCGGTCGCCCGGCACCGCGGCGGGATCGAAGCCCGGGCCGCGATCGCGGACGAACACCTCCATGCGCTCGGCGCCGGCCTCGGCGTAGACCGCGACCGCGCCGGCGTCGCCGGCGAACTTCGCCGCGTTGAGCATCGCCTCGCGGGCGGCGGCCACGAGCGCCTCGCCGTCGCGATCCAGCGGCGCGTCGCCGACGGCGACGACGTCGATCGCCACGCCGTGCGCCTGCTCGATCTCGTCCGCCGCGGCCTGCAGGGCTGGCGCCAGCCAGCGCTCACCGTCGGCGCGCGCGGGCACGCCGTTCAGCCACGTGCGCAGCTCGCGCTCCTGGCGGCGCGCGAGCGCGGCGACCTCGCGCGGGTCATCGGCGCGCTTCTGCATCAGCGCGAGCGTCTGCAGGACCGAGTCGTGCAGGTGCGCCGCGACCTCGGCGCGCTCCTGCGAGCGGATCCGCTCGGCGCGCTCGATCGACAGCGACGTCAGCAGCCGCACGAAGAACGGCGCGAAGATCACGACGAGCGCGATCGCGACGACGAGCGCAGCGAGCGCGACGTCCGACGCGGCGGCGAGCGCCCCGCTGAACTGCAGGAACACGATCGCGGCCGCGACGACGAGCGTGACGCCGATTCCGATCCGCGAGATGACCGCCGGTCGCGACTCGCCGCCGGCGTCCTGCAGCAGCGGTGGCGCGACGGGGGCGCTCGCCGACACCGGGGCGGGCACCGCGGCCGTGCCGGCGGCGCCCGGCCGGCCGACCGACTGGCGCCAGATCAGCGCGCCCCCCGCGGCGACGAGCACGAGCGGCCAGGTCAGCACGTCGGAGAACGGCAGCCCGAGCTCGCGGAACGTGAGCAGGATCGCGATCACGAGGAAGCCCACGCCGAAGCTGACCTCCAGCGCGGCGCGCCGGTTGCGTGCGCTGCGCTGCTCGGCCGCCGCGACGGCCGCGGACGGTTCGACGCCCTCAACGGGCAGCAGCCACCAGGCCAGCAGGTAGGCGACGACGCCCAGGCCGCTGGCGAACGTCGTCGCGCCGAAGACGATCCGCAGCAGCAGCGGGTCGAGGTCCAGGCGCCGGCCGATCCCCTCACAGACGCCGGCGACGATCCCGTGCTCGGGATCTCGACGCAGCTCGCGCAGGGAGCTCGCGGGGCGGCGCGGCGTGGGTGCGGCGATGTCGGCCATCGGGCTCATTCTCGTCGGCTCAGGCCGGTGACGAGCAGGATGACCCCGAGGACCGCGGACGTCAGCGGCGCCATCGTCCCGAAGGTCAGGTGCAGGCCGCCGCTGCGCTCCAACAGCAGCGCGACCCCGAACAGGACCAGCACGAGCCCCGCGACGAGCGACAGGCGGTCGATCTGTCGCCCGCCCGGCCCGCGCATCAGGCGGCGGTCGCGCAGGCCGTGTTGCGCTCGTCGACGTCGCGGTCGAAGCGGTCGCTGCGGTTCCAGCGCGGTCCATCGCCGTAATCGATCTCGCGGTGGCGCACCTCGATCACGCCCAGCCCGACATCCCCCTCGAGCACGAGTCGCGGAGCTCCGGCGCGCGCCCGGCGCGCGTCCTTCCAGTCGATGTCGATCCCGCCGCTCGTGCGGTCGAAGATCTCGACGCCGCCGATCCCGATCTTGGCCGTGCTGGCAACGCAGACGCCGGTGGGCACGAGTACGAGCACATGGCCGGTGCCCATCCCGACCTTCAGCCGGTGGTCGCCGGCGGGCAGGTCGAGCTCGCGCAGGTCGACGACGAGCTCGCCGGCGCCCAGGCGGTAGGTCCGCTCGAGCTCGGCAACCGTGGCCGGGCGCTCGCGGCGCTCGCCGAAGCCGCCGTCGAGGTCGATCCCCGCCGCCGACACGAACGCCAGCGGCAGCGCGATCGCCAGCGCCGGCAGGACGAGCCAGCGCGCCCCGCCGACGAACGCGGCAGCGACGAGGGCGGCGCCGGCGGCGATGACGATGCCCGCCACGACGACGCCGCCACCCAGGCCGCTGGCGAAGAAGCTCGCCGTGGCCAGCGCGCCGCACGCGATCAGCAGGCCGATGCCCAGTGCCGCCCGGCGCAGGACATGACCGGGGCTGCCGTTCGGCCGCTCACCCGAGACGAGCCACCACACGGTCAGGCCGGTGAGCACGAGAAATCCGAGCGGCACGAGCGCGCCGCCCAGGGCCCAGCCGAAGCTGCCGAAGATGAGCCCGGCGACGATCAGCGCCACGGCGACGCCAATGGCGAGGGCACGGTCGCGCGGGGACGTGGGAGCGCCGGCCGCCTCATCGTCGAGCGGCACGAGCAGCAGGGCGGCGGCGTACACGATCAGGCCCGCGCCGCCGAGCAGCGCCAGGGCGACGAAGCCGATCCGCGCGAGCGTCGGGTCGATGCCGAAGTAGCGCCCGATGCCGCCGCTGACGCCGCCGATGATGCGGTCGCTGCTCGAGCGGGTGAGGCGACGCGGACCCGGAGCGGGCGGCGGTGCTGCAGGGGTGTCAGGTGTCGATTGCATGATTCGCAGTGTCCGCGCGGCGGCGCTCCGTGCCTATTGGGAATGATCCCTAGGGGACTGACCCGGGTGGATCGGCCGAAGCTCGCGGCGGTGCACCCGTGCGCCCGATCCCCGCGCGGTGTTCGTGATGCGGAAGTTCCCCCGGCAGATGCGCGCGAACCTCTGACCCACGACATTAGACTCGACCCGATGGACCTGCTCGAGCGCGTCCGCGCGACCGGTCTGCTGCCCGCTGCCGAGCCCGTCGTCGTCCTGCTGTCCGGTGGCCGCGACTCGGTCTGCCTGCTCGACGTCGCCGTGCGGCTTGCCGGGCCCGAGGCGATCAGCGCGCTGCACGTCAACTACGGCCTGCGCGACGCGGCCGGGGCCGACGAGGCGTTCTGCCGTGCGCTGTGCGAGCAGCTCGGCGTGGGGCTCGACGTCGAGACGGCGCGACGCCCCGGCGACGCCGGCAACCTGCAGGCCTGGGCGCGCGACGTGCGGCTCGCGGCGGGGACGCGGCTGGCGCTTGCCCGCGACGGCCGGGTGGCGACCGGCCACACCGCCAGCGACCAGGCCGAGACGATCCTCTATCGCTTGGCGGCCTCTCCCGGGCGGCGCGCGCTGCTGGGGATGTCCGCGCGCGACGGGCTGCTGCTGCGCCCGCTGCTTCACGTTACGCGCGAGGCGACCGCCGCGCACTGCGCCGCGCGGGGCCTGAGCTGGCGCGAGGATGCATCCAACGACGATCAGGCCTATGCTCGCAACCGTGCCCGCGCCGGGCTCGTCCCCGCGCTGCGCGCGCTGCACCCGGCGGCCGAGCACAACGTCGTGCGCACCGCCGAGCTGCTGCGCGAGGAGGCGGCGGTGCTCGACGAGGTCGTCGACACGGCGCTGGCCGGCCGCGACCAGATCGCCGTCGCGCACCTCGGCGCGCTGCCGCCGGCGCTCGCGCGGCTCGTCGTGCGGCGCCTCGCCGAGGGCGCGGTGGGCGGGCTCTGCGCCCGTGCGCCCGCGCGCCTGCATGACATCCTCCAGCTCGGCGACGGCGCGCTGGACCTCGGCGACGGCGCGCGCGCGGTGGTCAGCGCGGGGCTGCTGCGCGTCGAGCCGACGCCGCCCGGTCGCTCGGCGTCCGTGGCGCGCCCGCAGCCGCCGTCCTAGCGGCTCGTAGACTCCGGCTCCGCATGCGCGACGCCTCAGTCGGCGAGATCCTCGTCCAGCCCGATGACCTCGCGCGCCGCGTCCGCGAGCTCGGCCGCCAGATCACGGCCGACTATCAGGGCCGCGACCTGCTGCTCGTCGGCGTCCTCAAGGGCGCCGTCTTCTTTCTCTCCGACCTCATGCGCCACATCGCGGTGCCCTGCGAGCTGGACTTCATGGCGGTCGCGAGCTACGGCTCGGCGACGGACTCGTCGGGCGTCGTGCGGATCCTCAAGGACCTCGACGTCGCCCTCGAGGGGCGCCACGTGCTGATCGTCGAGGACATCGTCGACTCCGGCCTGACGCTGCAGTACCTGCTGCGCAACCTCGGCGCGCGCAACCCCGCCTCGATGGAGGTCTGCGCGCTGCTGACGAAGCCCGCGCGCCTGAAGGTCGCGCTCGAGCCGCGCTACGTCGGCTTCGAGATCCCCAACCGCTTCGTCGTCGGCTACGGCCTGGACTATGCCGAGCGCTACCGCAACCTGCCGTACGTCGCGGTGCTTGAGACGAAGGACTGAGGTGCCGATACGGGCAGTGAGCGCGGGGCTCGAGCACGCTGATCCGATCGACGGGGCGCTTCCGTACCCCTGCTACGCTGGCCATCCCGTGAACGACTGGGTTTCCGCATAAATATGAGCCGTTTCTCCAAGAGCGCCGCCTTCCCGATCCTGATCGTCGTCATTCTGGCGTTCTTTGCGCAGCAGCTGATCTCGAGCCCCAACAAGGAGAAGGATCCCGGCTTCGGCGTCTTCCTCACGCAGCTCGAGAACAACGACATCAAGTCCGTCGAGATGCGCAACCGCTCCAACGAGCTGCTTGTCACGAAGACCGACAAGAAGCAGTACGAGGTCGGCTTCGCGACCGACTACGGCGACGAGCTGACCAAGACGCTGCTGGCGGCCGAGCAGGACAAGAAGATCCAGTCCTTCGACATCAAGGGCACCCGCACGAACGGGTGGATCTCGATGCTCACCTACGTCCTGCCGTTTCTGCTGTTCATCGGGTTCTGGATCTTCCTCATGAACCAGATGCAGGGCGGTGGCTCGAAGGTCATGTCGTTCGGCAAGTCGCGCGCCAAGCGGATGTCGGTCGACTCGCCGAAGATCACCTTCCGCGACGTCGCCGGCGCCGACGAGGCGGTCGAGGAGCTGCACGAGATCAAGGAGTTTCTCGAGAACCCCAAGAAGTTTCAGGCGCTGGGCGCGCGGATCCCGAAGGGCGTGCTGCTGTTCGGACCTCCGGGCACCGGCAAGACGCTGCTCGCGCGCGCCGTCGCCGGCGAGGCGGGCGTGCCGTTCTTCTCGATCTCGGGCTCGGACTTCGTGGAGATGTTCGTCGGCGTCGGCGCCAGCCGCGTGCGCGACCTCTTCGAGCAGGCCAAGCAGAACAGCCCCTGCATCATCTTCATGGACGAGATCGACGCCGTCGGACGCCATCGCGGCGCGGGCATGGGCGGCGGTCACGACGAGCGCGAGCAGACGCTCAACCAGCTGCTCGTCGAGATGGACGGCTTCACGATGACCGACAACATCATCCTCATCGCCGCCACGAACCGTCCGGACATCCTTGATCCCGCGCTGCTGCGCCCGGGCCGCTTCGACCGCCAGATCGTCGTCGATCGCCCCGATCGCAAGGGCCGCGCGAAGATCCTCGAGGTCCACACGCGCGGCAAGCCGCTGGCCAAGGAGATCAACGTCGACGATCTCGCCGGCCAGACGCCGGGCTTCACCGGCGCCGACCTGGCCAACCTCGTCAACGAGGCGGCCCTGCTGGCGGCCCGTACCGGCAAGCGCGAGATCGGCCAGCACGAGCTCGAGGAAGGCATCATGCGCGTCATCGCCGGCCCGGAGAAGAAGACCCGGGTCATGAGCGAGAAGGAGCGCCGCATCACGGCCTTCCACGAGATGGGCCACGCGCTCGTCGGCCACCACCTCGAGCACTCCGACCCGGTCCACAAGATCTCGGTCATCGGTCGCGGCCAGGCGTTGGGCTACACGATCTCGATGCCGCAGGAGGACCGCTTCCTGACGACGCGCGCGGAGCTGACCGATTCGATGGCGATGACGCTCGGCGGCCGCGCCGCCGAGGAGATCGTCTTCAGCGAGATCACCACCGGCGCATCCAACGATCTGGAGAAGGTCACGGCGACGGCCAAGGCGATGGTCATGCGCTACGGCATGAGCGAGCGCCTCGGCCCGCGCGTCTTCGGCCACGACCACACGCAGCCCTTCCTCGGCCGCGAGTTCTCCTCCGAGCCGGACTACTCCGACGAGATCGCCCGCGAGATCGACGACGAGATCCGTCGCGTCGTCGAGGCCGCGCACCAGCGCGCCCGCGACATCCTCACCGAGAACCGCGATTCGCTGAACCTCATCTCCGAGATCCTCGTCCGCCGCGAGACGATCGAGAAGGCCGAGTTCGAGGCGCTGATCGCCGGCAAGACCGAGGAAGAGGTCTTCCCGGAGGAGGCGCCGCAGCTGCCGGCGCCGCCGACCCCGGCCGACAAGCCGGGCCAGAAGGCCCCGCGCACGTTGCCGCGTCCCGGCCTCGCCGGCGGTGGCGTCGAGGCGCGCGCCGACGAGCCGCGCAAGCCCGAGCTGTAGCGGTAGCGGACCCTGCCGGCGGGGCGCCGCCCGCCGCGATGCGCCGGCTGACAGCGTTGCATGCCGCCGGCGACCGCCGTAGCGTGCCGGGCGATGGCTGCCCTCGTTCCCGAGCCGATCGTCATGGGTGTCGTCAACGTCACGCCGGACTCGTTCTCCGACGGCGGCGCGTGGCTCGATCCGGTTGCGGCGATCGAGCATGGGCGCGAGCTGGCCGCGCAGGGCGCGCAGATCCTCGACATCGGCGGCGAGTCCACCCGGCCGGGCGCCGAGCCGGTGAGCGAGAGCGAGGAGCTGCGGCGCGTCGTGCCGGTGCTAGAGGGGTTGACGGGCGTGGCGGCGCGGCTGTCGATCGACACCTCGAAGGCCGCGGTCGCGGCCGCCGCGATCGCCGCCGGCGCGACGATCGTCAACGACGTCACCGCCCTGCGCGGCGATCCGCAGATGGCGGCGCTGGTCGCGCAGCGCGGCTGCGAGGTGTGCCTCATGCACATGCGCGGCGAGCCGCGCACGATGCAGCACGACCCGCGCTACGACGACGTCGTCGACGACGTCCGAGCGTTCCTCGCGCAGCGGCTCGCGTTCGCGGTTGCCGCCGGGATCGCGGAACGGCGCATCTGGCTTGACCCGGGGATCGGCTTCGGCAAGACGATCGACCACAACCTCGAGCTGCTCTCGCGCCTGGACGAGATCGTCGCGCTCGGCAGGCCCGTCGTCGTCGGCACGTCGCGCAAGTCGTTTCTCGGCACGATCACCGGGCGCGGCGCGGGCGATCGCGTGCCCGGCACGATCGCCACCAACGTGCTCGCGCTCGCGCGCGGCGCGCGCGTCTTTCGCGTCCACGACGTCGCACCGGCGCGCGATGCGCTGCTCGTGGCGGCTGCTACGTTGCGCGGGCGATGGGCCCCGGCGACGACATCGAAGACGACGGCCTAGACGACGACTTCGACGACGACGACGACAGCGTCCAGACCGTCGTGACCGTCGAGGTCAACGGCCTGTCGCTGTACACCCATCACGGCGTGACGGCGGCCGAGCGCGAGGTCGGCCAGCGGCTGATCCTCGACATCCGGCTCGAGCTCGGCGAGTCCGACGCGACGGTCACCGACCGCCTCGAGGACACCGTCGACTACGGGCGGGTGTGCGAGGTGGCGGCGCTGGTGGCGACGCAGCGCTCGGACAAGACGCTCGAGCGCCTGTGCGCGGCGATCGCCGACCGGCTGCTGAAGGACTTCGACGCGCAGGCGGTGTCCGTGAAGGCCTCCAAGCCCGAGCCACCGATTCCGTTGCCGGTGGAGGATGTCTCCGTCGAGGTCTGGCGGGAGTTGGAGGAGCTGGACGACTGACGCTCGCCGACGCGGCGCCCGCAAGGCCCGCTCGCCGCGGTCGGGCTCGTCAGACTGCCGCGGATGCAGATCGGCTATCTGGGGCTCGGGTCCAACGTCGGCGACCGGCGCGCCAACCTGCAGGCCGCCGCCGACGCCCTGCCGCGCCATGGCGTGGGCGTGCTCGCGAGCTCCTCGACCTACGACACCGATCCGGTCGGGGAGATCCTCGAGCAGCCGCCGTTCCTCAACGCCTGCCTGCGCGTGAAGACCGCGCTCGAGCCCGAGGCGCTGCTGGATGCCTGCAAGGCCGTCGAGCGCAAGCTCGGCCGCCAGGTGGGCGGGCCGCGCCACGGCCCGCGCCCGATCGACGTCGACCTGCTGCTGCTCGGCGACGTCGAGTTCAGCTCAGAGCGCCTGACCCTGCCCCACGAGCAGGTGCTGGCACGCCGCTTCGTCCTGATCCCGCTGCTCGAGCTCGACTTCGGCCTCACGACGCCGTCGGGTGAGCGCCTGGCGGACGCACTTGCCGTCCTGCCGGTCGATGAGGGCGTGCGTCGCGCCGGGGCGCCGCTAGCCTTGAGAGCGTGAGCGGACACGACATCGACGCATCGTCCAACGGCGGCGCCAGCGACGCGGGCCCGCGCCGGCGCAGCCCCGCCGAGGAGGCCCGCACGCTTGTCTCGGCGATGACCGTCGGCTATCTCGCGACGGTCGGCGAGGACGGCGCTCCGTGGTGCTCGCTCGTCGTCTACGGGCCGACGGCCGACGGCGACCCCGTGCTGCTCGTCTCGACGATGGCCGAGCACGGGAGAAACCTCATCCACGACCCGCGGGCGAGCCTCGCGCTGAACGATCCCTCCGCGCCGGGCGACCCGCTCGACCGGCCGCGGATCACGCTTGCCGGCCGCGCCGTGCAGCCCGAGGGCGAGGGCCGACAGGCGGCGCTGGACGCGCACGTCGCCGCGATCCCCGGCGCGATGCTCTACGCCGGCTGGGACGACTTCACGCTGTGGGTGCTCGAGGTGCAGCGCGTGCGCTGGGTCGGCGGCTTCGCCGTCATGGACACCGTCAGCGCCGAGAACTACCGCACGGCCGAGCCCGACCCGACGCAGCCCGTCGCCGCGAAGTCGGTCGCGCACCTCAACAAGGACCACGCCGGCGCGCTGCTGGCGATCGCCCGCGAGATCGGCGGCGCGCGCGGCGCCGTCGCCGCGGTCTGCACCGGGATCGACCGCTACGGGATCGACCTGAGCTGCACGGGGGCGGGGCAGTCGGCCGCGGCGCGCGTGCTGTTCGACGCGCCGCTGCAGAAGCCCGCCGACGTACGCCCCGCAACGGCGGCGCTCGCCGAGCGGGCGCGCGAGCTGCAGGGGCGCGTCGCCGACTAGACCCGGACCGCGTACTCTTCGACGACCTCGTCGCGCAGGTAGGGCCCGAGCGCTACCGCGCGGCCTGCCGGCAGGCGTGGAGCAGCGCAGCCGGGACCGGCCGCTGCGGCGGCGCACGTTCCTGGCCCGGCGACCTCGAGTTCGTTCCGCACGAGTTCTCCGACATGTGGTGGGGCGACACCGCGCCGGCGCACTGTCTCGACATGGCGCTGCGGCTGTACCGCGAGATGCCCTGCTACGCGAACACGATGGAGCTGAACGGCGCCTACGAGCGCTTCGGCGACGACGAGAAGCAGATGCTGTGGACCGCCTTCAGGGAGGTGCTCGGCTCCGAGGACGACCGCCTCGCCGACCCCCTCGCCTACGCGCTGTGGGTGGACTTCTTCGAGGACCCGACGACCGTCGAGGAGTCATGGCGCGAGATGACCCGGCGCGACGGCGACGCGTGGGAGCGCCGCATCGAGCGTGTGCTCGAGAACGCGGGCCCCGTGCCGTGGCCGCTCAAGGAGGAGCTCTTCGCGCAGCTCGTGCGCGACACGCGCTTTCACCACGCGATCTTTCGCGCGCTCGCCGGCAGCGCCTTCGAGGTCTGCGGGCAGCTCGGCCCGTCGGCGGCGAGCTGGCTGCAGCGGTTGCGGCTATCGCCGGATACGCCCGATCTTGCGGCGCTGCGCGTGCGCCTGGGCGTGCGCGGCTGACGCAGCCGGTCAGCCGGCAGCGCGCCCGGCGGAACCTCGCCGGGATACCAGAGCAGCCGCGTAGCCGCCCACCGCGAGGGCCACGAACAGCACTCCCGCAGCGACCCACGGCAGCTCGTTATCGACGTTGGTCGCCACCAGGAGGCTGAAGGCGCCCGCTCCTGCAAGCAAGCCGAGAATCTCCGGCCCCGTGCTTGGACCACCTCGCCGAACAAGCGAAGCAGCGCCCAAGCACAGCGCGATCAGCGCCAGCCCGAGCGGCGTGACCGCGTAGAACCATGCGTAACTCAGTACCGCACCAACACAGACCCATGCGAGGAACAAGCTGACGCGTTTCATTGGCCACGCAGCCGCTCGGCCGGCAGCGCGCCCGCCGGAACCTCGCCGGGGAACTGCGCGAAGAGCGCCATCGCGAGCGCGTGGCACGGCCGGCCCTCAAGCAGCGGCCGGACGTCGGCGAGCGTCGCCAGCAGGCGCACCGACGACGCGATCTGCAGGCTGGCCGCGTTGGGCTGCGCCGCGTCGGTGACCACGCCGTCGCCGATCCAGGCATCGATCCGGTCCAGGTGAGCGGGCAGCGCGCGCAGATCGGCGCTGACGGCCTCGGCGGTCGCGCCGTTGATCGCGCGCTCGATCGCGATGACGCCGGGGGCGACGAGGCGCACGACTGGGCGCGGCAGCCGCGGCAGCTGCGAGGCCTGCTGGTAGCTCGGGATCGCGGCGGGGCGGCGCTTCAACGCCGCCCAGACGATGCGCCGGACCGCGGGCTGCAGCACCTCGTCGCCCCAGCGCTCGGCTTCGAGCACGTGCGCGCGGGCGTCCGCGTCGGGCGGCAGCAGCGGCGGGTCGCCCACCAGCTCATCCAGGCGGCGCAGGATCGCGCGCGAGCCGCTGATCTTCTCGCCGCCGTCGAGCTTCAGGGCGGGGACCGTGCGTGCGCCGAAGCGCAGGCGCTGCATCACCGCCTGCGTCGGTATCAGCCACTCCACCGTCTTGTAGGGAATGCCCTTGAGCTCGAGCGCCCGCCGGACCGTCTCGCTGGGATGGGAGGAGTGGACGACGTAGAGCTTGTGCACTCGCACAGCATAAGCTCGGGTCCATGCTCCTGGCCGTTGACGTCGGCAACACGCAGACGCACTTCGGCACCTTCCGCGGCGACGAGCTCGTGGAGCGCTGGCGCTTTGCGACGACCACGGAGTCCACCGCCGACGAGCTCGGCGCCGTGCTGCGCAACCTGCTCGAGCTGCGCGGCGTCGGCCTGGCCGACATCAGTGCGTCGATCGTGTCCTCCACCGTGCCGTCGCTCGCGCCGCAGTGGCTGGCGATGGGCAAGCGCTACCTCGGTCACGACATGCTCAACGTCGGCCCCGGGCTGAAGACGGGGATGGCGCTGCGCTACGACAACCCGCGCGAGATCGGCGCCGACCGGCTGGCGAACGCGATCGCGATCCGCGAGCGCTTCGGCGGCCCCGCGATCTGCGTCGACTTCGGTACGTCGGTCAACTTCGACATCATCGGCCCCGAGGGCGACTTCCTCGGCGGCGTGCTCGTGCCCGGCGTCGAGATCTCGCTCGCCGCCCTGACCTCGCGCGGCGCGGCGCTACCGTCGGTCGACCTGCTGCCGCCCCGCACGCTGATCGGCAAGTCGACCGTCGACGCGATCCGCTCGGGCGTCGTCTACGGCTTCGCCGGCGCGATCGACGGCATCCTGCGGCGCCTGCTCGACGAGCTCGGCGAGGAGACCGACGTCATCGCCACGGGCGGCCTGGCCAGCGCGATCGTCCCCTTCACCGAGCACATCGACGAGGTCGACGACCTGCTGACGCTGACGGGCCTGCGGCTGCTGTACGAGCGCAACGCCTGAGGGGCGCCGCGCGGTGCGCGGTGCGCGGTGCGCGCTGGCGGCCCGGCGCGCGCTGAACGGCATCGATGAAGGGTGGGGTGGGTCCAACGCAGCGCGATCGCCGGAGGGCGGTCGGTGTTCGCGCCGGGCGGTGGCGTCCCGTACGTGTCGCGAAGTCGTTCGCACGGAGCCTCTGCGTGACACGCTCGCGCGTCGCGTCCGGGAGCCTCCAGCGAGGCGAGGAACCGCCCCTAGCGCTGCATGTCCGGCTCGAGCACCCGCGACCGCAACGAAGGAACTCCAGAGGGCCTCGCCCCTTCCCGTTCCGCATCGATGCCGTTCAGCCCGGGCCAGGATGCACTCACACTGGGCGCCGAGCCCGCCGGCCGCCCCGGCTGCGCCCGATCGCGCCAAGCGCCCGCCCGCGCCGAGCCCGCCCTACCATGCAAGCGAGCCATGCCCCGCACTCTCAACGACGCCTGGAAGCTCGCGCACCTCGACGTCCCCAACCGCGTCGTGCTCGCGCCACTGGCCGGCATCGGCAACTGGTTCGTGCGCCTGCAGACCAAGCGCTACGGCGCCGGGATGGTCGTCTCGGAGATGGTGTCGAGCTTCGGCGTGCACCACCGCAACGAGAAGACCTGCGAGGAGATGCTGCGCATCGAGCCGGCGGAGCGCGCCCGGGGGCCGGTGGCGATCCAGCTCTTTGGCTAGGAGCCCGACGTCATGCGCAGCGCCGCCGCGACGGTGGCGCGCGAGACGGCGGCCGACGTCATCGACCTCAACATGGGCTGCCCCGTCCCGAAGGTCTGCAAGACCGGCGCCGGCGCCGCGCTGATCGACGATCCCGACCTCGCGGTCGAGGTCGCGCGCGCCGCGCGCGAAGGCTCCGACCTGCCCGTCACCGTGAAGATCCGCAGCGGCCGCCGCGCCGGCGCGCGCGACGGCTTCGACCTCGCGCACCGGCTCGTCGACGAGGCCGGCGTCGCCGCGATCGGCTTTCACCCGCGCTCGGCGCAGGTTCACCACAAGGGCTTGCCCGACCTCGAGCTCGCGCGCGAGCTCGTGCAGACCCTCGACGCGCCGGTGATCCTCAGCGGCGGGATGAACGACCCCGAGACGATCCGCCACGCGTTCGAGCACACCGGCTGCGCGGCCGTCATGCTCGCGCGCGGCGCGCTCGGCAACCCGTGGCTGTTCGCGTGCCTGCTCGGCACGCGCGACGAAGAGCCGACGACGGCCGAGGTCCTCGACGAGCTCGAGTGGGTCATGCAGCGCGCGATCGAGCATCTCGGCGAACCCCGCGCCGGTCGCTACCTGCGCAAGTTCTATCCGTGGTACGTCGAGCGGATCGGCGGCTCCAAGGCGCTGCAGGCAGCGCTCCAGGCGACCGACACCGTCGATGAGGCGCGCGCCGTGCTGGCGACGGTGAACGCGCTTTCCATCGCCGCTTGACGCGCTGCTACCATGCGGCGCGCCTGCGGAGCCCTCCGCTGCTCCACTCCCGCCCCAGCGCGGGTTTTTCTATCTCAGAGAGACCATGCCCAAGGATGTAATCCTCACAGCCGACGGACTCGAGAAGCTCAAGATCGAGCTTGCCCACCTGCAGGGTGACAAGCGCCGCGAGGTCGCTCAGCGCATCAAGGAGGCACGCGAGTTCGGCGACATCACCGAGAACTCGGAGTACGACGACGCCAAGAACGAGCAGGCGATGCTGGAGGCGCGCATCGCGCAGGTGGAGGAGCGGCTGCGCTCGGCCTCCGTCGTCGATGCCAAGGACGTCTCGACCGACGTCGTCCAGGTCGGCTCCGTCGTCAACGTCAAGGACGAGGCCAGCGGCAAGACGCAGAAGTTCACGATCGTCGGTTCGCCCGAGGCCAAGCCGCCCGAGCGGCTGTCCTACGAGTCGCCGGTCGGCAAGGCGCTGCTCGGCCATAGGCGCAACGACGTCGTCGACGTGCCGCTGCCCAACGGCCGGCGCATCCAGTACAAGATCACGAAGATCGACGTCGGGCTCTAGGCTGGACTGCGATGGCTGACGAGCTGCTCGCCGTCAGGCGCGCAAAGCTCGACAGGCTGCGCACCGACGGCATCGACCCCTTCCCACACGAGTTTCCCGGCGTTGAGTCGGTCGCCGCCGTGCTCGCCGCGCACGACGCGCTGCAGGCCGGCGAGGAGACCGACCTGCGCCACCGCGTCGCCGGCCGCCTCGCCGCCCGCCGTGGCCAGGGCAAGATGGCGTTCCTCGACCTCGTCGACCGCTCCGGGCGCCTGCAGCTGCAGGCGCGCCAGGACGTGCTCGGGCCCGAGCTGCACGAGCGCCTGCTCACGCAGGTCGACCTCGGCGACATCGTCGGCGTCGACGGCACGGCGCTGCGCACCAGGCGCGGCGAGATCTCGCTGCGGATCGACGCATTCATGGTGCTGGCGAAGTCGCTGCGCCCGCCGCCCGAGAAGCACCACGGCCTGCAGGACGTCGAGACCCGCTATCGCCGCCGCGAACTCGATCTCATGGCCAACGAGGAGGCGCGCGAGCTGTTCATCACGCGCGCCAAGGTCATCACGGCCGTGCGCCGCGCGCTGGACCACGACGGCTTCATCGAGGTCGAGACGCCAATCCTGCAGCCGCTCTACGGCGGTGCGCTCGCGCGGCCGTTCACGACCCACCACAACGCGCTGGACCGCACGCTGTACCTGCGCATCGCCACCGAGTTGTACCTCAAGCGCTGCATCGTCGGCGGCCTGGAGCGCGTCTACGAGCTCGGCAAGGACTTTCGCAACGAGGGGTTGTCGACGAAGCACAACCCCGAGTTCACGATGGTCGAGTTCTACGAGGCCTACGCCGACTACAACGACGTCGCCGATCGGCTCGAGGCGCTCGTGCGGTCCGTCGCGGCGCAGGTCGCTCCGACGGGGACGATCGACTTCGAGCAGCCGTGGCGGCGCATCGCGCTGCGCGACGCGATCCGCGACGCGACCGGCATCGACTTCACGGCCCATGGCGACCGCGAGAGCCTGGCCGCCGCGATCGGCGACCGCCTGCCGACCGCGGACCGCACCTGGCCGCAGCTCGTCGACGACCTGCTGTCGAAGTACGTCGAGCCGGGCCTGCAGCAGCCGACCTTCCTCATGGACTACCCCGTGGAGCTGTCGCCCTTCGCCAAGGGCCACCGCTCGCAACCAGGCCTCGTCGAGCGCTGGGAGGCGTTCTGCGGCGGTGTCGAGATCGCCAACGCCTTCACGGAGCTCAACGATCCCGACGAGCAACGCGCCAGGTTCGAGTCCCAGGCACGTCTCGCCGCCGAGGGCGACGAGGAGGCGGCGCCGTACGACGAGGTCTTCGTCGAAGCTCTGGAATATGGGATGCCGCCCACGGGCGGGGTCGGTCTGGGTATCGATAGGCTCGTCATGGCGCTACGAGACAGAGCGTCCATCCGTGAAGTGGTGCTTTTTCCCGCGATGCGTGACTGATGCGTGACCGATGCAACATTTGGGCACCCGGTGCGTTGGTAGACTGCCCCATGTCCGCCTTCTGTCCCCGACTCATCCATTTCGTTCGCGGAGTCGAAAGGATGAACATCGTCGGGCGTTTCGCCGTCCTTAGAAGCACATCCGGACCACGCAAGTACCGAGGCTAGAGGCCCCGTCCCAGCAGGAAGGATCAAGCAGCATGTTCGAGCGATTCACAGAGCGAGCCCGTCAGGTGGTCGTTCTCGCGCAGGAAGAAGCGCGCACGCTCAAGCACAACTACATCGGGACCGAGCACATCC
>Ga0136617_10000829_pt1 | contig 26798 bp, 24 predicted proteins | sample AntDrymUQ3222106_2_FD_129672 | JGI IMG/M metagenome (GOLD analysis project Ga0136617, IMG submission 129672) | Polar desert sand microbial communities from Dry Valleys, Antarctica - metaG UQ322 (21.06) | ecosystem: Environmental > Terrestrial > Soil > Desert | place: Antarctica: Dry Valley...
GAACGCCCCGAAGCCGACCACGACCAGCCGCGCCGAGGGCTCGCGCGACAGCACCAGCGGCCAGGCGGCGAGCAGCAGCTCGACGCCCTTGGAGGCGATCAGCTTGCCGACGAACACCACCACCCGGTCGCCCGGTGCCACCGTCGCCAGCGCCGCCGCCGCCTCCCCCTCCCGGCGCGCGAAGGATGAGCTGACCTGCGCCGAAGCGCCCTCCACGGCGTCCGCCGGAGAAGCGACCCCCTCCGTGCTCCCCGTCAATGCGGGGTTTCCGGTGTTCGGCGGCGAAGCGGCCTCGTCCGCCCCGGCCAGCCGGTCGCGGAGCGCCTCCAGCCCGGCACGGGCCTGCGCCGGCGCCCGCGGCACGAAGCGCCCGACGTCGACGCCGGGCGGGCCGAGGCGGGTGCGGGCGGGCAGTTCCGGGTCGCCCATCTCCTCCCACAGGCTCTCCGCGGTGTGGCGCGAGCCGACGAGCACCGCGCCGGCGCCCGCCAGGCCCTCGACGGCGAACGGCTTGAAGCGCGGGTGGGGCTTGACGGTGTACTCCAGCGCGCTGCCGTGGACCTTGACCGCGTAAGGGACGTCCAGCCCGTCGAGGGCGCGCGCGAGCACCACCGGCCCCATCACCAGGTGGTTGGCCAGCGCCACCTCGGGCCGTACGCGCTCCGCCACCTCGCGGACGGCGGCGACGTTGCGCTCCAGGTAGCGGTCGACCTCGGCCTCGGACAGCTCGGCGAACGGCCGCGCCTCGATGCCCTCGTAGCGGTCGGCCACGTAGAGCGGCAGCAGACCGGCGATGTCGGGCCGATAGACCGTGGCCCGGACGGTCCGGCGCCGCTCCCGCAGCTCGAGCGCACCGCCGTCCCAGTCGCCCTCCGCGTCGACCCACGCCAGCGCGAGCGGGTCGCGCTCCTGGCAGAGCAGGTGCACCTCGTGGCCGGCGCGCACGAGCGCCTCGGCCAGCGCGGCGTTGTAGACGTTCGAGCCCGTCCCGCCGAGCAGGTAGCCGTGGAAGATCAGGATGCGCACGGGGCGGGAGGGTACGCGGGCCGGCCCGGCCGGCGCCGAATCCCTGCTTGCTAAGGTCACGCCCGATGTCGGGGCAGAGATATCGCCTGCGGACGCCGTCGACCGGCCGAGAGGTGATCCTGGAGGCCGAGCCCGGTCGCGAGTACTCAGACCGGGAGACCGGCGAGCCGCTGGAGGTGACGGGCAGGCTGCTGCCGCTGCCGCCCTCGACGTCGCAGCTCCCGTGGGCGGTCGAGAACCTGCGCTTCTGCAACTGGTGCGACCAGCCCTCGCAGAAGGACCTCAACGACTGCCCGACCTGCGGCCGCCGCATGGGCGCGCTGCCCCGCTGACCCGCTTCCCCGTGCGCGCGGCTCGTACCGCCACAGCTCTCGCCATCGCCGCGGTGCTCGCGACCGGCGCCGCCGGCTGCGGCGGCGCCGACACCGATTACCGCGAGGTCCCCGGCCCGCCCGCTGCCGTCCCGATCCCCGACGACGCGAGCACGCTCGGCTCGGGCGGCGCCGCGGACGCCGACGCCGACGCGACGCCGACGCCCGAGGCCACCGCCACCCCGGAGGCCGGCGCGACCGCCCCCGACCCCGGCGCCACCGACACGGGCGCGGACACCGGCGCCCCCACCGACACCGGCGGGACCGACGCCGCGGGCACCGACAGCGGCGGCACGACGGCGCCCGACCAGGAGGACAGCCCGGCCAGCGACTCGCCGCCTCCCGCGGGCTCCGAGGCGCAGCAGTTCGAGGACTTCTGCGCACAGAACCCCGGCGCCTGCTGAGCCCCGGGGCGTCCGGCCCACCGGACGGTTAGGCGCATCAAGACGGCCGCGCGTGCGGCCGATAGTCACCTTGACCCTCGATCCCGAGGGAGGCTTCGCCGTTCCCGACTCCATCTCCGCATCCGCACCACCCGCCCGCGCGCCCGTCGCACCCGCGCCGGCCGCGGCATGCCTGCAGCGCGTCGCGCGCGCGGCGGCGGTGGCGACGAACGCCGACGCGCTGCACGCGGAGCTGACCGGGGCGCTCTACGCCGCGCTGCAAGTCGACCAGATCCTGCTCTTCGAGGTCGCCCAGGGGGCCACCGGCGGCGAGGGCCGCGTGATTGAGGAGGTGGACGAGCAGCCCGTTTACGTCCAATCGCTCGCCGACCGCCCCTCCGGGACGGCCCGCGTGGTCGCCACCGGCGTGCCGTTCCACGTGGTGGACGCCGAGGGTTGCGAGGAGCTTCAGCCCGAGCTCGTCGCGCGCTTCCGCGCCGCGTCGGTCCTCTTCGTGCCCGTCGCCTGGCGCGAGGAGGTGCGCCACGTGGCGATCGCGGTCTTCCACGAGCGGCGCGAGCTGGCCGACGCCGAGGTCGCGCTCGCGCACGCGCTGGCCGACCAGGCGGCCGCCGGCCTCGCGCGCCTCGAGGCCGAGCGGCGCGCCGTCGCCCGCGCCCGGCAGGACCAGGCGCTCGTCCGCGCGGCGCGGGCGCTGAACGCCTCGCTCGAGCTGGGCGAGGTGCTGCACACGCTCGCCAGCGAGGCCGCGCTGGCGGTCGACGGCGACATCAGCGGCGTCTACCTCGGCGACGCCGAGCGCGGCGGCGTGGCCACGGCCGGGCACAACGTGGCCGACGGCTGGCACGGCATCACCTTGGCGGCCGGCGAGGGCGCCGCGGGCACGACGCTCGCCACCGGCAAGCCGTTCATGACCAACGACTACGGCGAGACCAACCCCACCCACGAGACGCTGCGGGCGTTCCGCTCGGCCATCGCCGTGCCGATGACCTGGAACGACGAGCTGAAGGGCGCGCTGTCGGTCGGCTGGACGCGCCTGCGCCGGATCGAGGCCGACGACGTGCGCACGCTGGAGGCGATCGCCGACCTCGCGACCGTCGCCTGCTGCAACGCGGAGACCTACGAGGAGATCCAGCACGCGGCCCGCACCGACGCGCTGACCGGCCTGCTCAACCACGGCGCGATGCAGGTACGCCTGCGCGAGGAGATCGCCCGTGCCCGGCGCGACGACGCGCCGCTGAGCTGCGTGATCCTCGACCTCGACGACTTCAAGCGCGTCAACGACTCGCGCGGGCACCAGGCCGGCGACGACCTGTTGCGCGAGGTGGCCCTGCTGCTGCAGGCCGAGCTGCGGCCCTACGATCAGGTCGCCCGCTACGGCGGCGACGAGTTCGTGCTGCTGCTGCCCGGCAGCGACGAGGCCACCGCGTGCGCGGTCGCGGAGCGCGTCCGCGACGCCGTCGCCGCCGAGACCGTCCCCGGCTCCCGGCTGGAGCTGGCCGGCGCCTGCTCGCTCGGCGTCGCGCAGTGGTTCGAGCCGCTCGACGCCGCCGCGCTGCTCGAGCACGCCGACCGGGCGCTGATGCTGGCCAAGCGCACCGGCAAGGGCCGCGTCGCCGTCTCCAACGCTGACGTCGAGCGCGAGCTGGCGCTGCTGCACGCCGAGCGGGGCTCACCGACCGCCGTGCAGGCGCTGGCCGCCGCGATCGAGGAGCGCGACAGCTACACGCGCGAGCATTCCGACCAGGTCGTCCACCTCGCTCGCGGCGTGGCGATGATCCTCGGGATGCCGGCCGGACGGGTGGAGCGGATCGCCCACGCGGCGCTGCTGCACGACGTCGGCAAGCTCGGCGTGCCCAACGAGATCCTGCACAAGCGCGGACCGCTCACCGCCGAGGAGTGGGCGGTGATGGCCGAGCACCCCGTCGCGGGCGAGCGGATCCTGCTGCGCATCCCGGAGCTGGCCGCGATCGCGCCGATCGTGCGCCACGAGCACGAGCACTGGGACGGCTCGGGCTACCCGGACGGCCTCAAGGGCCGCGCGATCCCGCTCGGCTCGCGCGTGATCCTCGCCTGCGACGCCTACGAGGCGATGATCACCCCGCGCCCCTATCGGGCGGCCCTGAGCCGAGCCGAGGCCGTCGCGCAGCTCGAGGCCGGCGCCGGCGTGGTCTACGACCCCGAGGTCGTCGAGGCGCTGCTGGACCTGCTCGGCGAGCGCCCGCCGAAGGTGCCCGACCGCACGCGCGGCGTGCGCCTGGCCGCCACGGACCCCAAGCCGACGCCGAAGGATCGCCGGCGCCGCAAGCGCTAGCCGGGCCGCCGGTTGCGGTTCGGCCTCGGGTTGGTGACCAGCGTCGCGGTGTAGGTCAGGCGCGCCCGGTACAGGCAGCGGTACTGGGTGAGCGCGCCGACGGCCGTCTGGGCGGTCTGGCGGTCCGTGTTGTCGCAGCCGTTCAGCTGCCGGCTCGCGCGCCACGAGCTGCCGTCCTCGACGAGCGTGGTCAGCGCCGGGGCCCAGGTGGGCACCGTGAGCGCGATGACGTTGCCCCGCTCCACGGTCAGCGCACGGTCGAGCGGGAACTGCACGGTCTGCCCGAAGTACTCGCTGAGCTGGAAGATCGGGCTCGCCGCGACGACGCGGCCGAACAGCCGGTCGCCGCGCCGGACCACGCTCAGGCCCGCCGACGCCCGGCCGAAGTTGTCCTCGAAGAAGTTGACCTGGCGCCGGGTCGGCGCGCCGAGGCGGATCGTGAACGCGACGATCTTGCCGTCGGCCGGGACGACGTAGGTCTCCCGGCTGTCGACGACCTTGGCCTGGTAGCCGGTGGTGCGCGAGACCGCGAGGCAGGGGTTGGCGGGGCAGGTGGGCGCGGCCTCCGTGGCCGCCTGCCCGACCTCCACGATCCGCGCCGAGGCGGCGGCCGGGGCGACGGCGCAGGCGAGCGCCACGCAGGCGGCGGCGAAGGCGGCAGCGAGGACTGTGTGTGGCATCCCGCCATTCAACACGACGGGGCGGCGCGGGTTGCGGAACGCGGTTTCGGCCCCACGGTCGCCGGAAACCCGACCCGGCGACCGGAAAGCGGTTTCGCCCTACGGTCGCCGGAAACCCCACCCGTCGACCTGCGGGCGACGTCACATCTTGCTGACGTTGACCGCCTTGGGGCCCTTGTCCCCGTTCTCCTCCTCGTAGGAGACCTTCGAGCCTTCCGCGAGCGACTTGTAGCCGTCGCCGGTGATGCCCGAGAAATGGACGAAGAGGTCACGTCCGCCCTCGTCGGGCGTGATGAACCCGAACCCCTTGTCGTCTGAGAACCACTTGACCGTGCCGGTGCCCATCTGCTGTGACCCCACTTGGCGCTGCCTCGGCCGGGCTTTGAAGGTCCCGGCCCTGTCGGGGAGACGCTATCCGGAGGAGGCGTTCCGACGCAAGCGGAAGTCGCGCGCGCCCGGCGCGTCGGGTGCGAGGTCGACGCAGCCGGTGGTCGGCGGGCAGCGCCTGCCGCGCCACACGCTCTCCCCCGCGAAGCGCAGCGTGGCGGGCCGGCGGATCGCCGCCGGCTCGAAGCCGAGGTGGACGGTGCGCGCCGACGGGCGCGAGACGACCGCCTCGGCCACGGTCCGCGGCAGGCCGTTCGCGCGGTTGCGCAGGACCTCGCCGCCGAGCGCCGCGCCCGTCGCGGGCGCGGTGGCGCACACGAGGTACTCGGGCGCCTGGGCGTCGGGCTCCGCGCGGACATAGAGCTTGACGCAGACGGAACCGCCCGCGCCGAGGTCGGCGGCGTCCCAGCCGCGGCGCATCGTCAGCTCGGCCCGCAGCGAGCCGTCGGTGCGCGTGCTCATCGCAACCCGCACGACGTCCAGCGGCCCGCGCACGTCGCCGCGGCGGTCGAGCTGGAAGGTCGGCTCGATCGCCTCCACCTGCGCCGCGGCGGGGGCGGGGGCCAGCGCGGCGGCCGCGGCCACGACGGCGGGCGTGAGCGCGAGCCGCCGCACGATCAGCCCTCCAGCGCGCGTGCGGCCTCGGCGATCGCGTCGCGGTCGCCCGGCTCGGGCGTCCACGGGAGCCGCAGCGGGTCGGCGACGTAGCGCGGGATCACGTGCAGGTGGAAGTGGAAGACGGTCTGCCACGCCGCACGGCCGCACGAGTTGATCAGGTTGACCCCGTCGGCGCCGAGGCGCTCGGGCATGGCGGCGGCGATCCGCCGGCCGGCCTGCGCGACGGCCGCGAGGTCCTCGGCGTCGATCGCGAGCAGGTCCTTCGCGTGCTCGCGCGGGACGACGAGGACGTGGCCGCGGGTGGCCGGGTTGATGTCCATGAACGTGATCGTGCGGTCGTCCTCGGCGACCCGCGTAGCGGGGATCTCGCCGGCCACGATCTTGCAGAACAGGCAGTCGGGATCGGCAGCCATGCGCGGCAGGGTAGCCGCTCGGCGAGCCACCGCGCGCCGGCCGCCGGCCCGACGTGCGGGCTGCGCTGCGGCCGGGCCGGTCGGCTACCTTGGCGCTGGGATGCCGCCCGAGATCGCCCGCCTGCGCGCCGCCGTCGAGCACCTGTCCGCGATCGACCGCCCCTCCGCCTCCGAGGGCGAGCGCCGGGCGGCCGAGTGGATCCGCGCCCAGCTCGCCCAGCTCGGCGCCGAGGCGCGGGTGGAGGAGGAGCGGGCGCACGGGACCTACTGGGTGCCGCTCGGCCTGATGACCGCTGCCGCCGGCGCCGCCGGGCTCGCCGCGCGCACGCGCGCCGGGCGCGCGCTCGCGGCGCTGGTGGGAGCGGCCGCGGCTGCGGGCGTCGCCGACGACGTCTCCGGCGGCCCGCATGCGTTCCGGCGCGCGCTGCCGCACCGGGCCTCCTACAACGTCGTGGCCGAGGCGGGCGACCGCAGGGCCGAGCGCACGCTCGTGTTCGTCTCCCACCACGACGCCGCGCGCGGCGGGCTGATCTTCGCGCCGCAGCTGGCCACCGTGCCGGCCGACCTGTTCCCCGGCTGGTACGAGCGCTGGCAGACCTCGCCGCAGGTCATGCTGGTGGTCGCCGACGGTCCGGCGCTGGTGGCGCTCGGAGCGCTCTCCGACGTGCGCGCGCTGCGGCGCCTCGGCGCGTTCCTGTCACTCGGCTCGGCCGCCACGTTCGCCGACATCGCGACCCGCACCGTGGTCCCGGGCGCCAACGACAACCTGTCCGGCGTCGCGGTGCTGCTCGAGCTGGCACGGAGCCTGCGGGAGCGGCCCGCGCGGGGCGTGCGCGTGCTGTTGGTCTCGACCGGCTCCGAGGAGTCGTTCATGGAGGGCATGCGCGGCTTCGCGCGGCGGCACTTCGGCTCGCTGCCGCGCGAGAGCACCGAGGTGATCTGCCTGGACGCCGTCGGCTCGCCCGAGCTGATCCTGATCGAGGGTGAGGGCATGCTGCGCACGCGCGATTACGCGCCCGAGCTGCGCGACCGGCTCGGCACGCTGGCCGAGCGTGCGGGCGTCCACCTGCGCCGCGGGCTGCGGCTCGGGCTGGCCACGGACGGCCTGATCGCGCTGCGCGCCGGCTACCGCAGCGCGGCGCTCGGCTCGGTGACGAGGTACAAGCTCCCGCTCAACTACCACTCGCAGCGCGACACGGCGGCCGCCCTGCACTACGAGACGGTGCGCGACGCCGCGACGCTGTGCGAGGCGCTCATCCGCGACGCCGCCGCCGCCTGAAGAGGGTCTGGAGGGCGCGGGCGCGCTCGATCGCCTGCTCGCGGGTGCTGACGACGCCGGCGAAGCGGTCCTCCTCGAGACGCTGCAGGAGCGCCCCCAACTCCGGCCCGGGGCGGATGCCCAGCGCGGCGGCCAGCTCGTCGCCCGGCACGAGCGGTGGGCGCGGGCCGGCGGCGCGCTCCGCGAACGCGTGGGCCAGCATCTCGCGGGCCAGCTCGAGGTGCGCGGCGATCGCGGGCTGCGCGTTGCGCCCGCGCGTCGCGAGGCGGTCGGCGACCGTGAACAGCGTGACGTCGGCGGCGTTCGGGGCGGTCGCGACCAGGTAGCGCCAGACCGAGCGGCGCGACAGCGGGCGCTCGTGGACGAGGAACCCGAGCTTGAGGTGGTGCTCGGTGAGCGCGGCGACGTAGGCGGCCAGGCGCTCGGAGCTGCGCAGCCGCCGCAGCACCGCGCGCGCGAGCGTGGCCCCTTCGCTGTCGTGGCCGACGAAGGTCACCCTGCCGTCGGGGCGAGCGCCGCGCGTGCGCGGCTTGGCGGCGTCGTGCAGGAGCGCGGCGAAGCGCAGCGCCGTGCCACGGGTCAGCTCGTCCGCCAGCGGTTCCGCCAGCAGCGCCGCGGCGGGCTCGGCCATTTCGCCGAGCCCTACGGCGGCCGGGTCGGCCTGCATGGAGACGACGGCGTCGAGCACCTCGAGCGTGTGCTGCCAGACGTCGGCGTGGTGGTACTCGCTCTGGCCGACGCCCCGCAGGCCGTCCAGCTCGGGCAGCACGGCGGCGAGCAGCCCGTGCGCCTCCATCAGCCCGAGGCCGCGCCGGACCGCCGGCGCGCTCACGATCCGCTTCAGCTCGGCGAGCACGCGCTCGGGCGCGACGCGCGCGATGCCCGCGGCCTCGGCCGCCATCGCACGGGCCGTCGCCGGCTCGATCTCGAGGTCCAGCTCGACGGCCAGCCGCACGGCCCGCAGCGTGCGCAGGGGGTCGGTGCGCAGCGCCGCGGCGGAGACCATCCGCAGCCGCCGCGCCGCGAGGTCCGCGCGGCCGCCGTGGGGGTCGACCGTCTCGCCGCCGGCCAGCGGCTGCGCAAGCGCGTTGATCGTGAAGTCGCGCGCCGCCAGGTCCGCCGTCAGGTCGCCGTCGCGCAGCGGCACGAGGTCGACGTGCCAGGCGTGGTCGGGGCCGACCGCGCGCCACGCGCCGAACGCGCCCGAGAGCTGGAACGCCGCACCGCCCGCCGCGCGGGCGACACGCCGCGCCGCGCTCCGCGGGTCGCCGTCGAGCGCGACGTCCACGTCGAGCGTGTCGCGGCCCAGGAGCCGGTCGCGCACGGCGCCGCCGACGAGCCACGCCCGCTCGCCGGAGAGCGCCTCCCGCGCGATCTCGAGCGCGGCCGTCACGCGGGCTCCGCCCCGGGCGCGATCTGGCGCGCGGCCGTCACGCGGGCGCTCCGGCGGCCACGGGCTCGCCGTCGTGGTGGTACTCGCGGGGGACGCGGGCGGTGAGGGCGCAGGTGATCTCGTAGTTGATCGTGCCGAGCCGGTGGGCGAGGTCCTCGGCGGTCACGCCCGCGCCGATCAGCACGGCGGCGGCCCCACGGGCGACCGGCTCGTGCTCGCTCGGGCCGAGGTCGACGGTGACGTTGTCCATCGAGACCGCACCCACGAGCGGGACGCGGCGGCCGTCCACGACCACGTCGGCGTTCCCGCTCAGGCCACGGCGGTAGCCGTCGCCGTAGCCGACCGGGATCGTGGCGATCCAGGTGTCGCGCTCGGCCACGAAGCGGCGTCCGTAGCCGGCGCTCTCTCCCGTCGCGCAGCGCTTGACCTCCGCGACGTAGCTGCGCAGCTCGAGCGCGGGCTCGAGCCCGTGCGCCGCCGCGTCGCGCTGGAACGGGTCGAGACCGTAGATCGCGATGCCACAGCGGACCATGTCCAGTCGAGCCCCCGGCTCGGTCAGCGCGGCCGCCGAGTTGGCGGCGTGCCGCAGCACGTCCGGATCGGCCGACCTGATCGTGCTCGCCCAGGCGAGGAACGCGTCCAGCTGCCGGCGCAGGAACGCCGGATCGGCCTCGTCGGCGGTCGCGAAGTGGGTCATCGCCCCCGCGAGCCGCAGCTCCGGCGCCGCGGCCACGGCGGCCGCGACGCGCGCGGCCTCGGCTGGGTCGCGCGTGCCGAGCCGCCCCATGCCCGTGTCGAGCTTCACGTGCACGCCGACCGCGCCGCCGGGGGCGAGCTCGCGCGCGCGGCGGGCGACCGCGGCCGCGAACGCCTCGCGCCAGGCGACGACGTCGGCGCCCGCCCGCAGCGCGACGTCCAGCTCCTCGGGCGCCAGCGCGCCGAGCACGAGCAGCGGGCCGCCGAGCCCCGCGGCGCGCAGCTGTGCCGCCTCCGTCGCCGTGGCGACGGCGAGCCAGGCCGCGCCGCCCGCCCGTGCGGCCCGCGCGGCCGGGGCGGCGCCGTGTCCGTACCCGTCCGCCTTGACGACCGCGCACAGCCGTGCGGGGGCCGCCGCGGCGGCGAGCCGTGCGCAGTTGCGCTCGATGGCGGCCAGGTTCACCCTGGCCAGCGCCCGCACCGCCATCTAGGAGTCGTGGTCGGTCGCCGGCACGCCCCGGAGCTTATGAACCGGCGGCCAGCGCCGCCGGAAGGGCGCCGATGACGTCGGACGCGATGACCCCGTCCGGCCCGTGCGGGGCGGCGGCGATCCGCCCGGCGCGCACATGGGCGCAGACGCCCGCGCACGCGGCATGGGCCGCCGGCAGGCCCTTGGCCAGCAGCGCGCCGATCACGCCCGAGAGCACGTCGCCGGTCCCGGCGGTGGCGAGGCCGGGCGCGCCCCCGCGCGAGACGGCCGCCGTGCCGTCCGGGGAGACCACGAGCGTGTCGTCGCCCTTGAGCACCACGACGGCGCGCGCCGCGGCGGCGGCCGCGCGGGCGTGCGCGAGCCGGGCGCGCGCGACCTCCTCGGAGTCGACGCCGAGCAGCCGCCCCAGCTCGCCCGCGTGCGGGGTCAGCACCGTCGGCGCGCCGCGTGCCGAAAGGCCGGCCGGGAAGCTTCCGGCCAGCGCGTTGAGCCCGTCGGCGTCGATCACCAGCGGCGCGTCGATGCGCCCGAGCAGCTCGAGCGCGAACGCCTGCGCACCGAGCCGCTTGCCCAGCCCTGGGCCGAGCACCACCGCGTCGGCGCGCTCGATCGCCTCCAGCGCCGGGGCGACCGCCTCGCGGCCGAGCGCGCCGCCGGCCTCCGGCAGGCCGATCGTCATCGCCTCCAGCAGCCGCATCGTGAACGACAGCTCGAGGCCGGCGGGCGCGCCGACGGTGACGTAGCCCGCCCCGGCGCGCATCGCGGCCAGCGCCGCCATCGAGGGCGCGCCGGTCAGGCCGCTGGAGCCTCCGAGGACGACCACGTTGCCGGAGCTGAACTTGGTCGAGTCCACCCCGCGCCGCGGCACGTCGCGCAGGACCTCCTCGCCGATCAGTCCCACCGCCGGCTCGGCCGGCCCGCCGTCCGGGATGCCGATGTCGATCACGTGGACCGCGCCGGCGTGCGCCTTGCCGGGCGCGATCCACAGGCCGGGCTTGGCGCGGTGGAAGGTGGCCGTGGCCGCCGCTCGGACCGCCTCGCCCTCCACCTCGCCCGTCGACGCGTCGACCCCGCTCGGCACGTCGGCCGCCACGACCGGCGCCCCGGCGCCGTTCAGGGCCGCGACGACCGCATCGGCGGGCGCGCGCGGCGCGCCCGCGAAGCCCGTGCCGAGGACCGCGTCGACGATCAGCGAGGCGCCGGCCAGGCGCGTGCGCTCGAACGGCTCCGGAGCCGCCCCGGGCAGCCGGCGCAGCATCTTCCCCGCGTCGCCCTCGATCGAGTCGGCCGCCCACACGAGCAGCACCTGCACGTCGCGCCCGGCCGCGCGCAGCAGCCTGGCCGCCACGAACCCGTCGCCGCCGTTGTTGCCCTTGCCGCAGACGACGGCGATCCGCCCGTCCGGCGCGTGCTCGGAGGCCACCCGCGCCAGCCCCGCGCCCGCGCGCTCCATCAGCTCCTGCGACGCGATGCCGCGCTCGCGGATCGCCCACTCGTCGGTGGCGCGCATCTGCGCGGCGTCGGGCAGCGGCTCGAGCCAGCCCGGGAGGCTCAAGCGAGCACCGCCACGGCCCCGGCCATGCCGGTCGTGTGCGTGAGCGAGACCTTCACCTCGGCGCCCAGCTCGCGCGCCCGCGCCGCCGCCGCGCCGGCCAGGCGCAGCTGCGGCGGCCCGCCGCCGCCGACGACCTCGACGTCGTGCCAGCTCCAGGCGTCCAGCTCGAGCGCCTTCGCGACGGCCTCCTTGACGCAGAAGCGCGCGGCGAGCGCGAGCGCGGGCCGCGCGCGGCCGGCGGCGAAGGCGCGCTCGCCGTCGGTGAACAGCCGCTCCGCCAGGCCCGGGCGGCGCGCGAGGGCCCGCTCGAGGCGCTCCACCTCCAGCAGATCGATCCCCACACCGGCCACGCGCCGCGACTCTACCGCCACCCGGGGGCCGCGGTCCTGCGCGCTACTCGACCGTGACGGTCTTGGCGAGGTTGCGCGGCTGGTCGACGTTGAGCCCGCGCAGCCTGGCGATCCGATACGCCAGCAGCTGCAGCGGGATCACGGCCAGGATCGGCTGCAGCATCCAGTCGGAGTGGGGGACCGCCAGCACGTCGTCGGCGTGCGGCGCGACGCGCTCGTCGCCCTCGGTGGCGACCGCGATCACGTGCGCGCCGCGGGCGCGGACCTCCTGCACGTTGGAGATGACCTTGTCGAGCACGGGCGACTCGGTGGCGACGACCACGACCGGCGTGCCCTCCTCCAGCAGCGCGATCGGCCCGTGCTTCATCTCGCCGGCCGCGTACGCGTCGGTCGAGATGTAGGAGATCTCCTTGAGCTTGAGCGCGCCCTCGAGGCACACGGCGAGCCCGACGTGGCGGCCGAGGTAGAGGAAGAACTCCTGCTGGTGGACCGCCTTCGCCACGCGATCGATCGTCTCCGTGTCGCGCTCGGTGATCTCGGAGATCGCGTGCGGCAGCCGCTTGAGCTCGGAGACCAGCTCGCGCCGCCGCTCGGGCGGCAGCGTGCCGCGCAGCTCGGCCATCCGCAGCGCCAGCAGGTACATCGCCGCGATCTGGGCGACGAACGTCTTGGTGGCGGCGACGGAGACCTCGAGCCCGGCGCGCGTGTAGAGCACCTGATCGGCCTCGCGCGTGGCCTGCGAGCCCATGACGTTCGTGAGCGCGAGCACGGTGGCGCCGCGCTCGCGCGCGAGCCGCATCGCCGCCAGCGTGTCGGCCGTCTCGCCCGACTGGGTGATCCCGATCACCAGGTCGCCGGGGCCGACCACCGGGTTGCGATAGCGGTACTCGGAGGCGACGTCCATGTCCACCGGCACGCGCGCCCACTCCTCGAGCGCGTAGCGGCCGATCAGGCCGGCGTGGTAGGCGGTGCCGCAGGCGACGACGACGATCCGGCGGCAGTCGCGCAGCGGCGCGTCGTCGAGCTCGGGCAGGTCGACCCCGTCCGGGCGGGCGGTGCGGTCGGCGATCGTCTCGGCGACGGCGTCGGCCTGCTCGTGGATCTCCTTGAGCATGAAGGTCTCGTGGCCGCCCTTCTCGGCCTCCTCGGCGTCCCAGTCGATCTCGTCGACCTCGCGCCGGACCGGCCGGCCGGCCGCGGTGATGAACTCGACGCCCTCGGGGCGCACGGCGACGATCTCGTCGTCCTCGATGTACTGCACGCGGCGCGTGTGGGCCAGGAACGCCGGGATCCCGGAGCCGAGGAACTGCTCCCCGTCGCCGCGGCCGACGATCAGCGGGCACTCCTTGCGGGCGCCGACGATCAGCCCCGGCTCCCCCGCCGCGACGGCGACCAGCGCGTAGTGGCCGCGCAGCCGGCCGTAGGCGCGGCGGACGGCCTCGGTGAGGTCTCCCGCCTCGTCCAGCTCGCGGGCGATCAGGTGGGCCATCACCTCGACGTCGGTCTCGGAGGTGAACTGCGCGCCCTGCGCGAGCAGCTCCTCCTTGAGCTCCATGTAGTTCTCGACGATCCCGTTGACGACGATGTGCACGCGGTTGTCGTCGTCGAAGTGCGGGTGCGCGTTCTCCTCGGTCACGCGCCCGTGGGTCGCCCAGCGGGTGTGGCCGATGCCCGCGGTGGCGGGCGGCGCGGCGACCGCGACGGCGCCGCCGTGCTCGTCCTCGGCGGCGCCTGCGACGGCGGCGCGCAGCGCACTGAGGTTGCCGACCGCGCGCACGGACTCCAGGCCCTCCTCGGACTGCAGGGAGATGCCCGCGGAGTCGTAGCCGCGGTACTCGAGCTTCTCGAGGCCGGCGAGGAGGATCTCCTGCACCGGCCGGTGCCCGACATAGCCGACGATGCCGCACATGGGCGGTGCCTCCTTTCCGGCGCCTGGAACGCCTGCGGGCCGCGTCCGGGCGGCCCGCCGTGGTGATGAGTGTAATGCCGTCCGGGCGCACCGCAGCCGTACGAACGTCTAGACCACGAGGTCGCGCAGGCGCAGCGCCTCCTGCACCGCCTCCGCGCGCGAGCGGACGCCGAGCTTGCGGTAGAGGTTCTTCAGGTGCGAGCGCACGGTCTCGACCGAGAGCACAAGCGTGCGCGCGATGTCGTCCGTGCTGGCCCCGGAGGCGAGCAGGTCGAGCACCTCCCACTCGCGATCGGTCAGCTCGCTGCGGACCGGTCGCAGGCCGCTGCCGCCGCGCGGCGTGCGCCGGTAGGACTCCACCAGCGACATCGCGAGCCGGCGGGAGATCGCCGCCTCGCCCTCCAGCGCGCCGCGCAGTGTGCGCGGCAGCAGGTGCGGCTCCACGTCCTTGGAGAGGTAGCCGGCGGCGCCCGCCCGCAGCGCGCGCAGGCCGTGCGCATCGTCGTGCTTGCTGGTCAGCAGGACGACGCAGATCCCGGGCGAGCGCTCGTGGATCGTCCGCGTCGCCTCGATGCCGTCCAGCCCCGGGAGGCCGGCGTCCATGACGACGGCGTCCGGGCGGTAGAAGGCGGTCAGCTCGACCGCCTCGCGCCCCGAGGTCGCCTCCGCGACGACGGCGATGCCGTCGTGCCGGAGGGCGTCGCGCAGTGAGCGCCGCGCGAGGGGGTCGCCATCGGCGAGGACGGTGCGGATCGCGATCCCGTCCTCGCTGTCCGTGTCGAATTGCAAGTCAGTCTCCTCCGGAAGCGCTGCCCATCCGTGGGCGGCGACGGGGGAATGGTACGCATACGGAGCCTCCCAGAGGCAAGTTCGTGCCCAAGGGGCGCACGAATGCCACCTTCACCGGACGATTCGGCTCGCTGATAGTCCGTGGGATGAAGAGCCTCCTCGTCGTGGCCGACCACCCGATGGTCGTGCAGTCCATCCGGCTCGCGCTCCGGCACACCGCGGGCTTCCGGGTCGTCGCGACGGTCGACGGGCGCACCTCCGCGCTGGCCCGGCTGTCCGAGCTGCGGCCCGAGATCGTGCTCGTCGACGAGATGTCGCGGCCCACGAGCGCGCTGGCCCGGATCGGCGAGGCGGCCCAGGCGGCGCCGGAGGCGACGATCGTGCTGCTCGCCGCCGGCCTCGACGCCGCCGCGCTCGACGAGGCGTTCGGGGCGGGCGCCCACGCGGTGATCTCGCGCCGGCTGCATCCGGCGACGCTCGGCACGCTCCTGCGCGAGGTGGTCCACGGCAACGTGGTCCACGCCCCGCGCGCGCCGCGAGCGGCGCGCCACCCGGCGTCGCACGGGCTGACCACGCGCGAGCTGGAGGTGCTCCGGCTGGTGGCGGAGGGCCAGACCAACGGCCGGGTCGCGGAGGCGCTGTCGGTCTCCGAGCAGACCGTCAAGTTCCACCTCTGCAACGTCTACCGCAAGCTCGGCGTCGGCAACCGCACCGAGGCGTCGCGCAGCGCGCACCTGCACGCGCTGCTGGATCAGGACGTGGCGACAGCGCGCACCAGCGCGTAGTTCGCGATCAGGGCGTCGGCGATCCGCTCGCCGGCGCGGCCGTCCCACAGCGGGATGGCGGCGGGCGTGGGCGCTCCGGCGACCGGGCGGACCTCCGCGAGGTCGCGCGGGTCGTCGCCGAGCAGGGTGTTGGTGCCGTGGGTCAGCGTCACCGTGCGCTCGGTGCACGAGCGCAGCGTGAAGCAGCGCACGCCGAGCGCCGACGCCTCCTCCTGCACCGTGCCGGAGTCGGTCACCACCGCGCCGGCTCCGGCCTGCAGCGAGAGGAAGTCGAGGTAGGCGAGCGGCGGGCCGCACAGCACGCCGGCGGCCAGCAGGCGGTGCGCGTCGCCCATCGGCTCCAGCCGCGCCCGCGTGCGCGGGTGCAGCGGGAAGACGACGGGGACCTGCGTCGCGAGGGCGGCCAGGGCCTCGACGATGCGCGCCAGCCGTTCGTCGTCGTCAACGTTGGCGGGGCGGTGCAGCGTGACGAGCACGTAGCTCCCCCGCTCGGCGCCGAAGCGCCGCCAGGTCGCGCGCGCGAGGGCGCGGCGCTCGAAGCGGCGCACGGCGTCGGCCGCCGTGCTGCCCACGGCGTGCACCCGGCCCGCGCCCGCTCCCTCAGCGTGCAGGTTCGCCACGGCCTCGTGCGTGGAGGCGAACAGCGTGTCGGCCATCGCGTCCAGCAGGACCCGGTTCAGCTCCTCCGGCGCGCTCCAGTCACCCGCGCGCAGGCCGGCCTCGACGCGGGCCACGGGCAGCCCGTGCTTCGCCGCCGCGAGCGCGCACCCGAGCGTGGAGTTGGCCGCCCCGGTGACCACCACGACGGCAGGGTCGAGCTCGGCCAGCGCCGGCGCGCCGGCGGCGAGGGCGCGCGCCGTCTGCGCGGCGTGGGTGCCCGCTCCCGCGTCGAGGCGGAGGGCCGGGTCGGGGAGCCCGAGGTCGGCGAGCATCTCCGCCGCCATCGCCGGGTCCGTGTGCTGACCCGTGTGCAGGACGACCTGCCGGAAGGCGCCGCGCCGCTCGAGCGCCGCGACCACCGGCGCGAGCGTCACGGCATCCGGCCGCGTGGCCACCACGTGCACGAGCGCGGGCCGCGCGGCGGCGACGCTGGGGGCGGGAGCGGCCGCGCCGTCGAGCAGCGCGAGCCGCGGCCTCGGACGGTCGGGCGATGGGGTCCGGGCCGGCACTGCACCGACCCTAACCGCGCCGGCCGGCGTCGCGGCCTGTCCGATCGGCCAGGCCGCTCAGCCGCGTCGGCGCGGACCGCGCCGAGCAGCCGACCCGCCGCCGTCAGCCGAGCTCGGCGCGCACCTCACCGACCAGCCGGTCGCAGACCGCGCGGGCCTCGGCGGCCGTGGGCGCCTCGGCCATCACGCGCACGACGGGCTCGGTGCCGCTGGGGCGCAGCAGCACGCGCCCGCGGCCCGCCAGCGCGGCGGACTCCCGCTCGACGGCGGCCTGGACCCCGGGCGCCCGCCCGACCGCGTCGCGATCGCGCACGCGGACGTTGACCAGGCGCTGCGGCAGCTTCTCCATCGCGTGGCGGTCGGCGAGGTCGCCGTCGCCGAGCGCCTCGAGCGTGAGCAGCGCGGCGGCGATGCCGTCGCCGGAGGGGACGAAGCCGCACTCGATGATGTGGCCGGACTGTTCGCCGCCGAGCGTCCAGCCACGCTCGCGCAGGGCCTCGAGCACGTAGCGGTCGCCGACGGGGGTGGTGGCGACCTCGATGCCCGCCTCGCGCATCCCGGTGTGGAAGCCGTAGTTGGTCATGACCGTCACGGCGACGCCCGGCACGCCCAGGTGGATCGCGGCGAGCGCGACCAGCTCGTCGCCGTCGACCACGACGCCGTTGCGGTCGACGGCGAGCACGCGGTCGCCGTCGCCGTCGAAGGCGAAGCCGGCGTCGTGGCCGCCCTCGCGCACCACGGCGGCGAGCGCGTCGACGTGCGTGGAGCCACAGCCGGCGTTGATGTTGCGCCCGTCGGGCTCGGCCGCGAGCACGTCGACGTCGGCGCCGAGGCGCCGGAAGACGGCCGGCGCCGCCTCGAAGGTCGCGCCGTTGGCACAGTCCAGCAGCAGCCGCCGCCCGGCGAGGTCGAGATCGCCGAAGCGCTCCTCCAGCGCTGCCTCGTAGCCGTCGAGCGCGCCGTGGAAGCGCCGGATCCGGCCCGGCCGCGCGGGCGTGGGCGCGACGTCGAGCATGCGCTCGATCTCCAGCTCCGTGTCGTCGGAGAGCTTGTAGCCGTCCCCGCCGAAGAACTTGATGCCGTTGTCGCGGTAGGGGTTGTGCGAGGCCGACAGCACGACGGCGAGCCCGAACCCGTGCCGGCGCACCAGCAGCGCGGCGCCCGGGGTGGGCAGGATGCCGCCCAGCAGCGCCTCGCCGCCCGCCGCGGAGATCCCGGCGGCGACGGCCGCCTCGAGCATCTCGCCCGACTCGCGCGTGTCGCGGATCACGAGGACCCGCGGTGCCGCGCCGTGCTCGGCGGCGGCGGTGACCCGCTCCGTCGCGGCGCGCGCCAGGGCGAGCGCCAGCTCGGCGGTGACCTGCTCGCCGGCGACGCCGCGGACGCCGTCGGTGCCGAACAGCTTGCGGCCGGGCGTGGAGGCGGCGGCCGCGGCCTCGCCGGCCGCGACCGGCGGCGCTACGCGTCCGCTCACTACCGCTTGGAGAACTGCGGCCGCTTGCGCGCCTTCTTCAGGCCGGCCTTCTTGCGCTCCTTGACGCGGGCGTCGCGCGTGAGGAAGCCGCGGCGCTTGAGCTCCGAGCGCAGGTTGGGATCGGCCTCGATGAGCGCCTTCGATACGCCGTGGCGCAGGGCGCCGGCCTGGGCGGACACCCCGCCGCCGTGCATCGAGGCGATGACGTCCATGCGCGTCTCGTAGCCGACCGCCTCGAGCGGCTGGCGGATGTTGCGCTGCAGCGTGGGGCGCGGGAAGAAGACGTCGAGCGAGCGGCCGTTGATCGTGTACGTGCCGTCGCCGGGCCGCAGGATCACGCGCGCCACGGCGGTCTTGCGCTTGCCGGTCGCGTGGTAGCGGGCACCGGCGCCGAGATCGATCGCGGCGTCGGCGATCGGCTGGGCGAGGTCCTCCTCGTCGGTGGGGACCATCTCGCCGGTCGCCTCGTCGTACTCGTAGCCGTCCTCGCCGCCGCGCAGGGCCTCCTCTCCCTCGCGAACGATGTCGACCTCGAGGTCCATGCCGGGAATCGCCGGCTTGACGCGGGGAGCGGGCTCCTCTTCGGCGTCCTCCTCGACATCCTGCTCGGGCGTGGAGGCGACGACGTCGGTCTGCTCCGCGAGCCGCTGCTCGGACTCGGCGACGGGCTCGTCGACGATCTGCTGCTCGCGGTCGAGCTGGGCCTCGGGGGGCTGCTCCTGGGCGCCGACGGCGTCCTCCGCCGCAATCTCGCCTGTGCCCGCCGGCGAAGTCGGCTGGGTGTCGGGCTCGTCGCCGGCGGTCGGCTCGTCTGGCTCTCGGTTGTCCTCGGCCATGTGGCTCCTACCTCGTCTCGAGCTCGAGCGGCTTCGGCTGCTGGGCCGCGTGCGGGTGCTCGGGGCCTGCATAGACCTTGAGCTTGGTGATCTGCTTGCGCGCGAGGCGGTTGCGGGGCAGCATCCCCTTCACGGCGAGGCGGATGACCTCCTCGGGCCGGCGCTCGAGCATGTCGTTGAGCGTGCGCGACTTCAGTCCACCCGGGTAGCCCGAGTGGCGGTAGTACAGCTTCTCCTGCCGCTTGGCGCCGGTGACCGAGATCTTCTCGGCGTTGACGACCACCACGAAGTCGCCGGTGTCCACGTGCGGCGTGTAGGCGGGCTTGCGCTTCCCACGCAGCGCGTCGGCGATCTGGGTCGCCATGCGCCCGAGGGTCTGGCCCTCGGCGTCGACGAGCAGCCAGTTGCGCTCGCGGTCCAGTGGGGTGGCGACGTAGGTCTTCATCGGCAGGCAGGCGCCACGCGTCCGGGCGCGGCGGCGGTCCATGATAGCCACCCGGTCGGCCAGGCGATCGTCCGGCGCGAGTGCATATACTGCCGCGCGTTCAAGCACGGCCGAATCCACCTGGGACGGGTGGAGCGGGGGAACCGGTGTCTGGGGCGAATCCTGGCAGTGCCGCCAGGTAGCGCACGCTGCGCGAGCCCGTCAGCTAACTCCGTAGGCCGCCACACGACGACGAGGAGCAGCATTGACGGGCGCCCGGGGGCTCGTCGCGCGCTCGCGCGGCGAGATGGGTTCGAGTCGGTTCGTGGCGAAGCGGGCGGCAGCCGCCGTCGCGCTCGCCCGCGCCGTCGCAGCCGCCCGCGCCGTCGCAGCCGCCCGCGCCGTCGCGCCCGCACGCGCCGCCGCGCTCGTCGCCGCCGTGCTCGCGCTCGCCGCCCTTCCGGGTGCGGCTTCGGCCCAGGGCACCGGTGGGGCGGCTCCGGTGGCCACGCCCGCCCCGGAGCCGGCTCCCCGCTCGGCGCCCGCGCTGCCCCCCGTCCGCTCGAAGGTCCGGCTGTCGCGCCTGACGTGCGCGAGCGGCTGTGGCGCGGCCGGTGCCTTACAGCCCGGCGGGGTGCTGCGGGTCCGCGGCCGGGGGCTGCGGCGCACGGCCCAGGTCAACTTCGGCGGCGCGCCCGGAGCGACCGACGACGTGGCCGCCTCGCCCCTGCGGCGCAGCAGGGGCTTCGTCGACGTGCACGTGCCGCTCGGCGCCGTCAGCGGACCGGTGACCGTGCTCGACCGCGACGGCGTCACCTCCGCCCCGGCGCCCGCACCGGTGGCCGTCGAGCCCGCCACCCATGCGGTGGACGGCCCTGCGATCGACGTCGACGTGCAGGCCCCGACGGCGTACTTCGACGCCCAGCGCCCGATCCGCGTCGCCTACGTCGTCCACGACGACCGCCCCGTCAGCGTGCGCGTGGAGCTGGTGCGGCAGGCCGACGGCGCGGTGGTCACGAGCTGGAGCCCCGGCGTCGTCGCGCCGGAGACGCCGCAGGTCGTCCACTGGAACGGCCTCGCCGGCGAGCGGGTCCAGCCGCCCGGGCGCTACTCGTTCCGCGTGACGGCGGCCGACGAGGCCGGCGCGCTACGCGCCTCGAGCGCGCAGACCGAGGACCCGTCCGGCGCCGCGCCCGGCCCGGATCCCTCCGAGTTCCTCTTCCTCGGCCACCAGTTCCCGATCCGCGGCCCGCACGGCTACGGCGAGTACGCCGCGGGCTTCGGCGGCGGCCGCGGCCACCAGGGCCAGGACGTCTTCGCCGCGTGCGGGACGCCGCTGGTGGCGGCCCGCGGTGGGCTCGTGAAGTTCAAGCAGTACCACTCGCGGGCGGGCCACTACCTGATCATCGACGGCGAGCGGACGGGCGTCGACTACGCCTACATGCACCTCGCCGCGGCCGCGCTCGTCGACAAGGGCGAGCGCGTCCGGACCGGCCAGCCGATCGGCTACGTCGGCGACACCGGCGCCGCCAGCGGCTGCCACCTCCACTTCGAGATGTGGCGCGCGCCCGGCTGGTACAGCGGCGGAGCGGCGTTCGACCCGCTGCCGCAGCTGCTCGCCTGGGACCGGAGCGCGTAGGCGCCCGGTTCATGGGGTTGCCCCGCCGACCGCGCCGGGGTGTGCGGTGGGGGAAACTGCGCATGTAGGGAGGGTGGCTGCGCGGCGATGACTCGCCGACCCGAGCCGCAACAACGTCGAACCGCCCGAGCGGGGAGCGGGGCGGTTCGACGTCGAGAACCGTATCCGACCCGGACGTCGACATGCCCCGGTCGGGAGCCCGGCGGTTCGACGTTGCCCTCCGTCAACGTCGTAAGGGACCTCGGCCCGGACGGGCCGTACGACGTTGACCGCGGTATCCGCGGCCAACGTCGTGACCGGCTCAACGGGAGCAACTCGCACGACGTTGTCGGCGCCCGCCCGCACCGCTCGCCCCACCACCTCCCCACCCAGCCGCCGTAGACGCGCCGCGCAACGCGGGCGCCCACGCGGCCGCCGCGCTACGGCCCCGACCGCCGCCGCTCGCGTGCGGCGGTCCGGCGGCGCTGGCGGTTGCCGGCCTCGCGCAGGACGAGGAACAGGAGGATCGCGGCGAGCACGCCGCCGACGAGGCCCGCCACGACCTCGCCCTGGGCGACCATGCCGACCGCGTACAGCACCCCGATGAACACTCCGGCGAGCGCCATCTGGCGCGGGCTCAGCGGCTCCGGCGGAGGCCGGTCGATCCGGCGCTGCGTCGCCGAGCGGCGGTCGGGGTCGCCGGGAGCGGGAGGCGGCGGCGGCTGGGCGTCGCCCCGCGCAGGCGGCTCGCCGCCCCCGCTCACTCCCATTCGATGGTGCCCGGGGGCTTGCTCGTGATGTCGAGCACGACGCGGTTGACCTCGCGGATCTCGTTGATCATCCGCGAGGCGATCTGCTCGAGCAGGTCATAGGGCAGCCGCGCCCAGTCGGCGGTCATCGCGTCGTCCGAGGTCACGGCACGGATCGCGACGACGTAACCGTAGGTCCGCTCGTCGCCCTGCACGCCGACGGTCCGGATGTCCGGCAGCACGCAGAAGGACTGCCACAGCTCGCGGTACAGCCCGGCCTTGCGGATCTCGTCCTGCAGGATCGAGTCCGCGTCGCGCAGGGTGTCCAGGCGCTCCTTGGTGGCCTCGCCGCCGACGACGCGGATCGCGAGCCCCGGGCCCGGGAAGGGCTGGCGCCACACCAGCCGCTCGGGCAGCCCCAGCTCGGCGCCGACCGCACGCACCTCGTCCTTGAACAGCGCGCGCAGCGGCTCCACCAGCTCGAACTCGAGGTCCTCGGGCAGGCCGCCGACGTTGTGGTGGGACTTGATCGTCGCCGCGCCCGTGCCGCCGCCGGACTCGATGACGTCCGAGTACAGGGTCCCCTGCACGAGGAACCTGGCGTCACCGATGCGGGACGCCTCCTCCTCGAAGACGCGGATGAACTCGGCCCCGATCGCCTTGCGCTTGGCCTCGGGCTCGCTCAGCCCCGCGAGCCGCCGCAGGAAGCGGTCCTCGGCGTCGACGGCCACCAAGGGCACCTTGAAGTGGTCGCGGAACGCGGCGACCACCTGCTCGCCCTCGTTCTTGCGCATCAGCCCGTGGTCGACGAACACGCACGTCAGCTGGTCGCCGATCGCGCGGTGCACGAGCAGCGCGGCGACGCTCGAGTCCACGCCGCCCGACAGCCCGCAGACGACGCGCCCGGCGCCGACCTGCGCGCGGATCGCGGCCACCTGCTCGTCGATGATCGAGGCGGGGCTCCACGTGCGTTCGCAGCCGCAGATGTCCTCCAGGAACGTGGTCAGGACGTGCTGGCCGTAGGGCGTGTGGACGACCTCGGGATGGAACTGGATGCCGTAGAGCCCGCGCTCGGCGTCCTCGAGCGCCGCCACCGGCGACTCGGTCGAGCTGGCCAGCGCCACGAAGCCGGGTGGCGCCTCGTACACCGTGTCGCGGTGCGACATCCAGCACGCCTGGTCCGCCGGGGTGCCGGCCAGCAGCCGGCCCGTGTCGGCGACCGCCAGCCGCGAGCGGCCGAACTCCCCCACCTCCGCGCCCTCGACGCGCCCGCCGAGCGCCAGCACCAGCGCCTGCATGCCGTAGCAGATGCCCAGCACGGGGATGCCCAGCTCCAGCAGGCCCGGGTCCAGCCGCGGCGCCCCCGGCGCATAGACCGAAGCCGGGCCGCCGGACAGGATCAGGCCCTTCGGCCGGCGCCGGCGCACCTCGTCGACGCCGACGTGGTGGGGCAGCAGCTCGGAGAAGACGCCGCACTCGCGCACGCGGCGGGCGATCAGCTGCGAGTACTGCCCGCCGTAGTCGAGGACGACGACCTCGTCGGCCGCGAGCTCGCGCTCGAGCGCGAGCTCCTCGACGCCCTGCTCGGCCGGCAGCGACGAGCCGGGCCCGGCCGAGACGACCTCGGTGGGGCCGGCCGCGCTCACGCCTCTGGGATCCGCCACTTCCGGCCGCCCGCAGGGGCCGCGCCGCCCCGCGCCATCACTGGGCCACCATGGCCACACCCGCGCCGCCGCGCGCGCCCATGCCGATCGCCTGGTCGCGCTGCAGCGCCTTGCCCTCCGTCTGCAGCGCCGGGGCGACCATCAGCTCGGCCCGGTTGAACTCGGCGATGTCCTTGTAGCCGCAGGTGGCCATGGAGGTGCGCAGGCCGCCCATCAGGTTGAACGTGCCGTCGTTCTCGCGCGCCGGCCCGGTGATGATCTCCTCGAGCGTGCCGTTCTGCGTGGTCGCCACGCGCGCGCCGCGCGGCAGCGAGGGGTGGAAGGTGGCCATGCCCCAGTGGAAGCCGTGGCCCGGCGCCTCGTACGCGCGCGCCAGCGGGGAGCCGACCATCACCGCGTCGGCGCCGCACGCGATCGCCTTCGCGACGTCACCGCCCGTGCGCATGCCGCCGTCGGCGATCACGCGGCAGTACTCGCCGGTCTCGAGCATGTGCTGCGCGCGGGCCCCCGCGACGTCGGCGATCGCGGTCGCCTGCGGGACGCCGACGCCGAGCACGCCGCGCGTGGTGCACGCGGCGCCCGGGCCGACGCCGACCAGCACGCCGGCCGCGCCGGTGCGCATCAGGTGCAGACCGGCGTGATAGCTCGCGCAGCCGCCGAGCACGACGGGGATCGGCAGCTCGCGCACGAACTCCTTGAGGTTGAGCACGTGGCCCTGGCTGGAGACGTGCTCGGCCGAGATCACGGTGCCCTGCACGACCAGGACGTCCAGCCCGGCGTCCAGCGCCAGCTCGTGCCAGCGCTCCACCTTCTGCGGGGTCAGCGACGCCGCGGCCACCACGCCGTGGGACTTGATCTCCCCGATGCGCTGGGCGATCAGCTCCTCCTTGACCGGCTCCAGGTAGATCTCCTGCATCTCCCGGGTGGCCTCCTCGCGGTCCAGCCCCGAGATGCGCTCGAGCATCGCGTCCGCGTCCTCGTAGCGGGTCCAGATGCCCTCGAGGTTCAGGACGGCGAGGCCGCCGAGCCGGCCGACGACGCCCGCGGTCTCGGGTGAGACGACGCCGTCCATCGCGGAGGCGAGCAGCGGCAGCTCGAAGCGGTAGGGACCGAGCGTCCAGGAGATGTCGACGTCGTCCGGGTCGCGCGTGCGGCGCGACGGCACGATCGCCACGTCGTCGAATCCGTAGGCGCGGCGCGCCTTCTTGCCTCGGCCGATCTCGATCTCCATGAATGGATCCTAGGGTTGGTGGCGGACGAGACAGGGAGGGTGTCAGACCTCGGCCGGTATCTCCGGCCGCTCGATCTGCGTCTCGGCGAGCAGGCGCCCGACGCGGTCGGGGTCGATCAGCCCCGCTCCCAGGTGCTGGGTGGACTCGGCGCCGCACGCGACGCCATAGGCCAGGCACTCGGCGACCGGCCGACCCGTGTAGCTGGCGGCGACGAAGCCCGCGAGGAACGCGTCACCCGAGCCGACCGTCGCGCGCGCCTCGATCGCCGGGGAGGCGAGCTTCACGCGGTACAGCGCCGCCTCCCCGCCGGGCTCGCCCGAGCGCATGCGCGCGAAGCAGCCGTCGGCCATGGTCATGATCGACTCGCGCGCGCCCAGCTCGCACATCTCGCGCGCGGCGATCCGCCAGTCGTCGACGCCCTCGTTGAACTCGTGGCCGACCAGCTCCTCCGCCTCGAGCACGTTGGGGGTGATCACGTCCGGCTCGGCGCGGACCGCTCGCCGCAGCGGGTCGCCGTCGGTGTCGACGATCGTGGTGACGCCGAGGCGGCGCAGCTCGCGGATCAGCTTGGCGTAGATGTCGGTGTCGACCTCGCGCGGGAGGGAGCCGGCGAACACGCACATCGAGGCGCCCTGTGCGAGGTAGAGGAGCTTGTCGACGAAGAGCTCGACCTCCTGCTCGGACACCTTCGGGCCGCGCTCGTTGATCTCGGTCTGCTCGCCGGTCGTGGGGTCGATCACCGCGGTGTTGGTGCGCGACTCCTCGCGGATGCGCACGAAGTCGCTCAGCACCGACAGCTGCGTCAGCTGGTCCACGATCCGTGTGCCCGTCGCGCCGCCCGTCAGCCCGGTCGCGATCACGGGCTGGCCCAGCGCCTTGAGCACGCGCGCCACGTTGACGCCCTTGCCGCCCGGCGCCGTCGTCTGCTCGACGGTCCGGTGGCGACGGCCGAGCCGGAAGTTGGGGACCGACAGCGTCTTGTCGATCGCGGTGTTGAGCGTGACGGTGATGATCATGCGGCTCGTGCCTGGTCGCCCGCGCGGCGCCCGTCGCGCAGGCTCCTGCGCAGCTGTCTGCCGACCATGACGGTACCGGCCAGGACGGCGAACGCCAGCAGGATCGGCAGCGGCCCGGTGAACCAGGCCTTGGCCTTCTGCTCGAAGTCGGCGACCGGCACGCTCGAGTCCGCGACCAGCGGGATGCGGCCCACCACCTTGCCGCGCTGGAGGATCTCGACCGCGCCGAAGGCCTGCCCGGCGACGATCGGCCCCGTGACGTCGTCAGGCTCTCCGACCACCCGGTGCGTGACGTCACGACGCTGACCGCGCGGCACGACGCGGCGCACCGTGCGGCCGGCCACGAGCGCCAGCTCCGCGCCGCGGCGGTAGCGGATCGGCACGCGCGCCAACTCGTCGCCGCGCTCGAGCGCCGTGATCCGCTGGAAGGCACGGAAGCCGTCGCGCAGCAGCGCGAGCGTGGCCGCGTTGCGGGCGACGGGGCTGGCCGTGCCCAGCACGGCCGAGACGAGCTGCACGCCGCGCTCGTCGCGGCCGGAGCCGACCAGCACGTAGCCCGCCTGGCGCGTGTGGCCGCTCTTGACGCCGTTGATCCAGCCGTAGGCGTCGATCAGCGTGTTGCGGTTGTCGAACCGGCGCGGCCGGTTGCCCGAGGTGAGGTTCACGCTCGGCCGGTCGACCGTGGTGCGGAAGAAGTCGTTCGTGCGCAGGACCGTGGCCAGGCGGACCAGGTCGCGCGCGCTCGAGTAGTTGCCCGCCTCGTCGAGCCCGATCGGGTTCGCGTACCGCGTGTCCTCGAGCTCCAGCTCGGCGGCGCGGCGGTTCATCGCCCGCACGAACGCGCGCCGCGAGCCGGACACCCCCTCGGCGAGGGTGACCGCGGCGTCGTTGGCGGACTCCACGAGCAGCCCGCGCATCAGGTCGCGCACCGACATCCGCTCGCCCGGCTCGAGCCCGATCTGGGACTCGATCGGCGGCGGGTAGTAGCGCGCCGCCGTGAACACGTCCGACAGCTCGGCCCGCTCGAGCACGAGCAGCGCGGTCATGAGCTTCGTGGCGGAGGCGATCGAGCGCCGCTGGTCGGCGCCGCGCGCACAGGCGACGGTGCCCGTGGAGACCTCGATCACGATCGCGCTGGGTGCGACGGCGGGGCAGGC